>OGRJ01002169.1_pt1 | contig 14679 bp, 13 predicted proteins | sample 1553411 | NCBI WGS metagenome assembly OGRJ01 (sample SAMEA2580084, study PRJEB22360) | human gut metagenome | biome: human gut; feature: human-associated habitat; material: faeces | place: Denmark | collected 2008/2010
ATAACACGTTGAAAACTTATTGATCAGCTGAAGCGGAAACGCGTTCAGTTACATCCGGAAAGACTGATCAGCTCTTAGCGGAATGCGTGGCCAGATGAGCCGGAATTTGCAATCTGTCCAAAATCTTCAAGGAAACTTATGGAACAACGGTCAATAATTATCTGATCTCAAAACGGATCACCAGATCCAAGCAGCTGCTTCGCTTCACAGATATGACTGTGGATGAAGTTGGTGTTGCGGTCGGTATGGGAGATGCAAACTATTTTAGTCGGATGTTCCGCAAGGTAGAAGGAATCAGTCCAAGAGAATATCGGAAACAGTGGTGAACACAGGGGAGAACACCCTGTGTTTTCCTAAAAAGCGTATAGTTTGAAACGAAAATAAAGGAAGAGGTGCAACGATGGATACAAGACAGGCGAAGCCAATAATACTGACAATTCCAGCCTTTGAAGACTTCAGAGGATATCTTGCAGTGCCATACGACCAGTCTATAAACTTCTCTGTTCGACAGATCAACCAAGGATTCAGCAAGAAAGCAGGAACACTGCGTGGGCTGCATTTTCAGGATGGGGAGTACGCCCAGGCGAAGCTGGTGTCCTGCCTGCATGGTTCAATCTTCAATGTGGCTGTGGATTTAAGAAAAGGTGAAACTTTCGGTCACGCATATAGTGCGGTGCTGTCTTTTGAAAATCGGAAGCAGATGTATATACCGCGTGGCTTTGCTCATGGCTATCTGACGCTGGAAGATGACACCCTGATGCAGTGGTGTGTGGCTGATGGCCCGTCATGCGGACCCTGCGAATGTGCCGGACAGCCCGGAGGAGTTCCTGGACCAGTTCAACACCTTCTCCATCTACCAGATCCTGCCCCAGCTGATCGAACTGTGGGGTCTGAATGTGCAGACGGAGGTGGAATCCAGAAAAAACCTCGAAAAAGTGAGCGGGAAATGACCACCCCGCTCTTTCTGCTGCGCTGTGTACAGCTCGGTATCAGCATTGCCGACCTCGACCTGCTGACCATCGGGTTGGTCAATGATATGTTCACGGAGCGGCAGAATGACGGCTATTCGTACAAAGAGCTGGCAAGTCAGTCGGACTTCGATCGATTCTAAAGGTTCGACTTATTTTACTTGACTTTGCAGACTATCTGATTTATTATACTCGTAAAGAAGTAACTTACGAGTTACTAACTCACGAGTATAATTATTGGAGGTGAGCAGATGAGTCAATTCTATTGCCGTGAGGATGAGCTGCGGAAACTGAATAAACGGTATGCAGGTGATAAGTTTGAGTGCATTGTCATCTACGGCAGACGACGTGTTGGTAAAACGGCACTGATCAACGAGTTCTGCAAAGATAAGCCTACCATTTTCTTTTCTGCATTGAACACGACAGGAAAGGAAAATCTGGAAGCTCTCTCAAAGTCGATTATGAGTTTTGAGCGGCCGGATATGGAGTCTGCACCGGAGTTCAGGTCCTATGATGCAGCTTTGGATGAGCTGACAGCACTTTCAAAGGAAAAGAGGATTGTCTTTGTCATTGATGAGTATCCTTATCTTGCAAAAGCAAAACCAGCTATTTCAGCGATGCTGCAGCACATCATCGACCACAAATGGACAGAGTCCAAGATGTACCTGATTCTTTGCGGCTCCTCTATGAGCTTCATGGAGAGTCAGGTGCTTGGGAAGGAAAGTCCGTTGTATGGCAGACGTACTGGCCAGTTTAAGATTGAGCCGCTAGACTATAAAGAAACCGCTGTGTTCCACCCAAATCTGTCTGCAGAAGACAATTCCCTGATTTATGGGATCACGGGAGGAGTTCCCCACTATATCAATAAGTTGGATGTGCGAGATAGTGTGGATGAAGCTCTGTTGGATAATTTCTTTGACCGCTCCAGCTATCTGTATGAGGAACCGGGGAACTTACTGAAGCAGGAACTCCGGGAGCCGGCCATTTATAATGCAATCATTAAAGCGATTGCAGAAGGTGCTTCCCGAATGAACGATATCAAGATGAAGGTCGGCGAGGAAAACTCGGTCGTATCGAAGTACCTGAAAACGCTGATCGACCTTGGCATTGCGAAGAAAGAAATACCGATTACAGAAAAACCGGGTAAGAAAACCATCTATCTGCTGTCTGATAACTTCTTCCGTTTCTGGTATCGGTTTGTGCCAATCAATATGAGTGCCATTGATTCTGGCAGAATTGCAAAGACCTATCCACACGCTGTAAAGCAGTATCTTCCTGATTACATGGGTCTAATTTATGAGAAGATGTGTCAGGATTACCTGCTCTATTATTCGGATAGCCTTCCTATTGAGCTGAGTGAAATCGGCCAGTGGTGGGGGACAGACCCGAAGAAGAAAAAGCAGATACAGATTGATATTGTCGGAACTCCTGTTGAGGGCAAAGACTATATCATCGGTTCATGCAAATACCGGAATGAGAAAATCGGTGTGGATGAACTCGATTTGATTCGGGATTATGCCTCAGTTTTTGGAAAGGGCAACAACTATCACTACTATATCTTCTCGAAAGGCGGATTCACAGATGGACTTCTTCAGGCACAAGAGCGAGGTGAAGTTCGGCTGATAACGCTGGAAGACCTTTACAAGTAAAAATTCTAATCAACCCTGCTGGTGAAAGTTGGCAGGGTATTTTAGTTTGCGCGCCATGGGCGCGCTCTAACGGGTGAAAGTCCCGAACACGCCTAGGCGACAAGGAAGTGTATAGCTGAACAGCAAGGGTGTCTATCGTAAGGTAGAATCTGAAGGAAGCTGTAAGCGAACTCTTGGTCCGACGGACAGAAATCACATATGAGGCTAGGTTCCGCTTGGTAAGTCTGCTAAATAAGACAAAGCCGTAAAGTTGCCGTTTGTAGGAATCGAGTAAATGTGGCGGATATATGAGAGGAAAGAGCGTGCACCTTAAGCGTGGAGGTCTCACAGAGGTTTCATTAGCCTAGTAACAACGAACTGTGAGAAGTCAGCCGAGCCCATAGTAGTAAAGAAGTCTCTGTAATGGAGATGGAGCGAAGGGGCGAACAATCAATAAGTTTGAGTATGTCTCGTATTGCAGAAATGGCAACATCTGCCGTAACCAATCGGGTAAAAGATGGTCAAATCAAGCGAGACGGAAAGGAAAGAACGCATGGACACAAGTAGTCTAATGAAGCAGATACTGTCCAGCGATAATCTCAACAGAGCATATCTGCAAGTCGTACGAAATAAAGGTGCCGAGGGAGTGGACGGAATGAAGTACACAGAACTTAAAGAACATCTTGTAAAGAACGGCGAAATAATCAAGGAACAGTTGAGGACAAGAAAATATAAACCTCAACCAGTACGAAGAGTGGAGATACCAAAGCCAGACGGTGGTGTCAGAAACCTGGGAGTACCAACAGTAACAGACAGATTCATACAACAAGCCATTGCACAGGTCTTAACACCAATCTATGAGGAACAGTTCCATGACCATAGCTACGGATTCAGACCGAATAGATGTGCACAGCAAGCAATCCTAACAGCACTTGATATGATGAATGATGGTAATGACTGGATTGTAGACATTGACTTGGAAAAGTTCTTTGACACAGTAAATCATGATAAGTTGATGACTATTATTGGTAGAACGATTAAAGATGGAGATGTCATCTCTATTGTTAGGAAATACCTAGTCAGCGGAATCATGATAGATGATGAGTATGAGGACTCTATTGTGGGAACACCGCAAGGAGGAAACCTTTCGCCGCTACTGGCAAACATCATGTTGAACGAACTGGATAAGGAAATGGAAAAGAGAGGGCTTAATTTTGTACGATATGCGGATGACTGTATTATCATGGTTGGAAGTGAAATGTCTGCAAACAGAGTTATGAGAAATATCTCACGATTCATCGAAGAGAAACTAGGGCTCAAAGTCAACATGACTAAGAGTAAAGTAGATAGACCAAATGGACTTAAATACCTTGGGTTTGGATTCTACTTTGATTCAAGAGCACATCAGTTTAAGGCAAAACCGCATGCAAAATCAGTAGCGAAGTTTAAGAAAAGAATGAAAGGACTCACCTGTCGAAGTTGGGGCGTCAGCAACAGCTATAAGGTAGAGAAGCTCAATCAGCTTATCCGAGGTTGGATAAACTACTTCAAGATAGGTAGTATGAAAATCTTATGTGCGAAATTAGATGCAAATATTCGGTATAGACTTCGTATGTGCATATGGAAACACTGGAAAACTCCGCAGAATCGTGCGAAGAATTTGATGAAGCTTGGAATTGACAGGATTACAGCATACAAAGTTGGTTATTGTTCAAGAGCCTATGCTCATGTATGTAGCTGTGGTGCTGTAAATATAGCAATAACAAACAAGAGATTAGCCTCATTTGGACTAATCTCAATGTTAGATTATTACACTGAAAGGTGTGTTACATGTTAAGTTGATTGAACCGCCGTGTACCGAACGGTACGCACGGTGGTGTGAGAGGTCGAAAATTCCTCATCAAGAGGAATCTTCTCCTACTCGATTGGCAAAATTGCTGATAATATGCTAAAATCAAAGAGCAGAGATAAAAACACAACGTAAGGGATAACATCTCTTATAGAGCCGGTAGGTAGTCCGGCCGCACCGTTTTGGTGTAAGTAGCCCTCCCTCCTTGGGTCGTCCGTTCTTTGTTCAGTACAATTTTTAAGGAGGAATTGTCATGGACAAAGTATCAGGCAGATTGACAGTATTTTTTGAGGAACCATTCTGGATAGGTGTGTTTGAACGCATATCGGAGGGGAAATTATCTGTATGCAAGGTTACGTTCGGGGCGGAGTCGAAAGATTATGAGGTATACGATTTTGTTTTGAGAAATTACTATCGACTGAAATTTAGTCCGGCTGTGGCAACTGATGTAAAAGAAGCTGGTCACAATCCGAAACGGGTACAGAGAGAAGTGCGGAAACAGGTACAGAATACCGGGATAGGAACGAAGTCGCAACAGGCTTTGAAATTACAGCAGGAGCAGTTGAAAACTGAACGTAAAGCTGTGAGCCGGGAACAACGGGAAGCAGAGAAACAGCGGCAGTTTGAACTGAAACAGTAGAAAAGGAAAGAGAAGCATAGGGGCAGGTAACGCCTGCTCTTGGCCGCTTATAGGAGTTTTTAAAATTCATATTAAAAAATGAAAGAGAGTAATACATGTGAAGTTTGCTTTTTGGAATGTACATCAAAATCCGGTTATAAATCATTATATTGTTGATCTTATATATGAAAATGAATTAGATATAATCGTGTTGGCAGAATATAAAGATAATGAACAAAAGTTGATTGATGAACTAACTCAAAAGGGTATATACATGGAGAAATATTTGACTTCCGGTTGTGATCGTATTATGATGTTTGGCTCTATTCAAAAAGTAATGCCCGCAAATCAAAACAAATACTATTCAATACAAATTATTGATAAAAAGTGTATTTTGTGCGGAATGCATTTGCCGAGTAGAATTTATTCGGATCACCAAGAGAGAAGGAATATTGTAATAGACAGGATTGTCGAAGACATTAATGAATTAGAGATGAAATTGAAAATAGAAAATACTATTATATTAGGAGATGTAAATGAAAATCCTTATGATGTAGGATGTTTAAATGCAACAAAATTTCATGGTATATCTAGTGGAGCGGATGCAGAAAAAGGAAGTCGAACAGTTATGAGTAAAACATTTAAAATGTTTTATAATCCCATGTGGAACCTTTTTGGAGACTTCAGATATCCACCAGGGACATACTATCATAATGGGAGCGAGCCTAGCAATTCTTTTTGGAATATTTATGATCAAGTAATGATCCGTCCAAGCATGAGGAAATGGTTCGTTGATAACAGTTTAAAAATTCTTGTGAGAATCCAGGAGTATTCTTTAGTTGATAAATTTAGACATCCTCGAAAGGATATTAGCGATCATTTGCCGATTGTTTTTGAGATAAAGGAGGAAAATATATGAGTCATGATTTTAACCTTGATGGACTTTTAAACTACGATGATGATCAGGCGGTGTCTCCAGATACAATTATATCAGAATTGGGAAAACAGTTAGAAGAAGCTACGAATGGATTTGTCAAAGGTGTAGTAAGGGAATATGAAGGGCCTATTGAATCTTATGATCAGCTATCAGCTTTTGCGTCAATTGCCTCTGCATTGGGAACTTCAGTAATACACAAAGATATTCAGGATAATCTTGGAGCGATAGGATATCAGAATTTTAAATTTGAATTTTTTTTGACGGCACCTAAAATTGAAAACTACAAATATAGGATTTTGTTTTTTGAATATGGCATTGGAATGTATCCAGTCAAAATTGTTCTTGAACAAGGGATTGCAGATGAAATATTTAAGAAAGAAAATGCTAATTATATAATTGAATATGAAACAAAAAATGAATTGGAAAATGTAATCATAAATATTTTAAAGACAAGGAAAGTTATAAAGGTTATGCAAGAACTAATCTATGCAACAAAAAGGTTTGAAAGGCTTGATAAAAAAGAGCTTAAGTTGGTAGATAAATCGTCAGATGAGAATGATGAGTAAAGGAGTCTTTAGGGTTATATTACATGGTGCTAGCACCATGTAGATAGAGCAATTAAGGAGAAATATTCGTGATACCCGTATGATACCTGTTTGATCGGAAACTATGAATAAGGCGTGAAATTTGGATATTATAAATATAAAAATCCGCAAAAGACAATTGTATATTTAACGATTATGTTATAGTTGCAGGGAGTTTGAATAAACAAAAATGTTTAGTAAATCCAGCGTTTATGCGGGTTTGCAGCACTTTTAAAAGTCTTTTGATAACAAATTGATAACAGTTGCATGAGAGCCATTATTCTTATAATCCGGTGGTTTTAAGGTTAGAGAATGATTGACAGGTGGTTGTGCAACTAATAAATCCATATTATTTAGAAAGCCCTTAGCTGTGGGTAAAAACTCATGGCTAAGGGCTTTTTTGTCGTATTTATTTATCTGGTTTGAGTTTGTCTTGGAACATTTCGACCAGAGTGTCGCTAAGTGCCTGTGATGGGACTTTTGCCCATGTTTGAGTGGTATCAAACTCCGGGTAGTGGTAACGCCACTCATCGTATTTGTCTTTACTGATTTCTTCAGAAGATAGCTTGTCAGCCTGCTCTTTCCAGGCGTACAGCATTTTCCGGAGTTCGTGAGCGTCTTTGCCTTTGGAAGTATCCACTTTCAGACAGATTTCTCCGTCTGCTGATTCACTGACAGTCAGACCGTACAAATCTTCAAGGGTAAATAAAGTGTGCATCAGTCCGATATAGCTGTCAATATCAGGCACATCGAGGGCATGAGGAGAAACATCAAGAGCCTGTGCCAGTGCAGCAGTAAGTTCTGCCTTCGGTTTTCTTGTTCCAGTTTCGTATTGTGCTAAACGTACATCGGCACTTCGCTCAGGAAAGCCGACAATCGTATGGATATGAGTTTTGAAGCCTTTACCGAACTGTATATCCGGGATATGAAAAGCCGTCTGAAGGAGAACACATGGCTGACAAAAGAGCATATCATCCGCACGAAGATTTTACCTTATTTCGGCAAGCTGAAAATCAGCGAGATTTCTACAAAAGAGGTTATCACATGGCAGAATGAAATGCTTGCCTATCGGGATGAGAAGAAAAAGCCATATTCACAGACCTATCTGAAAACACTGCACAATCAGTTGTCCGCTATCTTCAATCATGCGGTGCGGTATTATGAACTGCGTTCCAATCCTGCCGCCAAGGTGGGAAATATGGGAAGTTAAGAAAAAATCTATGGATAGAGAACGATAAGAAAGGTGGAAACGATTATGAAGAAAACAATATTTGAAGAAATGGGTGGCACTTATATCAGACATGGGGATTATCTTATCCCCTGTCTTACCTTGCCGGAGGAAGAAGAACAGAGATTTATCGGTGTATGGGGACAAAGGCATAAACGCTATTTGAAAGAACATAAGAGAGCGGCTTATATTACTCTGCTTACAAGTGGCAGGCTGAATAGTTATCTTGCAGATATAGAAGAACAGGCACAAGAACGCTTTGAAAGGATTGTAGAGCAGATGAAACAGGCGCAGGGGGCAGGGGATTACAGAATAGTTAAAGGCAGATGATACCTTAAAATGGATAGGGAGAATGAGTAATATACAAACGTGTGCGAGGGAGATTGTGGATAATGAGATGATTTATCAATAAGAAAAGGTGTATGGTGGAAAGCAAGTCTGAAATGGCTTGCTTTTTGCTTTACAACGAGGGTGGTTACTGTATAATGAAATATGAAGTAAAAAGCAGTAATTTGATATGAAGCAATAAAGGAAATACATGATGGAAAAATATAAAATTCTAATAGTTGAAGATGATGTTGATTTGAGAGAGGGACTTTCCTTCTCCTTTTCTGGTGATGGATATGATGTGACAGAGACAGGGACAAAAAAGGATGGTTTACAAGAAATCGCAAACGGTGGTTATGATATTGTATTTTTGGATTGTAACCTGCCGGACGGAACGGGCTTTGAACTCTGTAAAGAAGTTCGTAGCTACAGCAATATCCCAATCATTATGCTGACTGCTCGTGATACAGAAATGGATGAGATAAAGGCTTTAGAATTAGGGGTAAATGATTACTTGTCAAAACCATTTTCTCTGGGTGTATTAAAAGCAAGAATGAAGCGGATACTTCAAGAAAAATCTGAAAGTACAAAGATTGTTACAGGTTCATTAAGCATAGACCAGAGTACTTGTAAAGTATATAAAAGAGGTTCAGAAATCTCTCTTAGCAAATTGGAATACCGTCTGTTGGTGTATTTGATTGAAAATAAGAATCATATCCTTTCTAAGGAGCAGATTTTAGAGAAGATATGGGATAGTGATGGAAAATATGTAGATAACAATACGGTGTCTGTGAATATCAGCAGGCTTCGTACAAAGATAGAGGATGATGTATCGAAACCAAAATGGATTCAAACAGTTCATGGAATCGGATATATCTGGAAGGAATAAAGAGATGTGGATTACGATACTTTTAGCAGTGCTTTTGTGTTTGTCGATTGGATATAGCATATATCAAAAAAGAAAAACATATCGCCTGATTGACCGTTTGCTGGACAGTGTGTTAAATCGGGAAATGATTGCAGCTTCTGATGTGGAAGAAGGAGAATATTCTGCCCTTGTCAGTAAAATCAAGCAGATACAGGAAGTGCTTGATAATCACGTGAATAGTGCCGAACAAGAAAAAGAGCAGGTGAAAAGTCTGGTATCTAATATGTCTCATCAATTAAAAACGCCCTTAGCGAATATTTCTCTCTATGCAGAAATCTTAAGTAAAGAGGAAATTACATCAGAACGGAAAACATTGTTTTCTGAAAAAATGCAACGACAGATTGACAAGCTGAGTTGGATTGTGGAGTCTTTATCGAAGATGGTAAAATTGGAGCAAAATATTGATGGCTTTGAAGGAAAAGCAATAGGGATCAAGCAGACGATTTTAGACGCAGTAGATACGCTTTATGAGAAACTGGAAAAAAAGGAAATCAACTTTACATTGGAACCATTTGAGGACAGATTACTGTATCATAATCGAAAATGGACAGCAGAAGTATTTGTAAATTTGTTGGAAAATGCTGTTAAGTACACCGATAGAGGAGGAACTATTTCCATTTGTGTAAAAAGTTATGATTTATACACAGAGATTCAGATTGCAGATAATGGGCGTGGTATCCGGCAGGAGGAAATGACCGATATATTCAAACGATTTTATAGAAGCCCAGAAGTTGAGAATATGGAAGGTTCTGGGATTGGTTTGTATCTTTCTAATCTGATTTTGGAAAAAGAAAAAGGATATATGACGGTAGATTCCGAGTATGGAAAGGGAAGCTGTTTTTCTGTGTTCTTACAAAACTGTAAGAACTAATCATCCGTTTGTAAAGAAATTGCAAGATACGGCAGTTATACTGGATGTATCAAGAAAAGAGGAGTGATGACGGATGAGTATTTTAGAATTACGAAATGTTGAGAAAATATATGGAGAAAAAGATAATCAGGTAAAGGCACTACGGAATATCAATCTAAAAGTAGAAGAAGGCGAGTTTGTTGCCATTGTAGGCACATCTGGTTCAGGCAAATCTACTTGTCTTAATTTAATCGGTGGTCTGGATAATCCGACAAGTGGACAGATTTTTATAAAGAATAAAGAGATTGGTTCTCTTTCAAGAAAAGAACTGACGATTTTCCGTAGAAGAAATATAGGGTTTGTATTCCAGAATTATAGTTTAATGCCTGTGTTGAATGTGTATGATAACGTGGCATTGCCGGTTACATTTGACTGTGGAAAACATATTAACCGCAAATATATCGAAGAATTGTTGCGGGAACTGGGCATTTGGGAGAAACGCAAGAAATATCCAAACGAATTATCCGGCGGTCAGCAGCAAAGAGTTGCAATCGCCAGAGCTTTGGCAAATAAACCGAGTATCCTGCTTTGCGATGAACCGACAGGTAATTTGGACTCAGCCACAACCATTGAGGTTATGGGGTTATTAAAAACGAGTTGTCGTAAGTACAATCAGACGATTCTCATGGTAACGCATAATGAAGCCATTGCACAGACTTGCGACAGAGTAATTCATATTGAAGATGGTCAGATTGTTACAGGAAAGAGAAGATTTCCGGCAAAAGGCGGTGATGTCGTATGTTAAAGCTGGCATGGAAATATATGCGGTATTACAAGAGCCAGACATTTGCAATTTTTGCGAGTATTTTATTAACAGCATCATTGCTTTCCGGGATTTCTTCTTTGATTTACAGCAGTCAGAAAAGTGATCTGGCGAACAGCAAAACTATTTACGGAGACTGGCATTATTATATTGAAACGGATAAGGAACTTTTTAATTCTGTAGAAAGCGGTGAGAAAGGAAAAGGATATACGCTGGAACAGTGTGGAAAAATGGAAATCCGTGACGTTGTGGCAGAAGAATTTATGATCTGTTTTATCCATGCCGATGAAACTTATCGTCAAATGGCACACAGAGACTTGTTGGAAGGAACATTCCCTGAGAAAGAAAATGAAATTGCAGCGGATGGATTTGTGCTTAGTAATCTTGGATTTTCAGGGAATTTAGGAGATTCCCTTCGCATTGGTGAAAAAGAGTATATTGTTACTGGTGTTCTGAAAAGCGAATGGGCGGCAAGTTCCAGTGAAATGGAAGTTTTTGTAAGTGATTCTTTTAAAGGTCGAGGAAGCCAGACGTTTTTATATCTCAGTTTTAATGAAGATGAGAAGTTATATAAACAGTTGGATGCTTTTTTACAGGAACATAAATTATCTTCTGAATCGGTAGCAGAAAATGATGAAGTAATACAGTATCTTGGCGGAGAAGCACCAAGCAGCATTTCTGAAATCGTGAAATTTGGTCTGTTTGAAGAAGAAGGAAACTTCACTTATATCGTTTTGAAATTGCAGAGCGACTACAATCTGGCTTACAACGGAATGATTTTCCTGTTATGTCTGTTCAGTCTTTTCGTAGTTTACAGCGTATTCAGTATTTCTGTATCGAAGAGAACTTCTGAGTACGGAATATTACAGACATTAGGTATCAGTGAAGCGCAGATTGGTGGCACCTTACTTTTGGAACTTTGGACGTTATTTTTCATTGGATATCCGTTAGGATGTCTTTTAGGAAATGGTGTTTTAAGCCTTATGTATCAGAAATTTAGCGGTGTATTTGGTGGAAAAGGAATCAGTGGAGCAGGGAATGGTCTTTCTGTTGCGGACCATACGTTAGCAGAAGGAGAAAATACAGTAGAGTTTTTTGTTTCAAAGGAAGCTGTTGTGTTTGGTTTTGTATTTCTACTGATTTCGTTAGCACTCGTTGCCTTTCTCGTGGTTCGTTCCATGCGGAAAGATTCGCTGAAAACTGTGATGAGTGGAGATACTTCTTTTGTAAAAAGAAGAAAAATATACGCTATGCGAAATGTTAATATGGCAAATGTAGTGGTGCGGAAATTCATGTTTGCCAATAAACGAAAGGTAATAGGGATTTTATTATCCTTGTCTATCGGCGGTTGCATTTTCTTATGTACCACCTATATGGTAGAAAATTTGAAGGTTCACGCAGAACTTTCGCTGATATCGGATGATGGGCTTGGTTCTGAGTACCGTATTTCTTTAAAATCTGACTCGCTGAAGGATACGATTCCGGAGGCGGTAGCAGATAAGATTAAAAACATGCCGGAAACAGAGAATGTATATGCGACAAAGTATACGATGGGGGAATTACAGATTTCCAAAAACGAATTTTTGTCAGAAGAAGAATGGAGTGACTATTTCAAATATCAAAATCAGGAGCCGTATTATATCCAGAGATATGATGGGATCTGTAAGCAGCAGGAAGATGGAAATTATCGGATTAAATATAATGTGTACGGTTACGATGAAGCGATGATAGAACAGCTTCGGGATTTTATTCTGGAGGGAGAGATTCAGCCGGAAACAATAAAGAATAATAATCAAGTGATTGTGACGGCGAATATGGACGGTCAGGGAAATTACTTTTTTTATGGAAAGAAGCCGGGCGATACCATTACTCTTCGAGTACCAAAGACAGAAAACTATACAGATGAACTGTTAAAATTCCAAAGTGGCGAAGAAAACTATATTGAAAAAGAGTTTGAGATTGCGGCAATCGTAAACAGACCGTTGGCGCAGGAGAAAGATTTTCTGAATACAGAAGTCTGGAAAAATGCGCAGAGTGTGATTATGACAGGCGAACAGATGGAAGAAAACTTTGGAATTACAGATTATAGTTTTATCAATGCATCGCCGGCTGATAGTGCGGATGCAAAGATCGTGAGCAATCAGTTATTACAAGTAATCCGAGATGTTCCCAAGGCAGTATTGCAGGATTATACGACCGCAATTGCAACACAGAAAGGTTATCTTGGACAGCAGCAGATCTTCTTTTCCAGTATTGCAGTGATTCTGCTGATTATCAGCCTGTTCCATATCGTAAACAGCATGAGTCATACGATTCTGACCAGAAGAAGAGAGTACGGGATTATCAGAGCAATAGGGATTACGGACGGCGGATTTTACAAGATGATTTTACAGACAGGTATTCTGTATGGATTGTTGGCGGATGTATTTATCTATCTTATTTATAACAGAGTTCTTCGCAGAGTGATGAATTATTATCTGGCTCATGTGCTGCAGTTTTTACATTATACTACTAATATTCCGAATCTGGTTCTGAATGGAATTATGGTGCTGAATGTAGTGATTGCAGTAGTGGCAGTAATGTTTCCGGCTTGGAAGATGGGAAAAGAGAATATCATAAGTGAGATTAGAAGATAGATTTATAATCAGGATTTTTAGAATTTCTTTAGTGGTTAGTATCATTGGATATAGCAATAGAATTAGAGAGAATACCCAATCTTTATAAGTAACCAGAGGGCGACAGTAAAATACTGCCGCCCTTTCTTTTATCGGTTTGTCCAGTAAAGAGTGTTCAGATAACACCGGATTCCAAGATATATTCCCTGTATAAATAATAAAAGAAACAAAAGATTTATGGGCATTACTTTTTTGATTGATTCTCCAAAATAAATGATGACAACAGCACTTGTCAGTATCATTAGTAGAGTAATAACATCCCAACAGTTTTTCTTATATAATTCTATAACCTTTATTTCTATCAGTATTGCCAGTATCCCTGTCCCTGCCACACATATTCCAACAACCAATATCATCAATAACCAATATATGATTCCGGCTATAATCTCATTTGGAATTTTTGTGCTGATTTGTGCCACAGATTGCCCGGCATCAATCGTCCAACCGATAAAAGTTTGTATGAATGATGCTGCATCATGGAAGAATGATTTGCAATCGGAAAGGAACACATCTGACTGTACTGCCTGAAAAAGAGTGGTTGTCAGCGAATACCATGCAAGAAGGAACAAGGTTGTTTGGAACATTACCGTTTTTGCTTTATACTGTCCTGCAAGTCGCTCTTTTTGTGTTTCGTATTTTGCTTTTGCATTCTGATAGGCTGTCCGGTCACAGGCTTCACATTTTTCATAGAGTACCGGCTTTTCTACCGGTATCTCTACGATTTTCTGATGTGTCCGGGCATAATCCCGTTGTTGTGTTAAGCATCGTATTTTATCTTGACATTCCTCTATCGTGACGTTTGCGCTTCGCAGCTTCTCTTTCTCGCTCCGCAATGCTCTGTCTGCCAGCTTCAAGTCGTTCTTTAATGCTTGAATATTCCCGGCTCTGTTCTCTTTGTTTAATTTCTCGTTCAAGGTCAGAGATTCGCTGAGCTGCGTCTTCAGTTCCACGATAAGCTGTTCTTTCTGTTCTAGTTCTTCTTGTATCTCCTCGGTCAAGAGCAGAAGTTCTTCCAACTGTTCGGCGTTCTTTGATTCTCTGGATTCGTTCATCTATATCACGTCCTTTCTCTATCTGCTGTTCCAGTTCAGCAATTCGGTGTTCTGTTTCAGTAATAAACTGTTTTCGCTGTTCAGCTTCTGTGCCAATTTCTGCCATTGCTGATTTTCGTTTTCCAAAAGTTCTATCTTCGTTTTCTGTTCTTCCATCTTGGAAAGCAGTTCCTCGGTATTTGGCAAAATGTTGAGCAGCTCGGATAACTCG
>OGRJ01002184.1_pt1 | contig 14639 bp, 7 predicted proteins | sample 1553411 | NCBI WGS metagenome assembly OGRJ01 (sample SAMEA2580084, study PRJEB22360) | human gut metagenome | biome: human gut; feature: human-associated habitat; material: faeces | place: Denmark | collected 2008/2010
GCTGTACTCCGTCGAGGGGTAGTTCAGGCGGCGGATCTGCTTGGAGGTGCTGATCTTGCCGCCGCTGTTGTTGACGAGGACCGGCAGGATGCGCGGATAACCCGTGCGGCGGAATTCCGACCAAGCTTCCTGCCCTTCGGGGAACATGGCCAGATACTTCTGGGTGATGATCTGTTCGAGATGGGTCTCGAAGTTGCTGCCCGCTTTCCAGCAGATGGGAATCGAGGCGAGCGGGCTTTGATTCGAGTTGCCGCCGGTGACCATGTCGGTATAACTGCCGGGCGTCAGCTCCTTGTCGGCGATGTAGTCTTCGGCTCCGCTGGCGCCGAGCGTCGAGAACGAAGTGCGGATACCTTCGGCGTAATAGGTTGCCGCGTCCGACTCGGAACCCCAGCGCAACTCGTATTCGGCACGCAGGAACCATGCTTCGGCGGGCGTCATCCACATAATGTTGTCGTTGTTGGTGCAGTTTACGCGCGAAAGGTCTTCCGAATCGGCATAGGACGAAGTCGGCGTGATGCCGGTGCGTACGCCGTGGTACTCGCCCTTGGCCGTCGCCACGAAGTACTTGCCGCGGCGCGGGTCCTGATAGCCGTTCATGTAGGCTTCGATCGTGGCGCCGATGCGCGAGTCGTCGAAATTGTACTGGATCATGTAAAGCGGGTATTCCCACGAACCGGTGGCGGGTTTGTGCAGCTCCGCGAGGTCGGCGGCGCCGGTCATCAGGCCTACCGGATTGCCGATGGCGGCTGCGGCCTGCTCTTGGGCCAGCGCCGCGTCGGCATAGACCACGCGCATGGCCAGACGCAGGCGCAGCGTATTGGCGAATTTGATCCAGCCGCTCACGTTGCCCGAAAAGACGTTGTCGTAAGCCTCCAGCAGTTTGGTGCCGGGTTGTGCCTCGTAAAACGCGGTCAGCGTCGTGATGGCGGCGTCCAGCTCCTCGAAGAAGCGTTTGTAAACCGCCTGCTGCGGATCGTAGGCCTTGTTGATGTCCCCGCTGCTGATGTTGAGGTAGGGGATGGGGCCGTAGGTATCGGTTACGCGGTGCATCGCGGCGACCTTCACGATGTCGGCGAGGGCGACCACTTCGGGGAATTCGCCGCGCTGGGGATCGAGCTGGTTCCATGCGCTGATGACGCGGGTGTAGGCGTCGTTGAACATGGCGTTGTACCAGTCCTTGCCCGTGACGTTGTAGAGGTTGTTGCCCGTGAAGCTGGTGTTGATGACTCCGGTGTAGCCGGCGAAGATGTTGCCCGCGAGGTCCTCGATGACTTGATAGTTGGCGCTGCCGTACTCCTTGTCGCCGACCAGCTGGAAGGAGGGGATGACGTTCTTGGTCATCTGCGCGAAGGCCGAACCCGTCGAGAGGTTGTCCCACGACAGCATCTCGTCGGTCGCTTGGTCGGGGTTGGTGTTTTTATTCAGAAAATCGCCCGTGCAGGCCGCGGTCGCCATAAGACCGGCCAGCGTCAGGAGTTTTATGCCGTTAGCTTTTTTCATAAGACTGTAATGTTGAAGTTAGAAGGTCACTTTTACCGAGAATCCGAGGTTGCGCGTACTCGGCTGCATGAAGTAGTCGATGCCGGACGAGAAGGTGCCCGTGCCGGCGACCGTTTCGGGATCGAACGGCGCTTTGCAGTAGAGCATCCAGAGGTTGCGGCCGATGAACGAGACGTTGAGTCCCTTGATCCACTTGCACCACTTCTGGACGGGGATGTCGTAGCCGAGGGTCAGCTCGCCCAGCCGGACGTTGGTCATCGAGTAGACATAGCAGGCGCCGATGGCGTCGGCACCGTTGCCGCCGATGGTCTGGTAGTAGTTTTCGGCCGGAATGCGCTGGCCGTTTACGAGCGCGCCGCCGTTCAGACGGTCCGTGGCCGTGCGTTCCGAGACGCCGAAGTAGTCCATCGCGGCCTGCGTGAGCGATACGCCTACGCCGCCTACGCGGGCGTTGAACATGAAGCCCAGCGAGAGACCTTTCCAGTTGAATTCGTTGCGCCACGAAAGCGTGTAGCTCGGATTGCTGTTGCCGGCGTATATCCATGTGTCCTTGGCCGGGGCGACGTTGCTGCCGGTGGGCGATACCCAGATTGCGCCGTGCTCGTCGGTCTTGAGCGTATTGACGTAGATGTCGCCGATCTGGCCGCCTTCGCGCAGCACCATCTTGACGCCCGTCGTACCGCCCATGACCATCGAATCCTGCGAAATCACCGTGCCGTTCGACAGTTTGTAGGAGTCGAGCATGTCGACCACCTTGTTGCGGTTGCGCGAGTAGACGAGGTTCGAAGACCACTTCACGGGACCGAGGTTCTGGTTCAGCTCGGCCGACACCTCGACGCCCTTGTTGTCCACGCGGCCGGCGTTGACGTAGAGGCTGCTGTAGGTCGATGTCGATGAGATGTCGGGGTTGAAAACCTGATTGTAGGTGCGCGAACTGTAGTAGGTTGCGTTGAGTATGAGTTTGTTGCCCCACAGACGGACGTCGGCGCCGACCTCCCACGATTTGGTGCGTTCGGGTTTGAAGTCGTCCGAGGTGAGGTAGGTCGATGTCTGCGGCGTGCCGTCCGATACGGGGTAGGTCGGAATGGTGATCCAGCGCATCGGGGCGTTGCCCACTTCGGCGTACGATGCGCGGATCTTGGCGAACGACAGTACGCGCGAATCGACCTTGAAGATGTCGGTCAGCACGGCCGAAAGACCTACCGACGGGTAGAACATCGACGTCTTGGAGGTATTGGCCAGCGCCGTCACCCAGTCGTTGCGCGCCGTCACGTCGAGGAATACCATATTCTTATAACCCAGCTGCAGTGTGGCGAAAAGCGACTGCGTCTGGTCGTTGATGGTCTCCTTCGCCTGACTCTTGTTGGTGGTCATGTTGGCCAGCGTGAAGAGGTTGGGCACGCCCGTCAGGTCGCCGCCGAGCAGTATCGCGCGGTGCTTGTAGTCCTCGATCGAGGCGCCGAGGGTGGCGTTGAGCGAGAACGCTCCGTCGGCGAAGGTTTTGTGGAAGTTGGCCAGCACGTCGGCGTAACGCTGCGAGGTGATGTAGGTGTTGTTGTAATAGCGGCCCTTGTCGCCGGCGAAGAGTCCCAGCGTCGAAGCGTAGTTCTTCTGCTCGGCCGTGATGTGCGTGTAGTCGATGCGGGCGCGTCCCGTGATGTCGAGCCAGTCGGTCACGTCGTATTTGAGCGAGGCGCCGAACAGGAAACGGTCCTTGCCCGTGTTGAACATGTTGCGGTTGGTGATCCAGTAGGGGTTCTGCATCTGCAGGCTCTGCGATCCCCACGGCCAGTACTGCACCGGGAAGTTGCGCGAAGCGTTGTAACGCTCGTAAACGGCGTATTTGCGGATGTCGTCGCTCGGCGACATGAGGTAAACCGGGATCATCGGGTTGTAGTACTGGCCCGACGAGAGCATGTTCTGCTCATTGACGTTCATGTACATGCCCAGCACGCTCAGGTGCATGCGCTCGTCGAGGAACGACGAGCTGTGGTTGGCCGTGAAGTTGTAACGGTTGTATTCGTTGTTCGGAATGATGCCCTCGGCCGTCACCACGCCCGCCGAAACATAGGTCTGGCTCTTCTTGCCGCCGAAGGAGAGTCCCACCGAGTTCGAAGTGTTGTATCCCGTCTGGTAGAAGTCGGTCGGCGTCCACGACTGCTTGGTGACGAGTTTCGAACCCCACGATGCGTAATAGCCGTCCTTGGCTCCGTAGGTGTTCTGGAAGGCCGGGGTTAGGAACGGCGACATGAAGGTCGTGTTGTTGCTGTAATTGACCGAGACGCCCTCTTCTCCGCTGCGTGTGGTGAGCATCAGCACGCCGTTGGCAGCCTGCGAACCGTAAAGCGCGGCGGCCGAGGGGCCGGTCAGCGCGGCCATCGACGCGATGTCGTCGGGGTTGAAGTTGGAGATGCCGTCGCCCGTGAGGTTGTTCTCGCGCATGATGGTGAACTCGTCGCCGGGGTTGGTCAGCGAGAGCGACGGCAGCGGAATGCCGTCGAGTACGTAAAGGGCGTTGTTGCTGCCGGCGATGGATTTCGAACCGCGCATCACGACCTTCGTTTCGCCGCCGACGCCTGCGGCGCTGGCGTTGATGGTTACACCGGCGATCTTGCCCGCGAGGCTGTTGACCATATTGGCGTCGCGCGTCAGGAATACTTCGTCCGATATGTTCTGCACGTTGTAGGATACGGCGCGCTCCTGCCGTTTGATGCCCAGCGCCGTCACCACGACCGCTTCGATCTGCTGGTCGTCCTCTTCGAGCGTGACGGAGAGCGACGTGCGGTTGTTCACGGAGATGCGCTGCGGCTTGGAGCCGGTGAATGAAACGTCGAGGACCATGCCGGCCGGCGAGACGTTGGACTGGAGTGCGAACGTTCCGTCGACGCCGGAGGTCGTACCCTGCGTGGTGCCCGAAATCATGATCGTGGCGCCGATGACGGGCACGCCGTTCTTATCGACGATCCTGCCGGTGATCTGGCTGGCCTGCTGTGGCTGCGCGCCCCCGCGGGCCGAGAGGATGATGCTCTTGTTGTCGATCGAATAGCTGACGTTGGTGTTGCGGAACAGTTCGTCGAGTGCGGCGCGGATGTCCTTGTTCGCGACCGAAAGGGTGACGTTCCGGTCGAGCGGAATATCCTTGGTGTTGTAGAAGAAGGTGTAGCCGCTCTGCTCCTCGATCTGCTGCATCACCGTCGAAACGGGGGTGTTCGAAGCCTTGAGCGTGATGTTTTTTACCTGAGCCTGTACGGGGACGGCGGCGATTGCGAACGCCATGCACAACGCCAGTGCATACGACCGGACCGAGCGGCTGACTCCGGCTGCCGGGGTACGGTGTAAATTTCCCCCCCCCCATAATTTGGGTGGAAAAGATTTTTTTCATAAGTTTGTAAGAATTGAGTTTTAGGTTAGTCCGGCCGTTTCATGCGGCCGGGTGATCTTAACGATTCGGCATACGGGAGGACGTGCAGGTCTTTCCGTATGTTTTTTTGTGTCAGGTCGGTGTCATGGTGTCATTCGGTTTTTTGGTTTATGGTTGTAGGCAAATCGGTTCGTGCGGTTTTTCAGTAGACTTCGAATACGGCCCGGCCCGCCGAGGCTTTGTCGCCGGCCGTCTGGTCGATCCGTCGGAATTTGATCTTCGACGAAATGGAGAAGTGTTTGAGGATCAGGTCGAGACTCTGGTTCGAGAACGTACCCGTGAAGGTGTTTCCGAGCAGTTCGTCGTTGCGGATGTTGAACGAGACGTTGTATTTGTTGCCGATCATGCGCAGGGCGTCCTTGAGTGGGGTGTTGCTGAGGACGATCTTGCCCTCTTTCCACGAGGTGTTGCACGGAATGTTGGCCGTGTTGAGGTAGATTACCCCCGTGCGGGCGTTGTAGGTTATCTGCTGGTCGGGCATCATCTGCACCAATTGGCTGCGGTGGTTGGCATCGTCGTACTTCATGCCGATGCGCCCCGACACGAGCGTCGCGCGGATGTATTCGTCGTCATAGGCTTCCACGTTGAACTCCGTGCCGTAAACCTCTATCTCGGTCGATTGCGCTTCGACCACGAATTTGCGTTCGGGGTCTTTGGTCACGTCGAAGTAGCCTTCGCCGTAGAGCACCACGCGGCGCTCCTTGCCGGTGAATTTGGCGGGGTAGCGCAGGTAGGAGTTGGAGTTGAGCCATACGCGCGTGTCGTCGGGAAGGGTGACGGAGCTGACCATACCCGTTGTGGAGCGGATTTCGACCATGCTGTTGTATTTGTATCCCACCTGCATCAGCAGATAGGCCGACAGGCCGACCAAGGGCAGCAGCATGACGGCGGCCGCGCGCTCGACCTGCCGGAGTGTCCGGCGCCATTTTTCGGCCCGGATGCGGCCTTTGACCTTCCGCAGTGCGCCGGCGGTGTCGAGGGCGGCTTTCGCCTCCGGCGGCGAAACAGATGTAATAGACTTGTTCGGCGATTTTGCGGTTCTCCTCGCTGGCGGCGATCCACGCCGCGACGCGGGCCGTCTGGTCGAACGGCAGTTCATCGTTGTAATATCTGACAAGGAGTTTTTCTATGTTCGGGGTGTTCATGTTTTTTCTGCTTTTTATATTACAGACTATTCAAAAACAAAAGTTCCTAAACGAAAACCACAAAATTTCAATTTTTTTTATTCCGGGGAATCTAAATCCGAATTTTTATTAATTTCGCATCATGCCCGAACGGAAAAAGATATCCGACACCTGCTTGCTGAACCGGTTGGTCGACGGTGAGATGAAGGCGTATGAAGAGATTTTCGTACGTTATTATCCGACGCTCTGCACCTATGCCCGCATGTATGTCAAGCGGGAGGAGACCGCCGAGAATATCGTGCAGGACCTGATGCTGTGGCTGTGGGAAAACCGCACGGTATTGTGTATCAGCACTTCGCTCCCAAAATATCTGTTCGGCGCCGTGCGCAATAACTGCCTGACCTATCTGGGGCACGAGTCCATCGAGCGGCGCGTGCTGGGCAATATCCGCAATAAGATGTGCGAGCAGTTCGAAGTCCCCGACTTCGACGTCGTCGAGGAACTGCGCGAAAATATCCGGGCGGCCGTGGCCGACCTCCCGGCTTCCTACCGTGAAGCGTTCGAAATGAGCCGTTTCCAGCGCAAAACCTATGAAGAAATCGCCGCCGTGCTGGAAATATCGCCCAAAACGGTGGATTACCGCATCCAGCAGTGTCTGAAAATCCTTCGTGTCAAACTCAAGGATTATCTGCCTTTGCTGACGATGCTGCTGGTCGTGAACGAATAGGCGGTTTTACGGTCTCACCTTGGCTGAAAAAAACTTGCCGGACTATTTCGATCTCACCCGGCGCGATCAATTCGGACCGGATGCTTGTGTCTGACGCGGAAAATTGCTAATTTTGAAGATTGGAGCGCAAAACGGCTCCCTGCTGTTTTTATGATTAGAACTTTTCTGTTGATTGCTTGTCTATTGACCTCCGTTGCCTGCCGGCAGCGGGGTGGAACTCCGGCCGATGTCAATATCGTTGCCAATGCCGGAAATCACTCCGCGGAGACGATCCGGCCCGATACGGCGGCACGTCCGCCTTTGGCGTTCGGCCATGAAACGTGGGATTTCGGGACGATTCCCGAAACGGGCGGTCCTGTCGTGCATGTGTTCCGCTTCACGAACAGCGGTACGAAACCCGTCGTCGTCGAGCGTGTCGGCGTGACCTGCGGATGTATGAAACCGACCTTTTCGCAGGCGCCGGTCCTTCCCGGCGGCAGCGGCGAAATCGGGATCGCTTACGATCCGGCGGACCGTCCGGGAGCTTTCGACAAGGCGGTATACGTCTATACCGACGGCAGCCGCATGATGCCGCTCCGTATCCGCGGCAGTGTGGCGGCGCGTCCCGAAACGGCTGCCGACCGCTTTCCCGTGGAGTTTGGCGGCGGAATCCGCCTTAGCGTTAAGGAGGTCAACTTCCGCATGGTGGAGCAGCGGCATGACCGGCGTCTGACGTTGCGCTGTCTCAATACGTCACCGTACGAGGTGCGGCTGAGGGCGGAATTCGCTGAACCGCTTCCCTTTCTGCGGGCCGAAGCTCCTGCCGTACTGGCGCCCGGTGCGGAGGGAGAGATCGCTTTCATCTGTGACTTGTCCGCTGCCGAGGTGTGGGGAACGTTCGTTGATTCGTGTTATCTGACCGTTTCCGGACGGCGGCTCGAAGGGGCGGTCGTGGTGCGCGGAACCGGTGTCGGTGACTTGGCCGAATTGCGCGAAATGCCGCGCGGGAAACGTCCGCAGGCGGAAATTGCCGAATCGTTGCTGGATTTCGGAACGTGCGCCGCCGACGGCACGGCCGAGTGCCGGTTTACGTTGGAAAACAAGGGCGGTTCGCCGCTTAGGATCTATGCGGTGAAATATCCCGAAGGGGTGACGGGGCAGATTACGGCGGGCGAAGAGATTGCGGCGGGTGGCTCGAAAACCTTTGTGCTGCGCGTGGACGGCCGCACGGCCGGGTGTGGGAATTACTTCGCGCACGTCGAATTATTGGTGAGCGATGCGCTCAGTCCGTTGTGCGACCTCCGGGTGCGCGGCCGCTTCGAGTAATCCGAAGCCGGAAATCGGAAAAATAAACAAGCTGCCCGAAAAGGCAGCTTGTTTGTTGTTCGTATTACGTCGGTCGTCATTCGGGACAGCGGACGTTGTCCACCCATTTCATGGCCGAGCTGGAGTAGGTTGCCTTGTATCCGTGTCCGGTCAGGTCGTCTTCCACCTTTTTGCCGTCGGCTTTTTCGTTGAAGCGCCAGTATGCCAGCAGGCCGTCCGTCGCCGGGTCTACATAGCACATGTTGTTCTTCAGGTCGTTGCCGTTGAGAGCCTTGGCCCATACGCGGGCTTCGCTGATGTAACCCTTCAGCTGGCGGCCGTCGTTGCACGAATTGGCGATGCGGAACGAGTCGTCCTGATATACCTGCGTGAGGTCCAGCGAAGTCTTGTTGGTGTCGGCCGAGCAGGCGAGTACGCCGTCGATGTAGATGCTCACCTTCTTGTTCGGACCGTCGAATACGGCCGCCACATGCGTCCACTTGTTGAGGCTCACGGCGATTCCGCCCGTAGGAACCATCAGTGTGCCGCCCCATCCGGAGAGCTGCAGCTGACCTTTGAAGTCGTCCTGTACGAAACGCAGGCAGAAGTTCTCTTCGAGGCCCATCACCGTATTGCACCAGCCGCCCCAGCGCTGCAGGTTGATGCGGGCTTCGTAAGTGACTTCGCCCAAGTTGTAGATGTCGTATTTGTCCTGCTCGCCCTCGGCGAAATCGACCTTGAAATAGGTGCTGCCCGAACAGTCGGCAGCCGGGCCGATGATGATACGGCCGATTTCGACGAATACCGTCCGGAATCCCTCCTTGACTTTCAGATCGCCGTCCACGCTCTCGATACTCAGCGGAATGACATAGCTGACGCCCTCCTTAAGCCCTTCGTCTTTGGTTACGCTCACTACGAGCGGTTCGGCTGCGGAAAACGAACCTGCTGGAATGGTCAGTTCGGTGTTCTTGAGCACGAAGTTCGTTTCGGGGAGCATTACGCCCTTCTTACCGTACTGCGTGTTGTACTCTTCGATTTTCGAAGGGTCGGTTACGAGCCGGACTTTGGTATCGTGTCCGACGACGATCGACGACGAGACCTTTACGCTCAGCTCTTTGGGAAACTGGTCGTCGAGTGTGAGCGACAGGGTGGGGACTTCGCCTTCGGCTCCGGCGATGTAGACCACATCGTCGTAAACCGGGGCTTTCTGGCAGCCTGCGACCGCCAATGCGATCAGTGCGAATAAACTATATTTCAGTTTCATGGCAATTTCTTTTTTTGTCCGTTAAACGATTACTTCCGGGCGGGGTTCTGAATCTGTATGGCCTCGATCAGGAACTTGTAAGGTTCGGGATTGCGGTATTCGTACTCCATATGATAGGTTCCGCAGCCGCCTTTCATCACCTTTTCTCCCTCTATGATCGGCTGCCACTGCGCCATGCCGGCCACCGATTTCATCGACTCGCCGTCGCGGGTTCTGTAGTTGGCGCCACCGTTGGTGCGGTAGGTGATATTCTCGAAATTTTCGGTGACGATGAACCTGCGGGCAACGTCCTTGAACGGAACCTCCGAGAAGTAGTTGGCACAGCTCTGCAGACGTCCGTCGAGATTCGAATCGCCGCTGCATCCGTACGCCTGCGAGATGAAGTAGTCGAAACACTTGCCGAATTCGCGGGGCATGTTGGCGTTCAGCTCGCCGTCGATGGCCAGTATGCGTCCCGTGCCCGAAGTGCGGCCGAAATAGGTGACCACGACATCCATGAAGACTTTGTAGCGGTTGGGGAAGCCCGATATGCCGTAGGGTTTCTTGCCGGTGCCGATGTTCGGCTCGTTGTCGATATCCAGTCCGTCGTATCCGTTGTCGATGATGCGTTGGCAGAAAGCATGCGCAAAACGCTGGATAGCCGCGATATTGCCTTCCGTGAGGTTGTCGTTGCCGTATGAGCGGTAGGGACCTTCCCAGCCCCAGTAGGCCAGCATCTCCTCTTCGGTGGCCGCCGTCGCGCCGTCGGGCGCCACGCCCATTTCGAATCCGTCGAAAAGCGAAGTGGCGATCACTTTCAGACCGCGCTTGTGCTGGGAATCCTCCATATCCTTGCGCTGCGCTTCGGTGATTGTCTGCCAGCCGCCCCACAGACCGACCATGTCGATGCTGTCGGGGAGGGATTTCATGTAGTTGGACGCCGAGGCTCCCGTGGCGCTCCAGTTTCCGAACCAGCCGAAGACGATTTCGTGGTCGCTGTTCTTATAGTCGCGCAGATCTGCATAGTATTGATCCGACTTGGGGTAGGGCTTGACAATCTCCAGTTTTTCGGGATCGGTCTCACACGAGAACAACAGGGTGCCTGCCAATGCGATACATCCTAATTTTATGAGTTTGTTCATGGTTTTCAGACTTTTTGAGGTTCGTAATTTATTTGGCATCCCACCAGAGTTTCTGCGCGCAGTTGTCGCTGCCGCCGAGGAATTCATTTACGGCTTTGGCCACCTGCTCGGCATTGCCGTCGTACTCCTGCTGCGGCAGGGGCACGCGGCGGATCGTCGCGCCGGAGGGCAGTACGCCGCCGCTGCGGTTGGTCTGCGAGGGGAATACCTTCGGGTAACCCGTACGGCGGATTTCGCTCCACGCCTCCTGTCCGTCGGGGTAGAGTGCGATCCATTTCTGCACCATGATGCGTTCGAGTTCACGGCCGTCGGCGGCCCACTTGACGGTGACGCTGCTCGGACTCTCGATCGAGCCGACCTGTCCCAAGCCGGGATATTTCACCGGAGTGCTTTTGCTGTCGGACAGATATTTGTCGGCGTTCGGCGCGCCCCACTGGGAGAACGACGTGCGGATACCTTCGTTGTAGAGGTTTTCGGCCGTGCCGCCCATGTTCCAGCCGAGGAGTGCACCCTCGGCCCGCAGGAAGCAGACTTCGGCGGCGCACATCCATGTCAGCGGCGAGGTGAAGCCCACTTTGGGACAGCTGGCCAGCGACTGGTAGTCCTTGGGGTTGGAGATGATGCCGTTGGGGATTCCGTGGTAGGCGCCGTCCTTTTCGGCGGGCGAGAAGTAGCTTTCCAGACGCGGATCGCCGTATCCCGACAGGTAGCTCTCCATGGTTGCGCCCATGCGGCATTCGTTATATTCGCCCCAGAGGTATTCGAGCGGGTGTTTGTACGAGAAGCCGATGCCCGTGCGGGTGAGCAGCTGGGCCGAGTGGGTATTGTCGGTCATCACGCCGATGTTGTAGGCTCCGAACTGGAAATTTACGGCCTCCTCGGCCCAAGTCTGGGCATCGCCGGGAGCGGCGAAGCGTGCGCGCATGGCCAGACGCAGCTTGAGCGAGTTGGCGAAGCGGATCCACTTTTCCAGATCCGAATCGAACACCACGTCGAAGTCGGCGATGGGCTTCGCGCCCGAATCGGCTTCGTATGCGGCCTTGAGCGTTTTCAGCGCATGGTCCAGTTCCTTGATGAAGGTGCGGTAGACGGTCTCCTGCGAGTCGTAGGGCAGACCGCTCGACATTTTGCCGAAGGCGGTGTAGGGCAGCGGACCGTAGATGTCGGTCACACGGTGCATGGCCTGCACCTTGACCACCTCTCCCAGCGCGAAGACCACCGATGCGGAATCGACCTTCTGGCGCAGGATGTTCCATGAACTCATCACGTTATTGTAGGCCTGCTTGTAGGGTTCGTCCTTCCATTTGGCCGTGGGAAAGGCGTAGCAGGTCGAGTTGCTGCCGCTGTCCCAGTCCTGCGCCTGCCCGAAATATCCGGCATAGCTGTCGCCCAGCAGGTTGTCGGCCAGCTGGTAGGCGTTGGCGCCCTCGGCGAAGACGTTACGCTGCATGGTTTGGATGAACGCCGCCCATGCGTTGTCGCGGTCCACGTCTTCTGGGGTGGGTTTGTCTTTGCTGGTGTTGATATTGTCGAAGTCGCCCGTACACGAAGTCAGGCCCGTTGCCAAGAGTGCGAGTGCCGCAACTCCGCAAGCGATCGTATTGCGTAATTTTTTCATAACCTGTCTCTCCTGATTTAGAAATTAACTTTTACGCCGAAACCCCATGAACGCAGCGACGGCGGCATGAAATAGTCGAAGCCCTGATAGTACGTCCCGGTGTTAGAGGTCAGTTCTGGATCGAACGGCGCCTCGTTGTGGAGCATCAGCACGTTGTTGGCAATGAGCGAAAGGGTGATGCGCAGGCGTTCGCGGGCCAGTGCCGGGAGCGTGTAGCTCAGCGACAGTTCGCGCAGGCGGACGTTGGTCGCGCTGTAGACGTAGTTCGAAAGTACGCCCGTGGTGCCGCTGGCGGCTACCGAATAGAACGTCTTGGCGTCCATGCGTCCGCCGTTGACGATCGCGCCGCCGTTGTCGCGGTCGCGGGCCGTCGATTTCGATACGCCGTACTGGTCCATCATCGCCTCGGTGCCCGACACGACCACGCCGCCGACGCGGGCGTCGATCAAAAATCCGAGGTTCAGCCCCTTCCATGAGAAGGAGTTGTGCCATCCCAGCGTGTATTTGGGGTCTATCGAGCCGACCTTGACATAGGAGTTAGGCTCGATTTCGATGCCGTTGGTCATTGGGTTCACATAGATGTAGCCGTTGGGGTCCTGCTTGAGGTGTGTGGCGTAGATGTCGCCCATCGTGCCGCCCTTGGTCAGCACCATGCGGTACGACTCGGCCGTCGAAACGATGAATTCCTGCGGCGCCTTGACCGTGGTGCCCGTTACGGGGTCGGTCACATATTCGTCGAGCAGTTCCTTGATCTCGTTGCGGTTGCGCGTGTAGGTCAGCGTCGTCTCCCATTTTACGGGACCGATGTTCTGGTTGAAGCCCGCTTTCAGCTCGATACCGCGGTTATTGACCTTGCCGGCGTTGGCGTAGGCATAGGAGTAACCCGACGACGAGGGAATCTCATACTTGAAGAGCTGGTTGTGGGTGTTGGTGTTGTAGTAGGTGAATTCGAGACTCAGCTTGTTGTTGAACATGCGCAGCTCCGTACCGATCTCGAACGATTTGGTAAGCTCCGGCTTGAGGTGCGAAGCGGCAGCGAAACCGTCGGTGCTGATGTTTTGGTCCTCCAGCGGAATGTAGGTGTAGGTCAGGTAGGGCGACGGGGGATTGCCCACGCCGGCGTACGAGCCGCGGATTTTCCAATAGTTGAGGATCTTGTTCTGCGGAATCAGCTCCGAGAGGATCAGCGATGCACCGACCGAAGGATAGACCGACGACATGGAGGGCGTGCCGGCCAGCGTCGAGAACCAGTCCGAGCGGACCGACGCATCGACGTAAACGAAATTCCGGAAGCCTACCTGCACCGATCCGTAGACGGCCTGCGTCTGCTGGCGGATGTGTTCACGGGTCATTTCGGTCGTCGGGTCCGACATGTTGATGTTGCTGACGTGGAAGAAGTTGGCAAGACGCAGCAGGTTGCCGCTCTGTCCCATCATGTCGTATTTTTCGTCGTAGAGGCTGGCGCCGATGTTGGCCGTCAGGCGGAAATCGTCGCTGAGCTGTTTGTCGATGTTGAGCAGTACGTCGGCGTAGAGCGCGTTATTGGTCATCTTCTGCTCGCGGTAATGGCCTTTCGACTGGCAGAACAGTCCCGGCGTCGATGCGTAGAGTTTACGCTCGTAGTCGGTGTCGGCATGGTCCATGCGGATACGGCCCGAAAGGTTGATCCAGTCGGTGATCTTCCACTTGAGCGAGCCGCTGACGATATAGCGGTTCTGCGTGGTGTTGAACATGTTGCGGTTGGTGATCCAATAGGGGTTCTGGCTCAGGGCGTCGAGTCCCGTATTGCTGTAGGGCCAATACATCGTGGCGAAGTTGCGGCCTGAGTCGTAGATTTCGTAGGTCTTCAGACGCTCGAAATTCTCCGAAGGCGGGAAGAGGTAAACGGGCAGCAGCGGATTGTAGTAGAGTCCCTGCGCCACGCCGTTCTGCGACTCGCTCTTGGTGAAGAAGAAGTCGGTGTCGAGTTCGAGTTTGTCCTTGACCAGCTCGCGTCCGTGGCGGATCGTGAAGTTGTAACGCGAATATTCGTTGTTGGGAATGATGCCGCGCGAATTGACCGAACCGGCCGAAACGAACGACTGGCTGCGCTCCGAACTCGATGCCACGCTGACGGTGTTCTGCGTGTTGTAACCCGTCTGGAAGAAATCGTTGGGGTCGTACGACGAGGGCTTGCCGAGCTTCTCGCCCCAGCTTTTGAAATCGCCCGACTGACGGCCGTAGGTGTTCTGGAACTGATGGGTGACGAACGGATTCGAAAAGGTCGTGTTGTTGGAGTAGGAGACGTGCGTCGAGTGGTCCGCACTGCCTTTCTTGGTAGTGATGAGGATCACGCCGTTGGCGCCGCGGTTGCCGTAGAGCGCTGCGGCCGAAGCACCCGTCAGCACCGACAGCGACTCGATGTCGTCGGGATTGATGCTCGAAATGCCGTCGCTGTCGCCGACGCCCGCACCTTCGTAATAGTTGTCCGACTGGGTCGAGCGGAGCGACATCATCGGAATGCCGTTGAGTACGTAGAGCACGTTGTTGTCGCCGAAGAGCGATTTGGCGCCGCGCATTACCACGCGGGTCGAACCG
>OGRJ01002195.1_pt1 | contig 14590 bp, 15 predicted proteins | sample 1553411 | NCBI WGS metagenome assembly OGRJ01 (sample SAMEA2580084, study PRJEB22360) | human gut metagenome | biome: human gut; feature: human-associated habitat; material: faeces | place: Denmark | collected 2008/2010
CTTTTGTAATCTAATCATAGAATCCGGTACAGCTTTGTGGTAAGATAGAACAAAATATGTATGATTCTTTCCGTACGAAAGTAGTGTTCGGACGGTCTGATGCACAGCAGGTTACGGGATTGAAACCAACCCGTGCATCTGAAATTTTAAAAGAATTAGCAGATAAAAATGTAATAGTACCTGTGAGGGGACAAGGAAAGGGAAAATACAAATTTGTAAGTACTGAACAGTAAAAAACTGTGTGGTAATAGGTGAAAACAGGAGCAAAAATGAACAATATAATCGAAATCAATGATATCACTGCACCGGAATTAGACGTATACGCACGGACATCGGAAGTGCAGCTTCTGCGGTATTACGAACCAGATCCGGGATTGTTTATCGCGGAGAGTCCAAAGGTGATCGAACGGGCATTAAATGCCGGCTATGAACCACTTTCTTTCCTCGTCGAGCATAAAGACCTGGAAGGTGAAGCAAAGGAACTTCTGGAACATTATCCGGAAGTTCCGGTATATACTGCAGAATATGATGTCCTTGTAGGAATGACCGGCTACGCGCTGGCACGTGGCATGCTTTGTGCCATGAAACGTCGTCAGCTTCCGTCTATAGAAGAAATCTGTCAGAACACCAGCCGCATTGCGATTCTGGAAAATGTTGTGAATCCGACAAACATCGGAGCTATTTTCCGCAGTGCAGCGGCACTTCATATGGATGCGGTCCTTCTGACCAGCGGATGCAGTGATCCGCTTTACCGAAGGGCTGCACGCGTAAGCATGGGGACAGTTTTCCAGATTCCATGGACTTATTTTGACAAAAAAGCTTCCTGGCCGGAAGATGGTATGAAGGCAATCCAGAATCTTGGATTCAAAACCGTGGCAATGGCACTTAGAGAAGATTCTTATAGTATTGATGATCCGAAGCTTCTTGCTGAAGAGAAGCTTGTGGTCATTCTTGGCACCGAGGGAGACGGACTGGCATCACAGACGATTGCGGACTGCGACTATACAGTTATGATCCCGATGTCACATGGTGTTGACTCTTTGAATGTAGCAGCTGCAAGTGCTGTAGCATTCTGGGAACTTGGGCGCAGGAGATAAGACAAAAATGGAGAGGAAAATGATACAGTAAATGTTAAAAAGATTTTCAAAATATGTTTTTCAGAGTGTAGCAAGCATGATGGGACAATCAGTCTATATTCTTGCTGATACTTTTTTTATATCGGTAAGTTCTGGCGCAGATGGACTGGCAGTGCTCAATCTGATTTTGCCGGTATTTGGAATGATGTTCGCGATAGGCTCAATGATTGGAATTGGTTCTGCGACGAGATACGGAATCAACAGAGCCAAAGGTGAAGAGGCAGATCATTATTTTACACAGTCACTCAGCTGGGCGATACTTTTTAGTGTTCCATTTATGCTGGTTGGAATTTTCTTTCCGGATAAATTCCTGGCACTTCTCGGAGCGGATGCAGGTCTGATAGAGCTAGGCAGAACGTATTTGCGAATTATTCTTATTTTTGCACCGTTTTTCATGTGTAATTATTCTGTTACGGCATTTGCACGAAATGATTATGCGACCTCAACCGTGATGGCAGGTTCTCTTGCTGGAAGTGCTTTTAATATTGTGTTTGACTATATCTTTATTTTTCCGGTCGGACTCGGATTTTCTGGTGCTGCATTGGCAACAGCATTTTGCCCGATTGTCACTATGTTGGTGTGCTCCAGACATTATCTGAGTAAAAAATGTAATATCGGTTTCAAATGGAAAAAACTGTCCGTGCGACATCTGATTTCCTGTTGTCAGCTTGGTGTTTCTGCATTTGTAGGAGAAATTTCTTCTGCGGTGATCACGTTTATCTTTAATATGCTGATTCTTGGGCTTACCGGAAGTACCGGAGTTGCTGCATATGGAGTGGTAGCGAATCTGTCACTTGTGGGAATGGCGATCATGAACGGAATGGCACAGGGTGTACAGCCACTGATCAGCGAAAGCTTTGGCAAAGGTGCGTTTGATGATGTAAAAAAACTTCTTCACTGGGGTCTGACCTGTGTAGTGGCGATAGAAATTATCATGGTTGCACTGGTCTGGAGTTTTACAGATCCGTTTATTTCGGTATTCAACAGTGAAAATAATCAGCTGCTTTTGGAATATGCGCATGTTGGTCTTAGGTTATATTTCCTAGGATTCTTATTTGCCGGAGTCAATATCGTTCTTGTCGCATATTTTTCTGCAACCGCAAATGCACGTCCGGCGATCATCGGTTCTTTGCTTCGAGGCGTAGTTGCCATTGGAATCTGTGCGATCGTACTTTCCAGAATTTTTGGAATGAATGGAGTATGGCTGTCTTTCCTTACATCAGAAGTGATTACTCTTATAATGGTTCTGATTCTGGCAAGGCACAAAGAAAGCAGGAAAACGAATGCATACGTTTGATATTCTGCTACAGCAGATCGGGCTGTTTATAATCTATATTCTGGCAGGGGTGATCCTTGTCAGAACAAGGGTGCTGAGTTGTGAGACACTGGAGCCAATTTCAAAGTTTGTCTTGAAAATGGCACTTCCGGTGATGGTTTTTATCAACATTACAGATGGGGTAGAGCGGCAGGTGCTGTATGAATCATGGCCGATTTTTGTGATTGCAGCTATTTTTTATATTTTTATGTATGCTGCCGGACGAGGAATGGTTAAGCTGTTACATTTGCAGAAAAACCGTGCAGGAATCTATCAGGCAATGCTGCTGTTCGGAAATATTGGTTTCATAGGCTTGCCGATGATTGCCGGTGTTTTTTCGGAAAAAGGTGTCTTATATGCATCCGTATTTATGATCATGGACCAGTTTATGCTGTGGACTTTGGGTGTAAAGCTATTGTCTCCGGAAGGAGAAGGGTGGTTTGCCTTGAAAAAACTGGTCAATCCGGCGACGGTGGCGATCTTACTTGGAATGATCCTGATGCTCGCACAGGTGCGGATACCGGCACTTCTGGATACTGCTTTGCAGAAGATAGGTTCTACGGCATCACCACTTGCCATGATTTATGTTGGCGGCATTTTTGCAGGGATTTCTTTTCGAAGATATATACGGGAAATCTCACTGTATGGGATTGTTCTGGTAAAGATGATCGTAGCACCAATCCTTTTGTTCCTGATTCTTGGAATCTTTCCGGTCGGCGAGGAAATCCGGATGGCGATGGCGCTGATTGTGGGAATGCCGACAATGACAGCAGTCGTCATGATGGCGAATGCATCCGGACTCGATGGGGATTATGCGCTGGGCGGTGTGTTTGTCACGACGGTTTGTGGAATAATGACATTGCCGATGGTATGCTGGATATTACAAAATATAAGATAAGATGTATAAGAAGAATGGTGCTTTTTATTCATAATAGTTCTGGAAGCTGTTTGGGGAAGAAAGCGACTGTTCTTCTTTTTTATTATTTTAACAAAATCAACTAAGTTCCCTGCTTCAATTGCGAATATCCGCTTGACTTTCAAAAGGGCTAAACGATTTATCTTCTCAACAAGGAAGCGGGAAAAAGCTTGCATGGCCATGAGAATTAGTTTATACTAACTACAGAGTTAGATGAAGAAAACTCTTGCGTGAATAAATCAGATGGACTACAGCACTGAACTTGGAACGTCTTCTGATGAGTAGTAGAAAGGGGAATTGGTCATGTACCTTGAAATCGAAAAAGTAGTAGGAAGAGAAATCCTGGATTCCAGAGGAAATCCGACAGTAGAAGCAGAAGTGTATCTGCTGGATGGAACCGTAGGAAGAGGAACTGCACCGAGTGGAGCATCCACAGGTGAGTTTGAAGCCCTGGAACTCAGAGATGGAGATAAAGCACGCTATCTTGGAAAAGGTGTACAGAAAGCAGTTGAAAATATCAATACAACTATTAATGATGCAATTGAAGGGCTCGATGCAAGTGACATTTATGCAGTAGATGCGGCAATGATCGCAGCAGATGGAACAAAAGATAAATCCAAACTGGGTGCCAACGCAATTCTTGCAGTTTCTATTGCATGCTGCAGAGCAGCAGCTACGGCACTGGAGATTCCGCTGTATCGTTTTCTCGGAGGTGTATCTGGAAATCGTTTGCCAGTACCGATGATGAATATTGTAAACGGTGGGTGCCATGCACTTTCATCTGGACTGGATGTGCAGGAATTTATGATCATGCCGGTTGGAGCACCTTCTTTTAAAGAATGCTTAAGATGGTGCGCAGAAGTGTTCCATGCGTTGGCTTCTATTCTGAAAGAACGCGGACTTGCAACATCCGTAGGAGATGAAGGTGGATTTGCTCCGGCGCTGAAATCAGATGAAGAGGCAATTGAGACGATTCTGGAAGCCGTGAAGAAAGCTGGATATGAACCAGGAAAAGATTTTAAGATCGCAATGGATGCAGCTTCTTCTGAATGGAAGAGTGAAAAGGGAAAAGGATATTATAAACTGCCAAAAGCAGGTACAGAATATACAGCAGAAGAACTTATTGAACACTGGGCTAAACTCTGCGAGAAATATCCGATTATTTCCATCGAGGACGGTTTGGACGAAGAAGACTGGGAAGGATGGCAGAAACTTACTGCAAGACTGGGAGATAAAGTACAGCTTGTTGGCGACGACCTGTTCGTAACAAATACGGAAAGACTTGCCAAAGGTATTGAGCTTGGAGCGGGAAATGCGATTCTGATCAAGCTGAACCAGATTGGTTCTGTTTCTGAGACATTGGAAGCCATTAAGATGGCACATAAAGCAGGATACACAGCAATTTCTTCACATCGTTCAGGAGAAACCGCAGATACAACGATTGCAGATCTTGCAGTTGCACTGAATACTTGCCAGATCAAAACCGGTGCACCAAGTCGTTCGGAGCGTGTGGCAAAATACAATCAGCTTCTCCGCATTGAAGAAGAACTTGGCGCAAGTGCCGTATATCCGGGCATGAAAGCATTTAATGTAAAACAGGATTAAAAAAATTACCTTCTAAAGCAGAACAGATCCCCGGCAGCAAGCCAGGGATCTGTTTTTATCTCTATATCACATGGGAGAGTCCTTTTTGTAGGGCAAGGATCTTATTATAAATTGCATCAGCCAGTGCGGCATGACCTTTTTCATCCATATGTTCACGGTCAGTAACACTTGGAGCAGCAAAATCAGATGCGTTTAAGAAGGCAGCATGATTTTGGAGTGCAATCTTGCGGTATTCATTAGCCAGATTTCTGGAAACCGCTACAGAAGCTGCATCAAATTCCGGATCAAAATCGGCATCTCCGACGCCAACGCCCAGGTGGATTGGCGAGATGACAAGCAGATCAAAATGCCGGGACGCATTCTGACGTGCTTTTCGGATTACCTGATCAAGTCCTTTTGCGATCACACTAGCGGATGCTTTGTAGCGTGTCTTACAGTCATTCGTGCCGAGCATGATGATCATGAGGTCAATTGGGTTATGCATCTCTACTGTGACTCCAATCAGATCCAGTCCGCGGCGGCCCTCACGCAGCTCATCCTGAAAGACAGTTGTTCTGCCGCAAAGTCCCTCTTCTATAATGTGATATCCAGATCCGAGTTTTTTCTGTAAAAGTCCGGTCCATCTTATATTTTCATCATAACGTCCGGATTTATCCGGCTTATATCCCCAGGTATTCGAATCACCAAAGCATAAGATATTCATAAGACCACGCTCCTTAATCAAACAAAATCATACAAACATACCAAATAAATATGTTAATATAATAAAGGTATTTCATTGAATTGTCAATGATAATTTTCAGAAATGAAAAGATGGTCATTTTGTTTTTTTGGGGGAGATAGAATTCACGAAATGGTTAATTAAATATTGCAGATCAGGAAAAAAGAGAATATAATGGATATAAGTTAAATAAAACTAACTTAAACCATGAAAAAACTATTTCATGGATATAGCATATACTGTAAACAGAAGGGCATTTTGACTTGGGGGTCTGAATGACAATCATAAAATGCGCAAGGGAGGAGAAGAATGAATTTAAACGTATTTTATGGAATTTTGATTCCGTTTATCGGCACATCAGCCGGTGCGGCCTGTGTCTTTTTTATGAAAAAAGACCTGAACCAGTGGGTACAGCGCTGTCTGACCGGGTTTGCTGCGGGTGTCATGGTAGCAGCATCTGTGTGGAGCCTGCTGATCCCTGCACTTGAACAGTCAGAAGGAATGGGAAAGCTCTCTTTTGTACCGGCAGCAGTTGGCTTCTGGGCAGGGGTGCTATTCCTGCTTTTGTTGGATCATATTATTCCACACCTGCATCAACAAACAGATAAGGCGGAAGGACCGAAGAGTCGTCTGCAAAAAACGACTATGCTTATATTGGCAGTTACACTTCATAATATCCCGGAAGGAATGGCAGTCGGTGTCGTTTATGCTGGTTATCTGACCGGAAACGTGCAGATTACGTTGATGGGGGCACTTGCACTGTCACTTGGAATTGCAATCCAGAATTTCCCGGAGGGGGCGATTATTTCCATGCCTCTGCGTTCTGAGGGAATGGGAAAAACAAAGGCATTCATTGGTGGTGTTTTATCAGGAATCGTGGAACCGATTGGGGCAGTGATCACAATCCTGGCAGCAGGACTGATCGTCCCGGCATTGCCATATCTTCTGAGCTTTGCGGCGGGAGCCATGCTCTATGTTGTTGTGGAGGAACTGATCCCTGAGATGTCTGCCGGGGAACATTCGAATATTGGAACGATTTTCTTTGCAGTTGGATTTACGCTAATGATGATATTAGATGTGGCATTAGGCTAAGTGCGTATTCTGATGGTTGTATAAACCAGTGGCGGTATGAGGAAGACTTGCGGCATCTTTGTAGATATAGAAGATGCCGCCCAGGAATCCAAAGATCAGACCTGCATAGCCACCGGAACAAAGAACAATGGTCGCTTTGACAAGTGCCGTTGTATTGTGAAGAAACAGACAGATCAGAGCACCGGCAAGAAGTCCGAGAACTGTCCATTCGAGTACCAGAACAGGAAGAAAAACGGATGCGCTAGAAGATTTTTTTGAATGTTTGCTGACATAGTTCCATAATGTTTTATACATTGTAATCCCTCATTTCTTAATGAAAAGTAATTGTTTTTTGATTTGTTTTCATTATAGTGAGAGATTGTAAAGCAGGAATGCATAGTAATGAAAAATCTTTGTAAAATTTATGGTTTTGGTCAAAAGCTTTACATACAATAAATAAATGCATGAATGGAAATGAGATATTTATGCCGGATCAGAAAATAGATAATCTTTTGAACCTTGCAATGAATGCTACTCAAGAGGAGCGGAGAAAGTCGGAGAATCTGAATGTGGGATATGATTCATCTGAGAGATTGTGGGATGTGATCGTAAAATACAGTGAACCGGAAAGAGGACTTGGTGGTGATGGAATTCAGGTAGTTCCGCTGCTTGGCGGTTATGCTGTGGTTACTTTACCGGAAACGGAGCTTGATGCATACTCTGACAGAGAGCAGGTGGAATTTATAGAAAAGCCGAAAAGACTTTATTTTGAGACTTTTGAAGGGAGAGAGGCGAGCTGTATCCTGCCAGTACAGGCTGAGTTAAATGGGCTGACCGGTGAGGGGATTCTGGTCGGTATTGTTGATTCCGGAGTGGACTATTTTCATCCGGATTTCCGGAACGAGGACGGCAGCAGTCGGATTCTGCGATTATGGGATCAGAGTGTGAATGGAAATCCACCAGAAAGTTATGTGACAGGAACAGAATATACAAAAGAAGAAATAGATAAGGCGCTTGCACTTGAAGAAACTGAGGGCAGGCGCCTTGTTCCGTCCAGGGATTTCAGTGGACATGGTACTGCAGTTCTTGGAATTGCAGCGGGAAATGGGAGAGCATCAGGTGGAGTGAACTGTGGTGTTGCGTATGAAAGTGAACTTCTGGTTGTAAAGATGGGAAATGCACGAGAAAATTCTTTTCCAAGGACAACGGAACTGATGGAAGGGATCGATTATCTTGTCCGACAGGCAGTGCAGATGGGGAAGCCGATTGCTATCAATATCAGTTTTGGAAATAACTATGGTTCCCATCAGGGAGACTCATTGTTGGAAACTTATATCAGCAACGTAGGGAATGTGGGACGTTCTGTCATTTGTGTTGGAAGCGGAAATAATGGGAATGACAGAATCCATACGGCGGGACAGCTGCGTCAGGGACAGACAGAGACGATAGAAATGAGCATTGGGACTTATGAGACAACTCTGAATCTACAGCTGTGGAAAGCATATGCAGACGAGATTGAAATTTCCATAGAAACGCCATCCGGTGAACGACTGCCGACGCTTTCTGAAAAAATCGGTACACAGAGATATCGTGCGGGGGAAACGAATCTGTTGATTTATTATGGTAAACCAGGGCCTTTTCAGGTGACACAGGAGATTTATTTTGATTTTATTCCTGTGGGGACATATCTTACCAGCGGAATCTGGAAGATTCATCTGCAGGGAAAACGAATCCGGGAGGGTAACTATAACCTGTGGCTCCCAGGAGGAAACGTCCTGAACCCGGTGACTGGATTTTACCGACCGGTGGCATCGGAGACATTGACGATTCCCTCCACGGCAGCGAAGGTGATCACGGTAGGAGCCTACGACTCCAGATTAAATGCCTATGCAGACTTTTCCGGTCGCGGTGGAGAGAGACTTTCTTATCCAAAACCAGATCTCGTCGCACCAGGTGTCAATATCACTGCACCCGTACCGGGCGGCGGATATGCTAACGTAACCGGGACATCATTTGCCACACCATTTGTGACCGGATCGGCAGCACTTATGATGGAGTGGGGAATTGTAAGGAGAAATGACCCATTTCTATGGGGAGAGAAGGTAAAGGCATATCTGAGACGAGGCGCCCAGCCACTGCCTGGTTTTGAGAAGTATCCGAACGAAAGTGTGGGGTGGGGAACCTTATGTACAGCACAAAGTATCCCTTATATGTGAAAGTTAAATGTTGGGTAGAGAGTGAAGATTTTCATTCACCCGGGTTTGTTTCATTCATTGCGGAATCAATATACATGCACAATACCCCGGATGCGGCTGAAAGCAATAAATAGTCAGGTCTTTCCCGATTTCCGGACTGTAAATAAAATATATGCAGAACCATCAAATCAAAAAGAGTGGGGCATGTATATGACTGGTGATATATTTTTCGGCTACAGCAAAGTGTACAAAAACAAATAGACAAAAATATGAAATATGTCTAATTTGTTCCTCGATTTTCTATGAGAAAAAGAGTAAAACATAGGTAAATCAAAAAAGAGAGAAATGCATTGATTAGGACAGGTCACAAGAAGTAACCGGATTACAGAGAGCCGCAGATGATGAGACACGGCAGAAGGTATTTTGTGATATCACCAGGGAGCATCCCACTGAATATTAAAGTAAGCCGGGACGTAGTCTTCACGTTACAGAAGAAGCTGTTTATACTGACAGTAGTAAGAGGTTATATTTAGTAATAGATATGACAACGCAAAGTGGTACCGCGGAAATTTCGCCTTTGTTATCCAAATGGATAGCAGAGGCGTTTTTTATATATACAAAATATAAGAGAAAGAAGAGGACAAGATTATGAGTGGAATCTTAATGATGGTAATAGCCATTGTAGTGCTCGGAGGAGCATATCTTCTGTATGGCCGTTATCTTCAGAACAAATGGGGAATTGATCCCAAAGCTAAAACACCAGCATATGAGCTGGAAGACGGAGTTGATTATGTACCAGCTGATACAAATGTAGTATTTGGGCATCAGTTTGCGTCTATTGCAGGAGCCGGCCCGATTAACGGACCTATTCAGGCTGCAATTTTCGGATGGCTTCCTGTTTTGCTCTGGATTCTGCTCGGTGGTGTGTTTTTTGGAGCAGTACAGGATTTTGCATCCATGTACGCATCTGTAAAAAATAAAGGACGTACAATTGGATACATTATCGAAGAATATATTGGTAAATTAGGAAAAAAATTGTTCCTTTTATTTTGCTGGTTGTTCTGCATTCTGGTAGTTGCCGCATTTGCAGATGTTGTAGCTGGAACCTTCAATGGATTTGCAGTAAATGACGCAGGAACAGTTACAAAGGTCACAGCAAATGGAGCAGTTGCAACTACATCCATGTTATTTATATTAGAAGCTGTCGGACTTGGATTTTTCCTTAAATATTCAAAGTTTAATAAGTGGATCAATACTGCAGTGGCAATTATATTATTAGTTGTGGCAATTGCACTTGGACTTAAATTTCCAATGTATGTAAGTCTTGGAACATGGCACATCATTATATTTGCATATATCCTGATTGCCAGTGTTGCCCCGGTATGGGCACTGCTTCAGCCACGTGATTATCTGAACAGTTATCTGCTTATTTTTATGATCGTTGGCGCAGTTATCGGTGTATTTGTAGCCAATCCTTCCTGTAATCTTAAGGCATTTACAAGTTTTAATGTAGATGGACAGTATATGTTCCCAATCTTATTTGTAACTATTGCCTGCGGTGCCGTTTCAGGATTCCATTCACTTGTATCCTCGGGTACAGCATCAAAACAGATTAAAAATGAAAAGAATATGCTTCCTGTTTCATTTGGAGCAATGCTTATGGAAAGCATGCTTGCAGTTATTGCACTGATCGCAGTAGCATCCTTTGCAAAAGGTGAAGCAGCAGCACAGGGACTTACAACGCAGCCTCAAATTTTTGCAGGCGCTATTGCAAACTTCCTTTCAGTAATTGGTCTTCCACATTCACTTGTATTTACATTGATCAATCTTGCTGTATCTGCATTTGCACTGACTTCTCTTGATTCTGTTGCCAGAGTAGGACGTCTGTCCTTCCAGGAATTTTTCCTCGATTCTGATACAGATGAAAATAACATGAGTCCATTTCTGAAAGTGGTAACAAATAAATATTTTGCAACAGTCATTACACTGGTACTTGCTTATATGCTTACTAAAGTCGGATATGCGGAAATATGGCCGTTGTTTGGTTCTGCAAACCAGCTGTTATCTGTACTTGCACTGGTTGCCTGTGCTGTATTCCTGAAAAAAACAAAACGTCAGGGATGTATGCTCTGGATTCCGATGGTATTTATGATGGCAGTAACATTTACAGCACTTGGTATGACAATTACAAAACTTTCAGGAGCTATGTTCACAACAGGCCTGGATATGGGAAATACCTTACAGCTCATTTTTGCGATATTACTATTGATACTTGGTGTACTGGTAGCAATTCAGGGTGTTAAGAAACTGTTTGAAAAAACAGATGATAAAAAAGTTGCAGCATAAATTTATCGGTAAAATCAGATTATAAAGCGAGAAAAGGGCATGGATCAGATACAGGGTTCATGCCTTCTTTATATTTATAAACAGCAGAGATGAAAAGAAATCTTTTGCAGATAAAAAATTCTGTGGTAAAATGAGAATATAAAATTTCGGAGAGAGGTGTACGAATATGAAGGAATATGAGATTATTATTGAAACGATCAATCCATGTGGGGGAGAACGTCATTCCCAGCAGGAGATCATTGAAGCGGAAATTGAGAGTCCGGAAGCTTATGTAGCACAGAACGGAAGATTTCCGGTGATCGATACGACACGGAACGCAGACGGAGATGTGGTGATCGTAACCGGTGACGGAAATGGATACATGGTGAGATATACATTTACAGAATAAAGAAGAAGATTTATAAATGAAAGTATTAATGCTTAACGGAAGCCCCAGGGCGAAAGGAAACACAGCACTTGCGCTGGAAGAAATGAAAAAAGTCTTCGAGCAGGAAGGTATGAAAGAAATCCGGGAATACTTTGGAAAATAAATGGTTTGCATTCAGATTCACCTTAGTGTAATCATTGACATTACAACGGGAACGATATATGATAAGAAAAAACAGCAGAGGTGAAGAGAAAATGCAGATATCCAGCAGATTTACGTTAGCAGTGCATATTTTTACATGCATTGATACGTTTCAGAATGAATATAAAGTAACCAGTGATTTTATCGCGTCCAGTACCAATGTAAATCCGGTCATCATCCGTAAGATCCTTCTGCGGCTGAAAGCTGCCGGTCTGGTGCAGGTTGCCAGAGGAACAGGGGGAACCACAATTACCAGACCTTTGTCAGAAATCACATTTCTGGATATATACCGGGCAGTGGAATGTGTGGAGGATAACAAGCTGTTTCATTTCCACGAGAATCCGAACCCGCAATGTCCGGTTGGAAAAAATATCCACAACATTCTGGATGACAAGTTGCAGCGGGTGCAGGACGCAATGGAGAGAGAGCTTCAGGCCATTACTCTTGAGGATGTGAAGGAAGATCTGGAGAAATATCTTCAGCAGCAGAATTAAAACAGAATAGGAATGTAAAAAGTGCATTCCGGAAATGATACGCCGCTACAAAGCAGAGAAGTATGAAGTCTGCCAAGTAGCGGTTTTTTTATATTGTAGGAAATTATTCAGTAACATTTCATTGTATAAAAAAGTTCTTTAAAAAAATATAAAAAACTTGGTTGTAACTATTGATATTACAACAAAACGGTGCTATATTTCTAAATGTAATAAAGACAGTTACAACAAAGACCGGTCAGTCACAAACATAAAAAAAGGATATTTAAGCGAATAATTCTAAAACAAAGGAGAGAGATATCATGAAGAAAGTAGTAGAATTTTTACAGGCAAACCCGGAGATCGAGGTTTCCGTATCCAGTCCTGAGTATGCATGGATCCGTCTCCATGGAAAGGCTGTTTTTGAGAACAACCATGAAGTAAAGGTAGCCTGCATGGAGAACCCGATCGTTAAAGGTCAGTATGAGACTGCTGAGAATCCGATCTTTGAGGTATTTTATCTTGAGAACCCACATGGAGTAATCGCAGATTTCTCCGGCAACCCGCCATACGAATTTTAATAGAATCGATAAAATCCCCTTGATTCTACAGCATAACAGATTTTAATAGCACACCGGGAAAATTCCTGCATTCATTTCTGCCCAATGGACGCAGGAATTTCCTGTATATAAAAAGTGGACATTCACAGCAGATATATTCCGCAGGTTTTTATCCGTTCCAGACAGAGGAAGAACGCTGGGGTTACTGGTGCAGACATTCTTATGTAAATCGTATCAAACCACCGGCCATGCCCTTGTATGAGCAGCTTTTTGATCTGGTAAAAGAAAAAGACTATTTTGTGCTGACGACCAATGTGGATCATCAGTTTCAGAAAGCCGGATTTTCAGAAGAACGGATCTTTGCCACACAGGGAGATTACGGCCGGATTCAGTGTATGAAGGGCTGTCATCCGAAGACCTACGATGCTGTTTCCATATTTACCCAGATGGTTCAGGCGGAAAAGGACTGCAAAATTCCTTCTTACATGGTGCCGAAATGTCCGGTATGCGGCGGTCCTATGGCAATGAATCTCCGGTGCGACCAGTATTTTGTGGAAGATGAGCAGTGGAATGAGGCTGCAGAGAATTACGGGAATTATCTGAATCAGCTGAAAAAAGGCAAGGTTGTGCTGCTGGAGCTTGGAGTTGGTTTTAACACACCATCTATTATTCGCTTTCCTTTTGAAAAAATGGTACGTGAGCACAAAAATACAGAGCTGATCCGTCTGAACAGAGACGAAGCTGTGATTCCGGAAAGTTTCGGAGAGCGTGGAATCGGGATTAATCGTGACTTGTGCGACAGCTTACGGGATATTACAATAGAAATAAAGAAAAAATCTGCCGAAGTATCACAGGCAGATTAAAATCAGAATCGTCGTATAACAGAAGGAGAGCATATGGATCAGAAACAGCGACTTGACTATCTTGTAGAAAAATTTAAAGAAGATTCCGGAGAATACCGAAACCTTAAGGTCTCAGACAGCGAGACAGAAAAAAGAAGAATCCTTCGTTCTCTTATGAATATCCGGATGCCACGGCATATGGATGAGCAGGTTCTTAAGGTGCAGGATGAATTTCTGAAAGAGGATGCCAGGGAAAAAGGAATCGTGACACTGGATCAGATTCCAACTGTAAAAGAAGCGTACAACAGCTCAGCGCCTTTTGCGGAAAAAATTTCTGTCTGGCAGGGAGATATCACCAGACTTCAGGTGGGGGCTATTGTCAATGCAGCCAATTCCCAGATGCTGGGCTGTTTTGTGCCATGCCACCGATGCATTGACAATGCCATTCATTCCGCAGCCGGGGTGGAGCTTCGCGCAGAGTGTAACCACCAGATGAACCAGAAACGGATCCGTTACGGAAGATCTTATGAAGAACCAACCGGTCAGGCTATGCTGACCAGCGGTTATAACCTTCCGGCGGAGCATGTGATCCATACGGTGGGTCCCATTGTTTATTATGAGGTAACAGACAAGTTACGTCAGGATCTGAAGAACTGTTACGAAAGTGTTCTGAACTGTTGTATGGAAAACAATATCCGGTCCGTAGCGTTCTGCTGTATCTCCACCGGAGAATTTCATTTCCCGAACAAAGAAGCAGCAGAGATCGCTGTGAGTACCACCGAAGTTTTCCTGGAAAAACATGGAGAAGCTTTTGACCGGGTGATCTTTAATGTATTTAAGGATAT
>OGRJ01002196.1_pt1 | contig 14577 bp, 15 predicted proteins | sample 1553411 | NCBI WGS metagenome assembly OGRJ01 (sample SAMEA2580084, study PRJEB22360) | human gut metagenome | biome: human gut; feature: human-associated habitat; material: faeces | place: Denmark | collected 2008/2010
GGGCGGGCGGACCGTGAGCAAGTCCACCCCGGACGAGGTCATGGAACTCGCATGCGGGCTGCCGTTGACCAGGAGCGTATTGCGTTCCGTGGTCGCGGACGCCACGCCCGGCCAGCTCGGCGTGCTGGCCGACCTGTTCAGGGCCGAGAACGCCAGCCGGACGGAATCCAGGCGCGCCAGGCTGATCAGGAACGCGGGATTCCCGTGCGTCAAGGGCTTCGACGGATACGACTGGGGCATGACGTCGTTCCCCGCCGACTGGGGGCGCGAGCAGCTCATGGACCTCGGTTTCGTGGACCGGGCCGAGGACCTCGTGCTCTACGGCGACGTTGGATGCGGCAAGACGCACATGGCGATCGCCACGGGCATGCTGGCGTGCGAGAGGGGCATGCCGGTGAGGTTCTTCACCGCGTCGTCGCTGGTGATGCGTTTGCGGCGGGCGAGGGACGAGAACCGGCTCGACGCGGAACTGCGCGCGATAGGCCGCGCCAGGCTGCTGGTCATCGACGAGCTGGGCTACCTGCCCATCGACATCGACGGGGCCAGGCTTCTGTTCCAGGCCGGCGCGGACAGCTACGAGACCCGCAGCGTCATCTTCACCTCGAACCTCGAGTCCGGCAGGTGGGGCGACGTGTTCGGCGACGGGGACATGGCCGCCGCGGTCATCGACCGCATCGTCCACCACGGCAGGATCCTCCGCTTCCACGGCGAATCCTACCGGAACAAACACTCCCTCATGAAATAAACCAAACAAACAACAAAACAAGGAACCAACCGCCGACGGTGTTCAAGTCGAACGCCGACGGTGTTCAGATTAAGTGCCGAACACGTCCACCTCAATTTGACGAAATACACCGGATGGCTGGCGCTCATGGACCGCTACGGCCCGGCGCGGTCGACGGGCGCGAAGGGCTGTTCCCCGGACAACGCCGCCGCGGAGGGGTTCTTCGGGCGCATGAAGACGGAGTCCGTCCATCCCGGGCGTTGGGAGGAGCGTACCCGCGACGGGGCGCTCGTCCCGGTCGACGACTGCATCCGCTGGCACGACCACGAGCGCATCAAACGGTCGCTCGGTTGGATGAGTCCTGTGCAATACCGTCAGAGCCAGGGAATGGCTGCGTGACCATCTCCAAGAAAACGTCCGCAGCCCCTTGTCTCAGATTCAGACAACGGCACCTCCGATATTTGTGAAAGACTGAAACCATAATATTCGCCACTTCGATGGTTGGTATAGGAGGACCAAAGTTTTTCCCATATTCGTGGCATGATGTCTTCCACGATTTTCAAGCGGGAAACTTGCATATCACGCAAAGAGTTAAGTACATCTTGCGTCTCCATCATCCGGGAAAATGCCTGTGGCAGAGAAGAATCAAAACCCTCAGGCGCTTCTTCCACTTGAAAGAACTGAAGCAAATACTCAGCTGAATTATCCATATCCACACGCTTTCGCAAATGATTTACCTAGCCATAGATTAACAGGCAAGTTGTCGTATACTGCCTAAACCACACCCCGATTGTTAGTCTGAAAAGACTGGTTCCATGATCAAATGCACGGTCCACCCGGGAACCATCAAACAGTGTCAGTTTCAGAGAAATGCTTATCGACGTTCGCTTTCCTTCTGAGCTTCTTTGGAATCTACGTCTCGCACAACTTTAATAAGCTGTTTCAGAAGCCAAAGTAGACGCACGACCCCATGCACACAAAACAGTACTGAAACTTCAAAAAACCAAGGAGCTAACTGCCCGTATTTCATCATATTTGCAAGCGCCGCAATGAGGGCGCATCCAGCGCTTAAAAAGCCCGAATAGCTGATGGACATCCAATTATCCACAAGCGCAGGACCGGCTTTTACCCGCAAATTTCTGAATGCCTGAGGTTGAGTCGACAATCCGAATACAACTACAACGCCCGCAAAACTTGCCTGAAGTGCCGCCACACTAAGCATAGCTAAATAAAGATCATTGGCATCTTTAGCCTCCTGGAGAGACAGGAGTACATCTGGAACTCCAAGCTTGACAAGAACCGCCTGCAACGCAACCATAATGATGATTAGGCAAGTCACCAATGAAGGTTTGTCCTTCAGTTTCCCTATGAGCCTCATGCCGGAGTCCCACTTCCCCTAGTTATATTCACCCGCTCTCTTACGGAATTTACTGACAGCTTCCATCATCCCAGAGAGGATAATCTCCGGCGTCATTTCGTCATCTCTCATGGAACCAAAATTTACATCTTCCGTGAGGGATTCTTTAATGAAATCCACTTGTTCGGTAACGTTTTTATCAGAGTCCTGGCTCGCTTGAATAGTATTTGCCCTTAATTTGGTCACCGCTCCGCCAAAAACCTTCTCTAGGGGATGAAAGGATATGTCGTTATTCGACAATATTGTCAGAGCTTCTTTTCGAATATTTTCAGTCGACTCTCCTACTACAGTTGCCCTTCCAGTGCTGATACGTAAATCTACAGACATATTGGCATAATCGTTTTCGCCTGCCACTGACACTGCCTCCGCGGCAGCTCGTTCAATTACGCTCTGAGAATCTCGATGCGGCTTTCCCTCAAATCTGATTTCCAAACTTTTAACGCCAAGAGACTCATTCAGCTTCTGTCTAGCGTTATTGCGTAACACGGGCTGCAGCTCAAAAGAACTTCCATCCTCCATCAGATTCTTCTTCAAAGCTATCCAACTTGCGATAGCAGACGGAAGAGGTCCAGATGAAGAACGGAACAATGCTATATAGGGAGTACCAGCGACTGGCAACAAATATGTGTATTCCAGTATTGAAGCAATACCAGTTTGCTCTCTTTTCGTCGCGAGGTTGGAGATAGTGCCTTCAATGTCCCCGACTTCTGGCCAATCAAGCAGTTCACGGTTTTTAGTTAAGTGCAAATAAGTAACAGCAGGAGAAAAGCACTGTTCACTTTTTCCTGTTATTTCACGGCCTCGAACCCTAAAAGTCTGCGAGTCTTCCGCGCAGAGATCCACAAACCGTCGCCAAGCGTCAGCGCTCCACGTATGTCTTTTCTCATCCTTATCAATCTCTACACCAGCAAAGAAGCGTACCTTCTTCGTCATTTCACTCTCCTCGACATTGCCGATTGCGCCGTTTACAGTCTATACAGTTTGAACGGGCCACATATATGCATCAGCGATTCGAGAACATCCGAATTCTTGTGTGATTTGGGTTTTGGTCCTGACGCGAAAGGCATGGCCCGCTTCCTACGTGCGGTTTTTCATTCGTCAAAAAGAAAAACCGCGATTGGAGAAGACGAAACCATACCCCTACCCTTCTATCCGAATCACGCGCTCGCGAGCTTTAAATCTGCGCCATATCGTCGGCATCGCTTTTATTGGGTCCAGCCTCAAGCATAGCCTTTCTAAGCTTGTCTGTCTGCACTGGAACATATTCGCCTTCGTCTCGTATCCCTCCGCCAGTCAATGCGAACAATTCCGCTGAAACGTCTGAATCTAATTCCAGACGTTCATCTGAAAGCAAACGGTTAAGACCGTAAGCCACTTTTTCGGAAAGGAATTTTTCGACAGCTTTCTGCTTTTCGATACTCTGCTTTTCTGATTCGCACGCTTCAATAATCCGCGCATTACTCATAATGCGTATTTCATTAGCCATGCCAATCATATGATGGACAAGATTCATGACGCGCGCTTTAGCCTCTTCCTCACTCATATCGAAACAAATGTTCTCAAAGGACCTGTCTATTAACGATGAGGCTTCGTCTAGCTGCTGACTTAACTCTGCCTCTTCCTTTGTTGTAGATTCCGCAGTTGCGGCAGGTTGAAGTTCTTCCTTTGCAGTTAATCTTGCTTTTATGTCGCGGACTTTTTCTTTGGTCCAAGGCCACGCAGTCTCTTTCCACCAAGGGAGCACGTAATTACTGAAAATCCAAGTTCCTCCGGCAACGGCAATCATTGCGAGAAGTTCGCTAATTTCCCGGGCAGAATCGTCATCCACTTGTGCATCAGAGTCATTTCGAAAATCGTCAGTATCGTATTCTTCAAATTCAGGAATACCTGGATTTTGATTATTCTCATCACGAGACAGCCCTCTCACACGACCAGGATTATCCGTTGAAGACAGGAGATGTTCTCCCTCCCCCAGTATCGGTCTATACACCTTCTCACCCATTCCAATTCCCTTCCTCGGACAGTGAATCCCAGATTGACCGGCACCCGCAACATCGCAAACGTACAGGCTCTTAGGCATTCTCACAACCATTGTAACGCTTGGATTCTTGCTTAGTTTGGGATTTAGATAGTATCGCATCCACCCTCATAGGTACGGTTGAGGTGGAGAAGGATATGGAAAGGAACCACCTATGACCGCAACAGTAACAGACCAGCAGAATGCTGGAAATGTAAAGCATGAACGACAGGCACGCTCGGTTGCCATTGATTTTTTGAGGGCTATCGCCATTCTTGGCGGTGGTGTCGGTACACACGCTCCCTGTCCCCCTGCTCGGGGCAAGCTCGGCAAATTCGGGCAAAATCATAATGGGGGGGTATCTCATTAGATAGTGTTTTATCAGCCACCTCGCTTTCAGATTTCTCCTCCACCCTCATCTCTGCTATTATCGGCTCGACTTCCAAAGTCGGAGTCCCGCTGTTCCTGATCATCTCAGGCTATTTGATGCTTGACCGCGATTACACCGGTCCGAAGCTCAGGCGTTTTCTCATGCACAATTATCTGCCCATGTTCGTTTCGTTCGAATGCTGGTGTGCAATCGCTTTCCTACCCCATTTCGCTGCCAACCGCACGCTGCAGACCGTAGCGGATTTTCTGCGCACCATGCTGTTCATCGACGAACCCGCCATGATTCATTTCTGGTATATGCAAATGCTGCTTGGCATTTATCTGCTGATTCCAGTGCTAGCCTGTTTTCTTCGTCACCCACAGCTACAGCAAGACGTCACTTCCAGCACCTCGATTAAGCAAAACACAGAGCAAAAAGCAAAACATGGCAGTAAGAAAACGCCACTTCCCCAGCACACCCGCTATATCATTCTGCTCGCGATAATCGGAACGGCGTTCATTCTTGTGCTGCCTACCATTCAAACGATTCTCACTTGGTTTAGCGTGGACATTGATTATGAGATCACTCTCGGCGGCTGCGTCGGTCGCGGATCTCTTGGCTTGCTGTACATGCTGTTCGGCTACTTATTGAAGAAGGACGTGTTCCATATTTCTTCCCGCAAGACCAGTTCATGGTTGTTGATTGCGGCCGCGGTGCTGCTTTGGCTCGTCAGTGCACTTGAATTACGTTTAACCAATGAGCTTTTCCTAGTGACTGCAGGATTCTTCCCAATCGCATTCTTTGCATTCGCACTTTCCAATGCGGCTATCTATTCAACGTTCTGGAAGCATTGCCCAAGCTGGCTGTCGACCGCAATGACCGGACTCGCCTCGTACTCGTACGGCATTTACATGGTGCATCTGATCATTGCACAAGTTTTGCGCGCCCTCATTCCAGACAGCATGCATCTGCTTCGAGTCGCATCGCTTAACACAGTATCCATTCTGCTGTTTTCACTATTGGCAGTGTTCGTCATCGCACGCATCCGCCCGCTACGAAAGTGGCTGCTGCTCATTAAATAAAGCTGGTTCCGGAATAGACAAAAGTGGGTGGTCTGATTACCTAAATCAGACCACCCACTCACACATTGAAACCGTTCTTAGTGTCAGATTTTCTTGACGATGGCTTTCGGATCTCGTCGCGTCGAGCGGCATACTGGTACGGATTCTGGGAAGTTGCCTACCGCGATATACATCACGGGCAACTCGTAGTCAGGAATGTTCAGCAGTGCCCGCGTCTTCCGATCCTGGGATAAACTGAACATGGCGTTCAACGGGCAAGCCGCAAGACCGTACGCTTCCAACGCATACAGCAGCGACATGGAGAACAAGCCACCATCCACGAACGGTTCGTTGCGTTCGTTGTTGTTCATGAACGCTCTAATATCCGAAGTGATCAGCAGCAATACAGGCGGCATGCCGTACCCATTAAATCCACCTTGAATCTTCAAGGCTGTTGCAATTTTCTCCGGATCGGCAATCTGGTACACGCGGGTTGCCTGACGATTGCATACGGACGGAGTCTTCATCGACACTTCATAAACCTTGTCGAGCAGGTCTTGGGAGACGGGTTTGCTCGCGTATTCGCGTACGGAATACCTGTTCTGCGCAAGCTGGACGAAATCCACAGAAAGATTGTTCGCTTTAGAGGCCGACTCCATCACAAACGAGCCAGCATTAACCGCTGAATCATCGGCCTTGCACTCTTGCGCAGCCTTCCAAATGGATTCGGGAAACATGGCTTTGACCTGAGCAAGATCATAACCTTGTTCTTCATGACGTTGCTGATATTCATGCAGTGCTGCCAGGCCCTGGTTATATAGCGGATTTGCGGAATATGCCGGATCTGCTTTTTCAAGTAAAACCAAACGCTTAGAAATCTCACTAAGTACGCCTTTGCCGAAGCCAAGTCTGAAGTGAATATGACTTAATCCCTTTTCGAGCCTGTGAATGTCAAACGCCAAGCGGGTTTGCACACGCGCTTTATCGGTGGAAGAGTCTAAGGAAATCCAACGCATGAAGCGTTGGATTTGTGTTTTCTCCGCTTTTCTTCCGTTATGGGTTTCTTTTACGGATTGCAGTTTTGCCCATATCGGACGAGGAACAATTTGTTTGATGGCTTGTTTTGCTGACATGCGAGTTCTCCTTGTTGTTTTTCGTGTATTCAAATCGGTCATTCAGTCGTCACTAGGCAGACAGAACATATGGTTGTTCGTCCTATGGCATCGGCGTCTGGCGAGGAAATCACTCTCTCCATGACGTTTAAGTCGCTCATCGAATTACCTTTCTCTTGATTCGACCGATGATTTTCTCCCGTTCCTCGCTGGTCAGCGACACCTTCATCGCGCCGGAAAGAAACAGGATGGAATATGCGACACCCCACACGAGGAACATGAGGATGGAATTCACTGGCAGGAAATGCGTTCCCAGCAGGCAGACGGCCGTCACGATGAGAGCCAGAGCGATGGTGGGCAGCATGTTCTTCCAGAAGTAGACCATGTCGAGACCGATACGGGTGTGGTAATACCAATTCATGAACAGACCAGTGCCGAGCACGATGCTGGCTAGGTAGCCGATGGCAGTGGCCCAGTAGCCCATGGTCGGGATGAAAATAGCACAAATCACGATGTCAATAACCGAAGTCAGAACGTAAATCAGGCTACGCACCTTATGACGGTTTTTCGCGCGCTGAATTTCAATGCCCGTGTTCTGGGTGAGGGGAACCATAACCGGCAGCGTCATGATCAGGATAAGCCAGTAGGCGTCGGCATTAGCGTCCCCCGCCCAGATATGGATGAAATACCGTCCAAGTACAATAAATCCGCCGAACAGGTACCAGAACAGCACCATCTGGTACCGCCCCACACGCGTCATAAGCCGTGTGAGCACATTGTTGTCATCCGACTCGGCAACGATACGGTTGATCATAGGCACGAACACGTTCGACATGGTGGTGCTCATGGAGAAGAACAGGTTTCTGATCTGCAATGCGATGGCGAACACTGCCACCGCAGTCGCACTGGACATGGCTCCTAATAGGAAGTTTGGCACGTTGTTGTTCACCAGGTCGAAAATCTGATTGAGAAAGATCCAGAAGCTGAACACCGCGATGGCCTTGAACATCGACCATTCCAAGCCCTTGAAAGCGAAACGCATGCCAAGCGTGTGTGTGGAATACCAAACGTTCATCAGCAACAGCACACTGGTGATGGTCAGCTGCGCGCAGGCAACACCGACCGCACCCGTGCCCAGCCAAAGCAGAAGCACCGCCAGGAATGGCTGCGCGATGGATGTGAGCAGCTGTCTGGACTGTTGGAACACGAACTTCTCATGCGACACGATATAAGAGTCGAACGGCGTGGACAGCAGCTGAATGGCGACGTTGACGGTCATGATGCCCATAAGCTCGCGAGCCAGCACCAATTCGTCGGCGGTCAGACCGCCTGAGAAAAAACTCCGCACATTAATAGTCAACGCCGTACCGCCAATCAGGCACAGCAACGCCACTACGACATAGACTAGCAGGAACATGCCATTGAGACGGCGGATGCCCAGCTCGTTGCCGTGCGCCTTCTCGCGCATGTAGAAGCGCACGTACGATCCATAGAATCCGGCGCTCAGCAGCGTGAGCGCGAACACCACGGAATTAGTCATCTGGAACACGCCATAATCAGCCTGCCCAATAAAGTGCAACAGCAGCGGCACGTAAATGATGTTTACTAGATTCTTCGCGATGATGTTCGTATATCCAAGCAAAGCACCCGTCTTGCGTTGGCCGTTCAACCGTTCACCGCCTCATGTCGTGAGTCATTCGACGATTTTTGGTTGAGGGCCAAAGACAGGTATGCGTTAAATCTCTCCCGCTCTCCGGCAATTCGTTCGGCGACGCCCGCATAATCAGATGCCGTTTCCAACGATAGGGTTCCACCATTGTAGATCTTGTTCTCCGTGCCCAATTTCTCGGACAAGGTCTGCAGCCTCGAGAACATACTCACCCCATCTCTATGCACCATGGACAGAGGGGTTTCGAAAATCGACGAGAACACTGCGGCATGGAACGAATCAGTAACGACAAAGGTCGCGTTCTTAATGAGGGAAATGAATTCCGCCGGACCAGCAGGAAGCTCGCTGCCATCGTCACGATCGGTCAATGAAATCACTGGATATCCGTTAAGCGAATGAAGCTGCTTTAAAACATCAGACGCCTCGGACCCGACCCCGCCAAGCAAGTAAGTGAAAATATAAGGTTCTTTCGGGGTCAAAGAATCACTCGAAACAGCATCCCACTCCTCTGGAGTGAGGACAAGCGTGGGGTCACAAATAACCTCCGCCCGCATACCGGACGCCTCATATATGAGTTCGGCACCTCGTTCTTCCCTGACAGACAATAGAGGGAAATTCCGAACACCCTTTGCCAAGCGTCTGCTCTGGCGTTCATCCAACGCGTCCAGGCCGATGCTTGGAGCCAACGCAATGCGCTGCTCTTTCTTGGCGAAATCAAGGAAAAACCAGTCCTCGTTATATTTGATGTAACCTAGATTCCAGACTTGGTCGCTGCCGACCGAAAAGAAAGCGTATTCTTTCGGGTTAAACTCATCAAAGTTAACCACTCCTGTACACATGTTCTTGTTGAACTTCTGGAATGCCTCCAGTCGTTCTTCAGACATATTGTCCTCGGGATGACTAACAGGCTTCCTAAGAAGCTTACGCACCAGCTGCTTCAAGTCCTGTAATGCATTAGGTCTATCTGTCAGAACCAGCGACTCCGCTTTAAAACCTCGCGACTCATAAGCTTGCGCAACAGCGTAATTCTGTAACCTGTTCCCGTAATTGAAGTTGCCGGGAAGTGTCACAATTCCCACTTTTTGTTTCTCGTTTTTCATACCAAACCTTTCAGACAAAGCGACTAGTTCTTTCCCGATAACTCATATAACAGGTGTTTCAATGGTTCCTCGGTCGTTAATCTTTCGCGCAGGCACGCCAGCCCACGTGGTATTCTCCTCCTCGATAGGTTTGAGCACTAAAGCGTTTGCACCAATCCGTACATAATCGGCGACTCTGCCACCCCCCAATACCTTCGAGTCAATCATGAATTCCACATGGTGACCCACGGTCGGACATCTACCGTGCGCCTGCGCAATGACAACGCCGCTGGACAGAGAGCAATAATCGCCGACTGTCGATTCAGGGTTGACAATAATCCTTTCGGGATGCCAAATAAGCAGTCCTTTCCCGAACACGTTAATCGGAATCTCTGAGCAGAAACGACGCTCATACTTCTTCAGGAAAAACAAGTACCAAACGTACGCAAGCTTGTGATACAAATTCTGCGAAACGTTATGATGATACTCGCACTTACGCAGATAAACCTTCCAGCGAACTATCGCCCCACCCGCACCTATGATTCTCTTCAGAGGATTGGAAGGCCAAGGCTGCATCCTTTGATCTTCCCGGATATATTCACGTAGGTCGCTCTTGGTAACAATCATCAGCGCCTCCTTATTCTCTTGATAAAATCAACGGCTTTTAGCAGCTCAAAAGTCAGGGCGCCGAATCCACGCTTCAGCAAGAAGACAGTGAGCCTGTTATCCGCCCTCAGACTGCAGTGCTTCCAACGGGAAAAACACTTCTCATCCTGCGCTGCTTCCCGAACATCTCTGAAAACTTGGATAAACCCGCTATATCCTGCCCCCTGCATAGCGATCTTGAGAAGATTGATGTACTGCAGGGCTTCGCCGGCACAAGCGTTTTGATAGCATGATTCTCCCCATTTCTTCGCGTATTTGAGCAGTGCGCGGTTGACAACCCTGATGTCGGATAGCTGCGAAGGCTTATATGCCGAAGTCGAGGCGGTGTCGTTCGGGCGGTAGAAGTAGAGAACATCATCCAAGCTACAAAGCGAGCGAGCCTTGTCAAACACGGGAAGTAGCTGCAAAAGATCCTCGCCATGCTTTATTTTGTTGTACTGCGTATAGTCGGCGGAAAGATCAAAAAGATTCAATCGTATGGCCTTTCCCCACATCTCATTGAATCTTCCTTCACACAGGTGTTTACGACCCTCGGTGATTTCTTTTCCCGAATACAAACCGGTAGACAAAGGTGACGGAGTATCCGAACGACCAAAATCCTTGCTACGGCAATAGCGGAAGGAGACGATATCCGCATCTGTTCCCGTGATTGCATCATGAATGCACTGTAATGCTTCCGGATGAAGGCCATCATCGGAATCCACAAAGACCGCATATTGCCCCCGAGCTATTTTCAGTCCAGTACGGCGCGCAAGCAATGGACCTTGATTCTCACGATGCAACACTGTCACATTGCTCTTTGAACCTGCATAGGTATCCGCAATATATGCCGTTTCATCCGTTGAGCCATCATCCACGATGACTACCTCGTAATCCCTGAATGTTTGGGCGTCTACGGACGCAAGGCATTCAGGAAGATACTTCTTCGCATTATAGGCTGGAATAATGATCGAAAACAACATTCAAAACCTCGTTTTTGACTATGCTTCAAGCGATTACTTAATCCCCAGAATGGAAGATGTATAGGGATACACCTCGCAATTTCCATCCAACACAAACTTAATTTGAAAAAATATAATTGTCGTCGAAAAAAGTATTGCCATTATTCTTAGAAGAATATTTTTTTCTTTAAGTCTATAAGCGACAAATATAGATATAAAAAACTCGAAATAATATCCAAACCGACCAATTCCCAATGCAATAATTTGCAATTCTGCCAACATAAGACCAAGGACGCAAAGATACTCGATAAAGCTATTTTCCTTCAAATCTGACTGCCGTGAATTATAAACTATTCCAGAAATTTTAGAATCCATGAAATGAAAAAGAGAAATGAATCCAAGATATATCAAAGGCGTTATTAATAAACCACCTTTATCCTTATTAGTAACCATGTAGGAATATGAGTCTTTAACACCACTTAAAGCTGCAAGAAAAGAGTCACTGAAAGCAAGGATAAATACCACACAGGCAAAAGAAGCGAGATAGATGAAAAACCTTCGCACAAGAGAATATGCAGAAGTTTTTGAAAACAAAAGATACACCGGATATATCAAAAAAGACACTATTCCTGTTTGATGCATTAAAAAAGCAATCACTGAACAAAGCAGCCAACTCTTATAATGTTTCTCCAGAGCAAGACATAGAGCAAATGCAGAGAGAGAGACTGCAATCATTTGTTTCATAATATTAAGGGAGATCGCGTAAAAAAGAAAGTAAAAAAACAACATTCCTACCCATGTATCTTTTTTAAGAAAATAAGAAATAGAAAAATAGGCAGGTAATATTATCAGTAGTTCTATTATAAATAGATATACCTCAAAAGAGCCGTTTGCAAGATTGATAAGCCACGCTAAAGCAACAAATCCACGAGGATTATCCGACCGAATATTGAATGCTTCCAGCAGAGACACATTTTTCGTATCCCGATAAACAAACATACCATATCCGGTTACATCAGTACCTATAGTTTCATCTCTGACAGCTGCAAGCAAACAAGGAATTGTGATTCCAATAAGGGTCAAAAAAGCTGCCAAAAACCCTCTAGTACGATCTTTTGCATAGAAGCAAAGACAGGAAGCAAGAAAAACTATGATGTATATAGTCATTTTTCACTCTTACTAAGGTTAGTTAAAATATTAGCTTAATCAACATTTATTTTTTATAAATTAATACAAGCTTTCTTGCTTCGTTGTGGATATCATAATTTTTCGTTTTAAGTACATCTGAAATTAAAGTACTTCGTTTTTTTGTCGAAAGATTAATTATTTCATTTACCCAAATAGTAAAAGGCAAATTTACTGAAATGAAATTAACGTTATTGGTGATATCGCAAGAGTGATCAACATTATCGGAAATTAAAATCGGTAGGTCTGCTGCTTGTGCTTCAATCGAAACAACTGGCAACCCCTCATATAATGATGGCAATACGAAAACATCCATTGCTGAATAAAAATCTTCGACGTTGGCCACGCTTCCTGTGAAAATGACCTTGTCACTTAGCCCACGGTCATTTACATAATGATGAATCTCGTCTTCAAGTTCGCCAGTTCCGAGAAGCAGGAGATATGAATTTGGAACCCTGCGGTTAAACTCGGCGAATATATCTATCAGATATTTATGATTTTTCTGCTTCATAAATCGTCCGACATGGCCTATAACATAATCAGTTTTCCCGATGTTATATTCTCTGCGAATACGGTCTCTGGCTTCTGGGTTGAACGCATATTTCTCCAGCTCAATTGCGTTATTCAGTATCTTGACTTTCCCAGACAGCACGGCCTTCTCTCCGTATAAGAAGACTCCGGCATCATGCCCGCAAGCCATCCATATATTGGCAGACGCCTTATTCAACATTTTCAAAACAGACCATATGGCTTGTTTTACCTTACTTTTGGAAACGAATGAATTATGCGAGTGCGAGATAAGCTTCTTCGCTCCGGTAAGACGGGCGATCCACAGGATATAGAAATTCGTTAAGGTCGTATGTGCGTGTACCACACTAAACCTTTCAGAATGCATCAACCGATATAACTCAATCACATTTTTTAAGATGCTCTTGCGCTTATGGGTGACAATATCAACAGTATAACCCGCATCTTGGAACTGTTTCACGCAACGTTCATCATTAATGTCTTGCGTAATGATATGGATATCGAAGTCCTCTGGATGCTTAAAATGTCCCAGATAATTAAGGAGCATGGATTCCACACCGCCAGATTCAAGACGTGAAACCACTTCCGCAACTTTAATCTTTCTGGGCATCACATTCTCCTTCCAGCTCTTCGTACCAATGGGCCAGCTCCGCAGCGCTCAAGTGAATCGCATATCCCCGTTTAGCCATTTCTTGCGCATGCGAGACACGGCCCGACGCATCGCTTTCATGCACATCGAAAGCTGACACCCAAGATTCGATACCTGCATCAAGTGAAATGCGTCGCACCAATGACGGAATTAAATCTGCCTCTTTGGGAACTTTGTCGCTGCACACAACGGGAAGATCAGCGGCCTGCGCCTCGATGCTGGCCATTCCCAAACCCTCATATGTTGAAGGGAAAGCAAGAACATCAAATGCGCTGTAATAATCCGCAACATCATCATGGACGCCAAGCAGTTTTACGTTGTGCTCGATTCTTAGGTCGTGCATTTCCTTACGCAACTCAGAGTCGTCGCCATCTCCCACTATTGCAAGCACTGCACTCGGATTACTCTTCAACAATTCCGAAAAGACCTTGATCATAAAGGTCTGGTTCTTCTGAAAGCAGATACGGCCAACTTGGCCGATGAGCAACTGCGAATCGCCAACTCCGAGTTCGTCACGTTTAATCGCGCGCGATTGGGGATTGAACGTGAACCTATCTATATCTATGGCGTTGTGAATGATATGGACCTGTTTCGCATCAACGACCTGATCGCCGAATAGCCATCGTGCGGCATATTCCGAACATGCGGCCAAGTGTGTTGGGTAAACCTTGGAGAACGGCCTGAGTACGTTCTTCACCAGAGTCTTGGCTTTCTCTTTCGGATTCGATGTGCTATGGCTGTGCGCAATACGCACCGGGACTCCAGCCTGTTTCGCGGCCATGAGCGTGAACACGCTGACCGCGTTCATATGGGAGTGCACGATGCGCGGGCGGATCTGCTGGAACAGTTGCCGGCAGGCGTTCACGTACTTGACTGGGTTGCTGTATGGAGGGACGTAGAACACTCGACCGCCCAAGGACTCGATCTCGTCCTTGGGAACCATCGTGGAATCCGTCTGCACGATGAAATCGAACTGCACTTGGGAACGGTCGATATGGCGGTAATGATTCATCACGGTGGCCTCGACACCGCCACCCATCATCCTGCCGACCACCTGGGCTACGCGAATCGCCACTGGATTACCGTCCCCGAACCGGAGCTAAACCGACATAACGGCCGTTATCGGCTCTTCATGGATCGTCTATAGTGAGTTAACCCC
>OGRJ01002203.1_pt1 | contig 14554 bp, 12 predicted proteins | sample 1553411 | NCBI WGS metagenome assembly OGRJ01 (sample SAMEA2580084, study PRJEB22360) | human gut metagenome | biome: human gut; feature: human-associated habitat; material: faeces | place: Denmark | collected 2008/2010
GGCCAGAAAGAACTGTACGCCGGCGAGCGCCGCCGCCAGCGCAATATAGAACAGCGGCTGATCCGTCACGCCCCGCACGAGCAGGCCGTGAGCCTGCTTGTACAGTTTCTCGGCGATCAGATAAACGGCCGTAGCGCCTCCCAGCAGAAACATCAGCGTGCCCAAACCGCCGAAAAAATACATCGGGCTCTTGCCGAAACGGGTCATGAACATGACGGTAATCAGATCCAGATACCCCTTGATCATCCGCTCCCAACCGAACTTGGAAACCCCGTACTTGCGGGCCCGATGACGGACGACCTTCTCGCCGATCCGCCGGAAACCGGCCTGCTTGGCCAGTACCGGTATGAAACGGTGCATCTCGCCGTATACCTCGATGCTTTTGACGACCTTCCGCCGGTATGCCTTCAGGCCGCAGTTGAAGTCGTGCAGCCGGATGCCCGACGCCAGACGGGCCGTCGCATTGAAAAATTTGCTCGGCAGCGTCTTGCCCAGCGGATCGTACCGCTTCTTCTTCCACCCGCTGACCAGATCGTATCCCTGCTCGGCGACCATCCGGTAGAGCTCCGGAATCTCATCGGGCGAATCCTGCAAATCGGCGTCCATCGTAATCACGACTTCCCCCCGGGCGGCCTCGAAACCGCAGTAGAGCGCGGCCGACTTGCCGTAGTTGCGGGCGAACCCGATCGCCCGCAGGGCGGGATAGTGTTCTTTGAGGCGTTCGAGCGTCTCCCACGAGCCGTCGGTCGAGCCGTCGTCGACGAAGACGATTTCGTAGGAGAGGCCGTTTTCGCGTGCTACGCGGTCGATCCAGGCCGTCAGTTCGGGGAGCGACTCCTCCTCGTTGTAGAGCGGCACGACCACCGAGATGTCCAATCGCTTCTCCATCCGGTTACTCCTCCGTATTGTTGTCGAATCGTTGCCGGGGCTGTGCGAGGGCGGCGAGCACCAGTCCGAACAGCAGGCCGAGCAGGGCTTGTCCGGTGACCGATGAGAAGGTGATCCAAAGAGGCGACTGCACCATCAGGGCCATTTGGGAGATCATTTCGCCGGTATACAACCCCGTTTTCGAGAGAAGCGCGAACGATTGTTCGTAGAGTTCGGCATATTTGTCCGTGAAGAGGATGCGGCTGGCCAAGATCGTATAGGCGGCGTTGATAACGCCCACGAAGAGCGCCATGGCGATGATGAATCCCAACCGCCTGCCGTATCCGTACTCCTCCTCGCGTGTCGAGCGGGATGTCGCCCGTTTGCGTGTGTAGTATAAGAGCAGCCCGATGTAGAGGGCCAGTCCGATGAGTCCGAAAAAACCCGCTCCCGTGGCGTCTCCCAGCAACGAGCAGACGGCCGATGCCCCGCCGATGACGGCACCGTACTTCGCGGCGTCGTTCCAAAAATTCGTCTGGTTCATATTGAATTGGATCGTGTCATTATGTCCGTCAGTTGAGTTCCGCCGCACCCTGCCGCACGATTTCGGGCTCTTCCTGCGTGAGGTCGACCACCGTGGTGGGCACGATCGAACCGTATCCCCCGTCCACGACCAGCGCCACTTCGCGGCCGTAACGTTCGTGGATCAGTTCGGGGTCGGTCATGTACTCCGCGTCGTCGTCGCTTTTGAGCGATGCGGTGATGAGCGGGCACCCCAGCTGTTCGACGATCGCCCGCGGAATCGCATTGTCGGGGATGCGCACGCCGATCGTCTTGCGGCGTTGCAACGCCTTGTCGGGCATCCGCGACGATGCGTCGAGCAGGAAGGTGATCGCTCCCGGCAGATTGCGTTTGAGAATCTTGAACGCGGCGTTGTCCACCCGGCAGTATTCCGCCGCCCGCGAGATGCCGTCGCAGATGATGCTCAACTCACCGGTCTGTTTGCCGCTGAGTTGGCGCAGTCGTTCCAGGCCGCGTGCCGAGCGGAGCGAACAGCCGTAGGCGTAGACCGAATCGGTGGGGTAGACGACCACGCCGTCGCGCTCCAAGGCTTCGACGACACGCCGTATCTCCCGTTCGGCGGGATTCTGAGGATAGATGCGCAGGATCATACGTCGGCAAAGATACGAAAAGTCGAGCGCAGAAGCAAGCGTTAGCTTGATTATGCCGAGACGGAGTATCTAAGACGCCAAAGATACGAATAAGCGAGGGCAAAAGCAAACTTGTCCGCATTTTGCCGAGGCGGAGGTTGGGATGCGGTCGAAAAAACGGTTTCCCGGTCGGAGGCGGATGCGTGCCGTCTTCTTGTTTTCGAAGGAATTACCTTATCTTCCGGCGGTTCAGCTCGGCCGAATAGGCGCGGGCGTTGGCGTTGTGTTCGCGGAGCGTGCGTGCGAAGTTGTGGTAGCCGTCGAACGTGGGGCGTGCGCAGAAGAACATGTAATCGTGTCGTTCGAAATCGAGTACGGCGTCGATGGCGTTGCGTCCCGGCATACAGATCGGCGACGGCGGCAGACCTTTGTTTATATAGGTGTTATAGGGCGACGGATATTTCAGGTGCCGGTGCAGGATGCGCCGCAGTCCGAACTCCTGCAAGGCGTATTTGACCGTCGGGTCGGCCTGCAAGGGCCAGCCTTTGCGCAGGCGGTTGATGTAGACGCCCGCGATACGGGGCATTTCGTCGCTCTGGCGGGTCTCCTCGTAGACGATCGAGGCGAGCGTCATCACTTCGAGGCGCGACAATCCGCTGCGCTGGCGCTTCGCGTCGCGTTGCGGCGTCCAGAAGCGGTCGTATTCGCGCCGCATCCGTTCGATGAACTGCGCCGGCGAAACCGTCCAATAGAATTCGTAGGTGTCGGGGATGAACATGGAAAAGAGCGTCACCGAATCGAAGCCTGCTTTTCTCGCCGTCGCGGGATCGGTCAGCGCGCCGACGATCGTCGCCGAGTCGGCCTCGATCTGCCGCGCCAGCTTGCCGGCAAGCTGTGCGGGGGTGCGGACGTTATTGATCGTCACCCGCACGGGCGTCTGCAATCCCAGTTTGAGCATACGTGCCACTTGTACGACGTTCATTCCCGGTTCCAGCACGTAGTGCCCGGGTTTGAACGACCGGTCGAGTTCGATATGGCGGGCGTAGAACCGGAAGAAGGCGGTGTGTGCGATCGCGGTGTCGAGCGAATCTTCGAGCGTGCGGTACTCCGATCCCGACCGCACGTAGAGCGACCGTCGTTCCGGTACGCAGTTTCCGTAAAAACCGTTGCGAAGGTAGATGCCGATGCCTGCGAGCAGTACGACGAGGATGCAGAGGCCGATGATGAGTTTGCGACGCATTGCCGGGAATTTTCGAACAAAGATAGTGCAAGCCGAGCGCAAAAGCAAACGAAGTTTGCGGTTTTGCCGAGGCGCCGCCTGTCTGGGCGGGGCTTCGGCCCGCTCGAAGCGCCGTGCGGTCGTCGGGGACACCCGAATGGCGGGCGAGATACGAACGCTCCCGTTCCGCTCGGAACGCCGTGGGCGCGGGTGTCCGGCTGCTTTCCCTTGTCGTTTCCTCTGTTCCGGGACGCAGATGCGCCGCACGGCGACTCTTTTTTTGCGAATTTTCCGTTTTCTTTTTGCGCTTTTGGAAAAAAGAGTTACTTTTGCACTCGGGTAAGTCTTATACGACCAGCTCCTGTAGAATCCCCCAGGCAAGGAATTGAGCAAGGGTATACGGTTGTAGCGGTGCGATATAAGTAGCTTACCCATTTTTTATCGCCCTGCGGGCGCAGCGACCGTCGCTGTGCGGCTGCGATTCCGCTGCAAATCCCTTTTTGAAATACTTCGTCTGCGGAGTCTGTAAGAGCGGCAAAACCTTCCGGATTGTCCGATAAAACGAGCGGATCGGGACAGTCGTTCAGATTGTCCCGATCCTCCGGTATTCCCTTTCGTCGTTTTCGCTACCAGTTCAAGTGCCAGCCGTGCCGCAGCGTTTGAAGAATGATTGCGAGCAGGATGGCCGCGAGGACATAGCATCCGGCGTAGACGGCGATGCTGCGGAGGCCCTTCGCGTGCGTCGCACGGCAGAATGCCTGCCAACCCCAGATCATGCTCCAAATGCCGCACAAAACGGTGACGCTGCCCAAAACGGCCGAACCTCCTGCCCGCATCGTCTCTTGCAGTGGCGAAACCGAGCCGTTGCCGAGCGGCAGCAGCCATGCGTAGAGCCATGCGCTGCCGGCACTCGCCGCAAGACGCGGAATCTGTGCGAAGAGCAAGCCGCCGAAGAGCGCCGTCGCGTCGGCCGGAAGCCGGCGGCGGAGCCGGTCGGCACCGTAGAGCAGTGCGGGCAGAACGAATGCCTGCATCAGCACGACCAGCAGTTGCCCGCCCAATTCGACCGTCTGGTTCTGGTAGATCCGCACACCCCAGATGGCGAAGCCGTAGCCCACCGTTGCCGACAGGCCCCATGCGAACAGCTTATGAGGAGCGACGCTACCGAACGGATTCGGGAACTTGCTTATCGTTTGTTCCATTGCGAGGAGGTCTGATAGAGCGAAATGGCACGATTGAGGTGCGTGCTGTCGATCGCCTCGGTGCGTTCCAGCGCGTAGGGATCGTCGTCCGTCGGCCGCAGCAGGAATTGTTCCGCACGGTCGACGGGCGAGAGTACCGTGAAGCGGTCGCCTTCGAGGTAGCCCAAGTCCTGGTAGGTCGCCACGAACGCCCGTTCGCGGAAGTCGTCTGCGAGGATGTCGCGTCCGTAGAACCACGAGTCGTAGTCCATACCCAGCAGCGAGAAGAGCGTCGGCATCAGGTCGATCTGCGACGCGGTCTTGCCGACGCTGCCCGATGCGACGAAGGCGGGGGCGTAGATCATCGCCGGAATATGGTACTTTTCGAGCGGGATCTCGGTTTTGCCGGCGCTCGACGCGCAGTGGTCGGCCGTGATGACGAAGACCGTATTGTCGAACCACGGTTCGCGGCTCGCCGCGTCGAGGAACCCGCCCAGCGCATAGTCGCTGTACATCACGCCGCCGGCGCGCGATTTGGCGTCGTTGGGGATCGGGATGCGTCCTGCGGGATAGGTGTAGGGGCGGTGGTTGCTCACGCTCATGATGTGGGCGAAGAAGGGGCGGCCGCTGCGGGCGCGCTGGCCGAGCGTGCGGATGGCCTTGGCGTAGGAATCTTCGTCTGAGACGCCCCAGATGTTCTGGAAGGTGATCTCGTCGGGTGCGTACTGCTTCTGATCGACGATTTCGTAGCCGTTGCCGCCGAAGAAGGTCTCCATGTTGTCGAAATAGCTGTTGCCGCCGTAGAAGTAGAGTACGTCGTAGCCCTTGTCGCGCAGCATGGCGCCCGTGGAGTGCATGCCGGCGTTGCGGGGGCGTTTGATGATGCTCTGTCCGGGACAGGGCGGCAGCGAGAGCGTCACGGCCTCCAGGCCGCGCACCGTGCGGTTGCCCGTGGCGTATACGCGGTCGAACGCCAGTCCCAGTTTGTAGAGCGAGTCGAGTGCGGGCGTGATCCGTTCCGTGTTGCCGAACCGCTCCATGTACGAGGCGCTCATGCTCTCCATGGTGATCAGCACGATGTTGCGGCGGATCTCCTCCCCTTCGGCGCGCACGGCGTGCAGGTTGTCGCCCGTGCTTTGGTAGACCCCGTGCACGAAGGCTTCGGCCTCGGCTTCGGGACGCGTGAGGTAGAACTGTTCGTAGTCGAGCGTGTTCTTGACGAAGGCGTCGTAGAACTTGTAGAGTCCGTTGGCCTGCAATTCGTTGACGTAGACGTTGTCGCTGTCCTGGAAGCGGGTGTTGAAGTTCAGCAGCCCGATCGCGGCGAACAGCGCCGCGACGTAGGCCGGTCCGATTACGGCTTTCCACCTCCAGCCTTTCAGACATTCGGTCTGCACGAGTTCGCTGCGGAAGAAGTACCACGTCACGAGCAGCGTCACGATGACGATGCCCAGCGTCATCGGAACGACGGGGTAGGACTCCATGATGTTGCCCACCACCTCGTTGGTGTAGACCAGGTAATCGACGGCGATGAAGTTGTAGCGGACGCCGAATTCGCTCCAGAAGAAATATTCGCTGATGCCGTTGAAGATGATGGCGCCCACGTAGACGACGATGAAGAGGGCGAACCACACCGTGGTCCAGTGGCTGCGGAATCCGGGCAGGAAGAGCCGCAGTGCGAAGCTGCCGGCCCAGTAGCCCAGCACATAGAGGGCGATTCGCGGCGCGACGCTTCCGTATTCGTCGAAGATCGTGTTGAAGAACGCCACGTAGCAGAACGCCGCCACGAGCAGGGCGAGGAGGATGTAGCCCCACGGCTTTTTGTACTTGGTGCGCGAAACGCTCAACATGAAGAGCCAGAGGAAAATGAATCCCGCCGTCGCGGCGCAGAAATCGTTCACGGCGCCCAGCAGGAAGACTTCGCACCATTCGCCGAATGAGAAGGCGAGTGAGGTGGTCTGCTCGTTGAAAAGCAGTACGACGCGCAGCACGAGGCCGACGGCGACGGTCAGCAGCGACAGTTTGAGATAGAGGCCGGAGACCAGCCGAATACTTTTTTGCATGATGAATTTGGGAATTAACGGTACAAAGTTAACCATTTTCAGCCCGTTCGGAAAAAGAAAAGGCAGTCAACCGGGTGACTGCCTTGTTCTGTTGTTTTGAAAAATCGTTTGTTTTGGTGCTTACTTCGACGGGCGCATGACGACCTTCACGAGGTTTCCGTCCGCAAGGATCTTCTTGGCGAGCGCCTGCACGTCGGCGTTGGTCAGGTCGCGGATCGCCTGTTCGTGGTCGGCGATGTAGTTCAGGCCCGAGCCGTATTTGATCTGGATGTAGCTCATCCATGCGCCGTTCTGTTCGAGGCTGTTTTTCCAGCTCTTGAGCATGAATTCGCGGTGTTTCTCGATGTCCTCGCTCTTGGGACCGTTGGCTGCGATCTCCTCGATCTCCTTCATCACGATCTCGCGCAGTTCGTCGGCCATCTCCTCGTTGGTGTCGAACGAAATGGTCATGCTGTAAGTCTCGCGGGGGATGTACTTCGTCGAACCCTGGACGCGCACGCCGTAGGTTCCGCCCTTCTCCTCGCGGATCGAAACGAGATAGCGCGAATTGAGCGCCTGCGTCAGGAACGTCAGGGCCATTTTGTTCTTGAGCGTGTAGGGCATCTCACCCGAGAAATGGTAGTTGACCGAGACCTTCGGCTGCTGCATCGGAGCCGTGAACTCCTCCGTAACCTCGCCTTTCACCGGATAGGCCTTGTCGTCGATGTAATTGATCGGTTTGCGGGCGGCGGGGATCGAACCGATGTATTTCTCCACGAGGGGTTTCAGCGTTTCGGGGTCGATGTTGCCCACGAACGTGAAGACGAATCCGTTGGCTCCGGGGTAGAGCTTGGCGTAAATGCCGGGCAGCTGTTCGAAGTCGAACTTGTTGACGATCTCCGTCGAGATCATCTGACGGCGGGGATTGTGGCCGTAGGTCACGTCGGCCACCTTCTCCTGCATCAGGAAGTCGGGATTCGACTTGGCATTGGCGAGCTGGGCGAGGAGCATCTTCGTGAGATTGTCCACGTCGTCCTTGTTGAACCGGGGCTGCGTGAAATTGAGGTAGAGCAGCTGGAGCATCGTCTCGATGTCCTTGGGCGAGCAGACGCCGCCCATGGCGCTGGTGTAGTTCTCCACCGAGGGCTGCACCGAGGCCGTTTTGCCCGAAAGCTGTTTCTTGAGTTCCGTGGCCGAGAATTTGCCGACGCCCGACATCGAGTTCACGGCGGGCATCATTTCGCCCATGTAGTACTCCTCGTCCGAGAGCAGCGACAGGCCGCCCTTGCCGACTACGCCCAGGCGCACTTCGTCGGCCTTGAAGGTCGTGGGTTTCACGACGACCTTCGCACCGTTGGCCAGCGTCCATTCCGTCGTTCCGAGCTGTTTGTCCTCGACCGTCTTCTTCACGGGCGAGCCTTTGAGCACGGTCCCTTCTGCGATCAGCGGCTCCTTGACCACGTTGTCCTCATAGGCCGTGACCTCCGATGCGGCCACCTTGTCGCGGATGGCGAGAATCTCCTCGGTCGTCGGATTTTCGACACCCTCCTTTTCAGGTGCCGTGATGACGATTACCTGGTTGTTGGGGTAGATCGCCTGCTGTGCGAATGCGTTGACAGCCTCGACGTTGAGCGCCTTGATCAGCATGCTGTCCAGCTGCCATTCGGTTTTGGCGTCGGGCATGGGGCGGTTTTGCTGGAAGTTATCCAGATAGGTCTGTACGAATTCGGCGTTGCGACGGTCGTTGCGGTTCGTGTACGAACGCTCGGCGCGGCGCATCAGGTCGTTCTGGGCGCGTTCGAATTCGCCCTGCGTGAAGCCGTAGCGGCGGACTTTCTCCATTTCGGTGTAGATGGCTTCGAAACCTTCGGCCAGTTTGCCGTCCTGCGTCATGGCCACGAACGTCGTCGCGTTGAGCGTCGGAATCACGCCGATTTCGCCCGAACCCATGCCTGCGCCGAGGAACGGTGCGTCGGGTTTCATCGAAATCTCCTGTAGACGGGCGTTTTCCATGGTGGTCATGTAGGCCTGTATGACGTCGAACATTTCGCCGTATATCAGGTTGTTCATCTGTTCGGGAAGCGCCGGACGCTTCACGAAGAGTTGGATTTTGGAACCCTGCATTTCGGGATCGGTGTAGATGCTGATGATCGGGTCCTCATTGTCGGGAACGGTGATCGTCTCCTTCCGGGCGGCGTCGGCCGCGGGAACCGGAATGTCGCTCATGAGCGTCTTGATCTTGTTTTCTACGGCATCCACGTCGATGTCGCCGACCACGACGACCGCCTGATAATCGGGGCGGTACCACTGGTTGTAGAAGTCCTCCAGCTCCTTGTGGTGGAAGCCCTTCAGTCCGTCGAGGTAGCCGATCAGGTTGCGGTGCTCGTATTTTGTGTCCTTACCGAGCGCCTGAAGCATCTTCATGGTCGAACGCCACGACGCACCGTCGCGGGTGCGCAGCTCCTCCATGATGACGCCGCGCTCGGAGTCGATCTCCTCAGGTTCGAGCGCGATGAAGTGCGACCAGTCGTGCAGGATCAGCAGGGCGCTGTCGATGATGCCTTCGCGCGAAGTGGGGACGTCCTTCATCATGTAGGTCGTCTGGTCCCAGCCGGTGCCGGCATTGAGGTTGGCGCCGAATTTCACGCCTACTTTTTCGAGATACTCCGTCAGCATCTTGCCGGGGAGGTTCTTGGTGCCGTTGAAGGCCATGTGTTCGAGGAAGTGGGCGAGACCCTGCTGGGAATCGTTCTCCTGAATGGCGCCGACGTCGTGCAGAATGTAGAAGTCGGCCTGTCCTTTCGGCTTTTCGTTGTGGCGGATGTAGTAGGTCATTCCGTTTTCGAGCTTGCCCGTGCGGACGTCCTTGTCCGCCGGAATCGGCTGCTGCGGATTGAACTGGGCCGCTGCGCTTGTCACTGCGAATGCCGCGATGACGAGCATGGTGATTTTTCTCATAATTGATCGTATAAAGGGGTTTTTGTTACTCTTCCGACGGCTGGTCCGGGCGGTATTCGATGATGTCTCCCGGCTGGCAGTCCAGCTCGCGGCAGATCGCTTCGAGCGTGGAAAACCGGATGGCCTTGGCCTTCCCGTTCTTGAGGATCGAGAGGTTGGCGGGCGTGATGTCGACCCGTTCGGCCAGTTCGCCGAGCGACATCTTGCGTTTGGCCATCATTACGTCTATGTTTATGATTATCGCCATAAAGTCGTCCCCCCCCCTTTTATCGTTTGCATTTCTCTCATGTCGTCTGTTTTAGATGGTCAGTTTCTGCTCCTCGCTCAAATTCTGGCCGATGGCGAAGACCTCGGCGGCGAAAAGGATCAGGATACCCATGATGATCATTGCGTAGGAGACGTGGAAACCCGCGTCGACGGTGTATCCGCTTCCGGCGAGCAGTTCGGCGGCGCGGCTGTTCATCACCCAGTCCACGGTGTCGCTGATCAGTTCGGTGACGATCGTCAGCATGCCGATTGCGCGCAGATACCAGACGTTGCGTTTGTCGAGCGTGCGCTCTTCGCGGATCGAGCGGCGCAGCGAGTGGATGATCACGAACATCAGTACGATGATGGCCAGGTAGAGAAGCGGGCAGAGCAGGACCAGCGCATAGAGCCATGCGCTGCCGCCGATCGAACGGAATGCCAGCCCCAGCGGGGATGTGCCCGGGGCGTTCTGCTCGACGACCAGGGCGAGTTTGCGGACGTTGGCTTTGATTTCCACGCCCGGCGCCGCGGCGATTTCGACGGCCGTTTCGGGCTGTCCCGTCACCCGGATGTCGCCCAGCATGTAGATCATGCGCGGCACGCCGGATTTCCACTTTTCGGCGATGTCGTTACCGAGTTCCGCGCCTTCCGCCGCGCCCCGCGAGAAATTGGGCAGGATTCCGTGGGCGATGCTTGCCACGAGTACGATGAAAAACGTAATGTAAATGACCAGCAGGCGTTGCAGGAGCGATTTTTTGTTCTGCATGTGTGACTATTTTGGTTTTACAGTTGCAAAGATAGAATTAATTTTCGAAAAACAAATAATATTTATCGTTTTTCGATAAAATTTTTCGCAGCGGACAAAAAAGGACGGCACAGGCGGCCGTCCTTCGGATCGTCTCCGGAGCGTTTACTCCACGTTGTCTTTCAGCTGTTTCCAGAATGAAGCGCTGATGGACATTGAGATCGAGATGGCCAGCACGTAGAGGATGAACATGACGACGAACGTGATGAAGCCGATGCCGATCGCGTTGCAGATGGCCTGGAAAATGCCGAATACGATGCCGAACAGCACGCCGACGACCAGCGACACGAAGAACATGGTCCATTTGCTGCCGTAGGTGGCGTCGTTCGAAGCCTTGATGGCCTGTATCGGATTTTTGCCCTTTTCGATGAGGAAATAGTAGGAGAGCGTCCATGCGATCGAGAGCACGATGCCCGGGATGACCATGAAGAGCACGCCGATGAAAATCGGGAAAATCATCAGGCCCATCGTGATGAAGAACTCGCCCATGTAGCGGCGGTATTTGCTGTCGAAAATGCCCAGGGGATTGACAATCTCACCCTTGGCCAACTGTGTGGGCAGTAAGGTGATGGCGATTGTGGTCCCCACATTGAGATAAGGTATCCAGATCGTAATGAGCCATAAGGCCACTGCGGCGATCACCGAAGGTGCGTTCTTTACGCCGATGGCGACGGAATCCTTGAGGGTTTCTCCGAAATCGAGTTTTTTCACTTCCATAACTAACAGGTTTAAGGGTTAACATCAAAAACAAAAATACGAAAAAAATCGTATCTTTGCCTGCATAACCGTAAAATTCAATGCAATGGCTGAAAAATCTCGCTATAATTACCGGGTTGAACCGCAGGACGTGGATTTCACGCTGCGGGCGACAATCCCTTCGCTGGGCGGCTCGATACTCAACACCGCGGGCATCGACGCCCACGGCAAGGGGTTCGGAGTCGATGCGCTGAATGCCGACAACCATTCGTGGGTGCTTTCGCGCATGGCCGTCGAATTCGACTGCCAGCCCACGCAGTACACCGACTACACCGTGGCTACGTGGATCAGCGATTACGGCCGGGTGCTCTCGACGCGAAACTTCACGCTGACCGATGCCGCAGGCCGCGAATTCGGCCGCGCCGTGACGCAGTGGGCGATGATCGACCTTAAGAGCCGTTCGGCGCTCGATCTGTCGTGGGTGGGCGACGCCCATGCCGACGCCATCGTCGACGCTCCGTCGCCGACCGACAAGCCCCGCAAGATCCGCGAGGTGAACCCTGCGCAGACGGTCGAACACAAGGTGGTCTACAGCGACATCGACTTCAACCGCCACGTCAATACGATGCGCTATATCGAAATGATGATCGACATGCTGCCCGTCGAACTGCTCATGCAGGAGACGCCGGTGCGCTTCGACATCCATTTCCTGCGCGAATGCCGTTACGGCCAGACGCTTAGCGTCGGTTACGAGCAGCGCGGCCGCACGGCGCTTTTCGAGATACGCAGCGACGAGGGCACTCCGGCCGTGCGCGCCTCTATCGAGTGGAAATAAGCCTGCGGAGCGTGTCCCGCATCTGCTTCGTGGAACGGGTTTTGCAGTTACGGCTGCAAAACCTTTTTCATTATGGAAAACGCAGTTAAAACACAAAACAAGTATCAGGTGAGCATCGACCTGCTGAACGATGCCGTGGGCAAGGAGATCGCCACTTCACTCCAGTACATGTATTTCCACACCCATTTCGAGGATGACCGCTATCAGTACCTTTCGAAGATCATGCGCGAAATCTCGATCGCCGAGATGCGCCATATCGAGGAGTTCTCCGACCGCATCCTCTTCCTGCAGGGCGACGTCGATATGAACGCTTCGTTCCGCACCCGGCAGGTGACCGACGTCAAGGACATGCTCCGTTTGGCGCTGCAGCTGGAGCAGAGCACCATAGATTCCTACAACGAGGCTTCGCGCATCGCTTCCGAGCACAAGGACGCCGTCACGCACAAGATGTTTCAGGACATCATCGCCGAGGAGGAGCAGCACCTCGACACCTTCCGCACCGAACTGCAAAACGTACTCGACTACGGCGAGGAGTACCTCGCGCTGCAATCCGCCGCGGGAAGCAAGCACGCCGCCAAGAGCTTCGGACACCCCGGCGACGGAGAATAGTCCGTCCTGCCGGACCGGTACCGCGGATGCCTTCCGGGCTGGATTCCGTTTTTTAATCGTATATGCGTTTCTGCCCTCTGCGGCACGGGAAGTCCCCGCTTCGGCGGGGATTTTCCGTGCCTGCGGGCGGCCGATCCGCCGATGCGCCCTCTGCGTCGGCGATAAAGAGCGGGAAAACGGTTGCCATGTCGCATATTTTCCTATATTTGTACTATGAAAATTACGATTTTAGGACCTGCGCACCCCTACCGCGGGGGATTGGCTTCGATCATGGAGATCATGGCCCGCACGTTCCGGCTGCGGGGCAACGAGGTCGATATCAAAACCTTCACGCTGCAATATCCTTCGCTGCTCTTCCCCGGCAAGAGCCAGACCGTCGATACGCCGCCTCCCGCCGACCTCGACATCTGCCGGTGCGTCAATACGGTCAATCCCTTCAACTGGCTCCGCGTGGGCCGGCGCATCCGCCGGGAGCGGCCCGACTTCGTGCTGATGAAGTACTGGACACCCTTCATGGCGCCCTGCTTCGGCACCATCGCGCGCATCGCGCGCGGCAACGGCCATACGAAGGTCCTCTGCCAGATCGACAATGTCGAGCCGCATGAACGCCATCTGACCGATAAGCCCTTCAACCGTTACTACCTGCGGGCCGTAGACGGCTTCGTCTATATGTCCGAGCAGGTGCACCGCGAACTGGAAACCTACAGCAAGGCTCCGGCGCTCTTCTCGCCGCATCCGCTGTTCGAAAATTTCGGCGAGCGGGTGGCGCGCTCCGAAGCGTGCGTCCGGCTGGGACTCGATCCTGCGGTGGGCTACGCGCTGTTTTTCGGCCTGATCCGCGATTACAAGGGGCTTGATCTGCTGCTCGATGCGTGGGCCGAATTGAAACGTGCGGGGCGCGCCGAAGGGCGTAAACTCATCGTCGCCGGCGAATTCTACACCCCGAAGGAGCGTTACCTGCGTCAGATCGCCGACAACGGTTTGCAGGACGACGTGATTCTTCACGACCGCTTTATTCCCGACGAGCAGGTGAAATACTATTTTTCGGCCGCCGATTTCGTCGTGCAGCCCTATAAAACGGCCACGCAGAGCGGCGTGACGCAGATCGCCTATCAGTTTTGCGTTCCGATGGTCGTCACCGATGTCGGGGGGCTGGCCGAAATCGTGCCCGACGGACGGGTAGGGTATGTGTGCGAACCGACGGCGCGGGGCGTCGCCGAAGCCGTTGCGAAGATGTACGAGGGTGACGCGGTCGAGCGTTTCCGACTGAACTGCATCGAGGAGCGCAAGCGTTTTTCGTGGGAAGAGATGTGCAGCCGCATCACGGAGCTGTACGAACGGGTCCGCTGATCGGCAGGTCCGCTGATCCTGCGAGTATGCTGATCCCGTGGGGCATTGGGATGCGGGCCGCATCGAGTCGTTGCGGAGCGTATCGAGATGCTGGCGCGGGCGTGCCTTAATCGTAGCTGCCCTCCGAACCCAAAAAAACACGATCGCCCGAAACATTTGTTTCAGGCGATCGGAATAGAAAAAGGGGTGTATATCGCGGTGGAGCCGGACCTCGGTCGTAGGAACAGCGCCCGGCCAAGTCCCCGAACTGCAGCACGAAAACTCCGGGTAACCCGAAAACTCCGGGCAACCCTGCAGATTCCGGGCAATTCAGCAAGGTTCTGGTATCCGGCTGGCTCCGGAAATCTGCCGGCGGATAGGTCCGCCCCGGCGGGGATTACCGTTTTTCATCCCCGTTGCGAATCTCCTTGCGGCGGATTTTGCCGCTGATCGTCTTGGGCAGCTCCTCCACGAATTCGATGATGCGCGGATACTTGTAAGGCGCCGTGATCCGCTTCACGTGGTTCTGCAGCTCTTTGATCAGCGCTTCCCCGGCCTGCGCCCTGTACTTTTCGCCGAGGATGATCGTCGCCTTGACCACCTGTCCGCGGATTTC
>OGRJ01002205.1_pt1 | contig 14552 bp, 10 predicted proteins | sample 1553411 | NCBI WGS metagenome assembly OGRJ01 (sample SAMEA2580084, study PRJEB22360) | human gut metagenome | biome: human gut; feature: human-associated habitat; material: faeces | place: Denmark | collected 2008/2010
AGAGCATCTGCCTTACAAGCAGAGGGTCATAGGTTCGAGCCCTATAGGTCCCATTACATCAGAAGTTCTGATGACAATTTAATATGGCGGAATAGCTCAGTTGGCTAGAGCATACGGTTCATACCCGTAGTGTCGAGAGTTCGAATCTCCCTTCCGCTACTTCAAGACCTCAGAGATTCTGAGGTCTTTTGTTGTATACCGGCAAAATTTTTTATATAATAAGTTTATGATACGAATCCTATACAGGCAGAATTCAATTTTACTTTTAAAGATGCAGGAGAGGAGAACTATGAAACAAAAATATAAGAAGCTGGCATTTTTCATATTATTACTAAGTATGCTTACCGGCTGTATGTTATTGAGTGGCTGTACGGAAAATACAGGAAATGGATCACAGAGCAGCTATATTGTAGATTCGGATGAGCTGCAGGATACAGAAAATCAGATGGAATTCGTACCGGGTTCTATGAAAGGTTCAAAACAGGAGGAAACGTCGGAAAACGAAGAACAGGGTCAGACAGAGCAAAGTCGTCAGACTGTCGCGGAAGAAAATGATGCGGAGCAGGCAAAGACGGCAGGTAATCTGGAAGTACATTTTATAGATGTGGGACAGGGGGATGCGACTCTGATCAAATGTGATGGTCATTCTATGCTGATCGATGCGGGAAATAATGATAAAGGTACACTTGTACAGAATTATCTGCAGCATCAGGGAGTGGAGACTCTTGACTATGTGATCGGCACGCACCCGGATGCAGACCACATCGGAGGAATGGATGTCGTTCTTTATAAATTTGACTGTAAGACGATCATCATGCCGGATGTTGCAAATAACACGCGCACTTATGATGATGTTGTGCAGACGATGAAAAATAAGGGATATAAGACCACTTATCCGGTTGTCGGGGAGACATACACGATCGGTGGAGCAGCATTTACGATCATTGCCCCAAACAAAGAGTATGGAAATGATATGAATTCCTGGTCGGTCGGCGTCCTTTTACAGAATGGAAACCACCGGTTTTTGTTTACCGGGGATGCAGAAGAGGGAGCAGAACAGGATATCCTGCAGAATGGCATCGATATCTCGGCGGATGTCTATAAGGTTGCACACCATGGAAGCAATACGGCAACATCCCAGGCATTTCTTGATGCAGTACATCCGACGTATGCGGTAATCAGTGCTGGGGAAGGCAATTCTTATGGACATCCGCATGCGGAAGTATTAAACAGACTCCGTGCAGCCGGAGTATCTGTTTTCCGCACGGATGAGCAGGGAACGATCGTTGCCGCGTCAGACGGGACAACGCTGACCTGGAATATGTCTCCGTCGGAGAGCTGGCAGGCAGGGGAAGCGGAAAAGAGCCAGAACACAGAAAAAAGTGAAAAAGCAGCTGACAACCAGAGTAATGCAGAAACAGATGCAGCCGTAAGTAATCCGACGGACCAGACGGATGGAAATTCGGATGTGATCGTTCACATCACGAAAACGGGAGAAAAATATCACTCTGCCGGATGTCAGTATTTAAGAAAAAGTGATATTGAAGTGACATTATCAGAGGCAAAAGCAAGAGGACTTACACCGTGTTCAAAGTGTAATCCACCACAGTAAAAATATTAATAGAAGGGAAAAGAAAAATATGCGCGTAGGAATGGGATATGATGTTCATAAATTAGTGGAGGGCAGGGACCTGATCATTGGAGGGGTAAAGATCCCACATACATTAGGACTTTTGGGACACTCGGATGCAGATGTACTGCTTCATGCCATTATGGATGCACTGCTTGGGGCAGCAGCACTTGGAGATATCGGAAAGCATTTTCCGGATACGGATCCGAAATATAAAGGGATTTCAAGCATGAAACTGTTGGAACATGTGGCGGGACTGATCGCCGAAAAAGGTTATATTGTGGAAAATATCGATGCGACGATCATCGCACAGAAACCAAAGATGCGTCCACATATCGAACAGATGGAGAAGAATATTGCAGCAGCACTTAAAATATCAGAAGATCAGATCAATGTGAAAGCGACCACAGAAGAGGGACTGGGATTTACCGGAAGGGAACAGGGAATTTCTGCACAGGCAATCTGTGCGTTGACAACGATCTATGAGAGCAGTGTCAGCGTGGCGGATTCTGCAGGAGGCTGTGCGGGCTGTCCCGGACGTGCCTGTGGAAGATAAAAGTATAAATAAAATATAAAATGTATTGACACGATCATAAAAATAAGATATGATAAACCATATTTTGGCGAATTGAAATGAGACTCAGATATATTTTTTGTAAGGACATCAGTGGATATTCAAAACAAGGATATATATTGGGTCTTTTTATGTACAAAAGAAGGGAAAATGAGTATATGAAAAAAAGGACGATACGTTTCTGTTGTGGAGTTATGGCTGCGGGCCTGCTGATCTGTGGCATACCGTCTGGGGGAGCAGAGAGAGTAACCCAAAATCATTTGCTGTGGAATGTGGCTGCGGCGGCTGAGACAGCAGTTACAGTGTCGAATGAGAATGAGTTTCTGTCGGCACTTGCACAAAAGCAGAAGAATATTGTTGTAACTGGAAGTTTTTCCGTCAGAGGTCAGGCAGAAGCGAGCGGACAGATGATGCCTGTTGAGATACCAGACGGGACAGTGATTACTGGAAATAATACAGGAAGTATTACGTTCAGCGGACCAATCCAGATCATGGGAGACGGTGTTGTGATCCGGGATATCCAGATTGGTTTTATCTCTACCAATAGTATGAATTCTGTGCCGCATCGTGAGATTTTTCTTGCAGGGCACAGCCTTACACTGGATAATGTAAAAACATATTTGCCGGGAGGAGGGGACGCCAGCCTGGGTGGTTTTGGCGGCACAGAAAAAGAACTTCTTCCAACCATCTATGCAGGAGGATATCACAGTAATACAGCGGTGGGGATGAAAGCGTCACTCACAGTTGTAAATGCAAACAGTGATACAATGTTCCAGAATATCTATATGGGACATAAAGCGTCAGCAGGTGAGAGGACTGCCTATACGGGGAGTGTGGAGTTAAATCTGGACGCAGATGCAAAAGTGCGGGATATTATTTCGGCAGAGGACACAACATCTGCATCACTTGTTTTTTCAGGTGGACAAAATGGAACGGATGAGATCAGCATTTCAGGGATCAAAGGAAATGCCAACACGGTGTTGACTGTAAAAAATTGTGCTGTGTCAGGTGTCGTTACAACAGGGATTAAAGATATTGTTTTAGAGGCAGGAGGAAGACTGCAGCCGAAAGATGAAACAGCGCAGTTAAACAATATTACACTGAAAAACGGTGGTTGTCTGGATCTTACAAAAATAATAGATGCTCAGGTAAAGGGCAATTTCACAAGTGGTGGCAGTGCGGCAAAGGGAAAGCTTGTTCTTGATCAAAATGGATACGTTCAGATCAATGGACAGGTAAGCGGTGTTACACAGTTTCAGGTGGGAAGTCATGCTATATCTGGTAATCTTTTAAATGAGCATACCTATATCATAGCAGAGAACGGAACAGCAGGAAATTTTGTGTTATCAGATAAAGATATCAATAACAACTATAGCCTGGTCTGCAAAAATGGGATATGGACAGCGTATCGCAATTATGTACCGGAGAAACGTGAACTTGAAAGTATCGAGATAAAATCCTGCCCGAAAAATGTTTACACCGGTAATATTCCGGCAGACATTACAGATAAAACTGATGATGCGCCATATCTGGATGTGATATGGAAGGATCAGTATGGAGAAGATTACACGTTTGATGAAGTTGCAAATGAATATGATGGCTATGGATTTTATAATCATATGATACTAATCCGCTCTGATGACTGGAATAGTGATGATGAAGAAATTCAACAGAAAATGGACTGGGGAAACCCAATCTATCTGGATGTGGATAAAAATGAGTCAGACCGCTATTATCTGATTGCATATGGTGAAGTGAAAACAGGAAAATACACCTTATTATTATGTTCGGAGCCGTTTGATGATCTTGATACTGTGGCAGATGTAAAAGCACTGAAAGATACCGTGTTGGCGGAAAAGGAAATAATATTCACAGATGAACCAGGTGTATCACATCAGCATGTGGAGGGCGAGCCGGTAAAAGAAAACGAGATAGCTGCGACCTGTACCCAAAAAGGAAGCTATGATAAGGTAGTTTATTGTAAGGATAAAGATTGCGGGGAAGAGCTTTCCCGTGAGAACATAACGGTTCCGGCATCAGGACACAAAAAAGGAGAGCCGGTCACTGAAAATCGCGTGGAAGCGAAAGTGGGTGTGGAAGGAAGCTATGAAAAAGTAATGTATTGCACCACATGTCATGAGGAGTTAAGCAGAGAAAAAATAGTGATTCCAGCCCTGAAAGAGCCGGACACAGAAGAGCCGGGAACAGAGACACCGGAACCGGAACCGGATACAGAAGAGCCGGGAACAGAGACACCGGAGCCGGACACAGAGAAACCGGTGCACAAACACAGTTATGTGTTGAAAAAAACGACAGAGGCAACCTGCATGAAAGAGGGAGAAAAAATTTATTCCTGTGCATGTGGGGACAGTTATACAGAAAAAATTGCAAAGAAGTCCCATACACCGGAGAAAAAACTGACACCTGCAAAACCGGGCAGCAATGGAAAGAATGTGACCATGTGCAGCTTGTGCAAAACAGTATTGAAACAGGTGAAAATCAATGCACCAAAGACGGTAAAATTGTCGAAAGATCATTATAGTTATGATGGAAAAGCGAAAAAACCTGCCATCAAAGTGACGGATAATAAGGGAAAAGTGATTTCAGGCAGCTTTTATAAAGTCTCGTATCAGAATAATAAAAAAGTCGGAAAAGCAACAGTGACCGTGAAGTTTCAGGGAAATTATTCGGGAATACTGAAAAAGACATTTGAAATCTGTCCAAAGGGAACTTCTATTTCAAGTGTAAAATCCGGGAAAAAATTCATGACTGTGAAATGGAAGAAACAGGCATCACAGACGAGCGGCTATGAGATAGTATATACAGCAGATGCATCGTTTGGCAAAAAAAATACGAAGACGGCTGTGATCAAAAGTAATAAGACGACAGTGAAAGAAATCAAAGGATTAAAACCGGGAAAGAAATATTATGTAAAAGTACGTACATATAAAGAAGTAAAGTCCGGTACAAAAAAAGTGAGGATCTACTCAGACTGGTCAAAGAAAAAAGCAGTTCAGATAAAAAAATAGTTCAGATAAAGAAACCGGATGAAAGAAAAACAATGGTCAGATGAATGATAAGTAACATCTGACCGTTGTTTTTTTACAGGGTTTGATGTTTTTTGATACGTCTTTTTATGCTTTCCACATCAATCGGTTCAAAAATGAGATCATTGATCAGATCAGATAATATGGCATTTCGAATCTGAGTCAGATTACCCTCTTTGCAGATTGCGATAATGGGAGTTGACGAAGCCCAGGACTCATGACTTAATTCATCCCACAATTGCCTGCCATCATCTCCGGTTTCGGACACATCTATAAAAACAGCAGGAACATGGTTATTTTTATCCATAATGGCATAGCGTATTTCCGTAACGGAAGATACTTTTATGAGTCTGTCCGGGTAAGAATATGCAAATTTTAAAGTGGAAGCAACATTTCTGGAATGTGTATATAATAAAATATTTTTCATGGCAGTGTCTGGTTTCTGTGCAGAAACACCATACTCGGAAAAACATTGTTTCCCGGATTTTTTTGAATTCCCAAGTGCAGTGTCTGCTTTCTGAAAAAGTGTTGTGTAGGAAGTTTCATAAGGCTCTGTGAATGCAATACCGATACTGATCGTAACGTTTTCAGGAATGGATAAAGCTTCTTTATCTAAAATTGCATCTAAAAGTTCCTGTGCTTTTTCATAGACAGCCTGTCTGGAGGCTATATCCCGCATAAAAGCAACAAATTCGTCTCCGCCGATGCGTCCGATAATGTCGGAACCGGAAAAATGAGATGCAAGAATACCGGCTACGACAGAGATTGTATGATCGCCCATTTTATGCCCAAAGATGTCATTGACAGCTTTGAAATTGTCGATATCTATGGCAAACAATGCATGTAATTCTTCCGGAGTGGATAAAAGTATGTGGGAAATGGCGTGCTCTGCTGTGGCCTTATTCAGCAGATGCGTCATCTCATCCACTTCTGATTTAATCCGCAGAGCTTCCTGTTTTTGTAAAATATGATTCAGTCTGCGGTTCGTCTTTAAAATATTGTCAATACGGTGACGTGCAATGGCAGGTTCAGTGGGTTTACTGAGAAAGTCGCTTGCGCCTAATTCGAAAGCTTTCGTCTGTACTTCCGGAGTGTCGGTGGTTGTCAGAACCACGACTGGAATTTGTTTAAACTCCGGCATTTCCTGGCGGTGTTTTAAAACATCGAAACCATCCATTCCCTGCATGACAAGATCTAAAAGGACAAGGTCAATCATATTTTTTTTATCTTTGATCATCTGCAGACATTCCTCACCGGAAGATACTTCAAGAATATTGAAGGCCGGAGAGAATATTTCATTTAAAACGGCACGCTGTAAGCGTGAATCATCTACGATTAGCAAAGTTTCTTTTGACTGTTCCATATTAAAAAATCCTTCGTATCAGTTATAAATTATCCCCCTGGAAACCACAGGATACTATCTATAATGTAACATGGAAAATGGTTGTGTGCAATGAGAAAAAGACTGAGAAAAAATAAAACCGTTGACAAATCGGGGGTAAGTGCATAAACTAGAGTAAGCGAATCAACTTACCAGTATAAATACGATAAGGGCGTTGAGCGGGAAGAGTAAGAAATCAGAGTGCTGACAGAGAGAAACTGCCATCGGCTGCAAGCAGTTTTCAGAAAGAGATTTCCGAAGTGCCTCCGTGAGCCTGTCCGGGGAAACGGTTTGTCTGCCAGTACAGTATCCGGATACGAGTAACACGCGTTAAGTGTATTGAGTGAGGATCAAAAGATCCTTAAGTTAGAGTGGAACCACGGATCATTTCGTCTCTTAGAGATGAAATGATCCGTTTTTCATGATAATGGAATGTTCGCGGAGCGTACATTCTATTATTTGGTTAAGGAAAGGGGATGCCAGTTTTGGGAATCATCAGTCATATTAAGGAAGAATTTACAGTGATAAAGGAGCGGGACCCGGCGATCAAATCGCCGATGGAGGTATTGCTTTATCCGAGTTTTCGGGTTATGTTGAGCTACAGACGTGCGCATAAGCTGTATTTAAAAGGACATTTCTTCTGGGCGAGATTTATTTCACAGCGGGCAGCGAGAAAAACAGGAATTGAGATACATCCGGGAGCAACGATCGGGAAAGGATTTTTTATTGATCACGGAAGTGGTGTGATCATTGGAGAGACGGCGATCGTTGGGGACAATGTTACTTTGTATCAGGGTGTGACACTAGGCGGTACCGGAAAAGAGACCGGAAAACGTCATCCGACGATTGGGGATAACGTTATGATCAGTGCGGGTGCAAAGATCATCGGTTCCTTCACCGTTGGAGAAAATTCCAAGATCGGAGCGGGAAGTGTGGTCATAGAGGAAGTGCCGCCAAACTGTACCGTAGTTGGTGTTCCGGGAAGAATCGTAAAACGTGACAATGTGAAGATGCCGCGCAGTGATATGGATCAGTGCCATCTGCCGGATCCGGTCAAAGAGGATATTACTGTACTGCAGAGGGAAAATGCAGAACTGGTCAACCGTGTGCTTGATTTAGAGCAGGCAGTCCGGATTTTAAGTGCTGATGCACAAAAAACAAAATAAATTGCATTTTGCTCCGCAAAACAAGGAGTAAAATCCTCTGCTCATCAGAGGATTCGCATTTTGCTTCGCAAAACAAGGAGGATTATTTAAATGGAAAATAAATTTCAATTTTACAACACACTGACAAGAAAAGTAGAAACGGTGATCCCGCATGAGGATGGAAAGATCGGCATGTATACCTGTGGACCGACCGTATACCATTTCGCACATATCGGCAACCTCAGAAGTTACATCATGGAGGATGTATTGGAAAAATCACTCCGCTATGTCGGATATGATGTAAAACGTGTTATGAATATCACGGATGTGGGACATTTATCTTCCGATGCAGATACTGGGGAAGATAAAATGTTAAAAGGTGCAAAAAGAGAGCACAAAACAGTGATGGAGATCGCAAAATATTATACAGACGCTTTCTTTAGTGACTGTAAAAAGTTAAATATCAAGACACCGGACGTTGTGGAGCCTGCAACGAACTGTATTCCGGAGTTCATCCATATGATCGAGGTGCTGCTCGAAAAAGGTTATGCTTATGTGGCAGGGGGAAATGTTTATTTTGATACATCCAAATTAGACGATTATTATGTATTTTCTTCCCAGAGCGAAAAAGAGCTGTTAGTCGGTGTACGCGACGATGTGGAAGAGGACGTAAATAAGAAAAATAAAAATGATTTTGTACTCTGGTTTACAAAGTCAAAATTTGAGGATCAGGCGCTTAAATGGGATAGCCCATGGGGCGTTGGATATCCGGGATGGCACATTGAGTGCTCATGCATCAGTATGAAACATCTGGGTGAGTATGTAGATATCCACTGCGGCGGTGTAGACAATATTTTCCCCCACCATACCAATGAGATCGCACAGTCAGAGAGTTACCTTGGCCATACATGGTGTAAATACTGGTTCCATGTACAGCATTTAAATGATAAATCCGGAAAAATGAGTAAGTCCAAAGGGGATTTCCTTACCGTATCCCTGCTGCAGGAAAAGGGGTATGATCCGATCGTATACCGTATGTTCTGTCTGCAGTCCCACTATAGAAAACCGTTGGAGTTTTCCTATGAAGTATTAGATAATATGGCTGCAGCTTATAAAAAACTGACCAAACGAATCGCAGAATTAAAGGATGAGGGAACAGTACAGCAGGATAAATTTGATGCTTATAAGGCAAAATTTGAGGATGCGATCAGCAACGATCTAAATACATCGATGGCGATCACGATCATTTATGATCTGCTCAAAGATGATATGAACGATAAGACAAAACTTGCGCTGATCAATGATTTTGATAAAGTATTATCCTTAAATCTGACAACGGCACAGGCAGATGCAAAAGAGGAGATCGATGCAGAATTAGAAAGCTATGTACTTGCAAAGATTGAAGAACGAAAGGAAGCAAAGAAAGCAAAAGATTTTGCAAAAGCAGATGCAATCCGCGATGAACTGCTTGCAAAAGGCATTGTACTGAAAGATACCCGAGAAGGTGTGATCTGGCACAAAGCGTGAGAGAGAGGAAATGCCAATGCAGAAAGGAATAGACTCTTATATCAAAGAACAGTTCGGAATCAGTGAAGTGGATATCCGGACATATTCGCCTCTTACGTTAGCCTATATCGGAGATGGAATATTTGATCTGGTGATCCGGTCTGTTGTCGTAGGAAAAGGAAACACGAGAGCAGGAGAACTTCACAAGCGGACAAGCCAGATCGTAAAAGCACACACACAGGCGGAAATGATTGAAAAATTACTTCCGATGCTGACGGAGGAAGAAGCAGAAGTGTACCGTCGTGGAAGGAATGCAAAATCGCCGACAATGGCAAAAAATGCCACAATGTCTGATTACCGGAAAGCAACCGGATTTGAGGCGCTGATGGGATACCTGTATTTAAAAGATGAGTTTGAACGTCTGGTGGAACTGGTAAAGACCGGTGTAGACGAACTTGCACTTAAAATGTAAAAGGAGAGAGTAATGGGCTACGAAGAGCTGAAAATAGAGGGACGCAATGCCGTGTTAGAGGCATTCCGTTCCGGAAAAACAATTGACAAATTATTTGTGTTGGACGGCTGTCAGGATGGTCCGGTGCGCACGATTGTCAGAGAGGCAAAAAAACATGACACGATCGTGCATTTTGTGGAAAAAGAGCGTTTAGATCAGCTTTCTGAGACAAAAAAACACCAGGGAGTGATCGCAGTTGCTGCAGCATATGAGTATGCCGAAGTGGAGGATATGCTAAAATTGGCAGAGGAAAAGGGCGAGCCGCCATTTTTATTCATTCTGGATAATATCGAGGATCCGCATAACCTTGGCGCTATCATCCGTACGGCAAATCTTGCCGGTGCGCATGGTGTCATTATTCCGAAACGCCGCGCGGTCGGTCTGACGGCAACTGTGGCAAAGACATCCGCCGGAGCAATCAATTATACACCGGTTGCAAAGGTGACAAATCTGACTGCAACAATGAAAGAGTTAAAGGACAAAGGAATGTGGTTTGTCTGTGCGGACATGGATGGAACCTGCATGTATGATCTGGATTTAAAAGGACCGATCGGTCTTGTCATCGGCAGTGAAGGCGAGGGTGTTGGCAGACTGGTGCGCGAGAACTGTGATTTTGTGGCATCCATTCCGATGAAAGGGGATATCGATTCCCTGAACGCATCGGTGGCAGCAGGTGTGCTTGCCTATGAGATTGTGCGGCAACGCATGCGGTAGAAGACACCGCAGCGGTAGAAGACACCACAGCGGTAGAAGACACCGCAGCGGTAAAAAACACAGCAGCAATAAAAGACGTCGCAGGTGGTAGAGAACACCGCAACGGTAGAAAAAACGCCGTGGTAGATATTGTATCAGGAGTCTTGGGAGGAACATGTTAGAGTCATATCGGGATTTGACAGACGAACAGCTGATTGCGGCATTAAAAAACAGCGGTGATCCGGACGGAAAGATCATGGATTACATTTTAGATAAATATAAACCGCTGGTCCGCAAAAAGGCAAATGCAGTATTTCTGATTGGCGGTGAGACGGATGATCTGATCCAGGAGGGAATGATCGGTCTGTTTAAGGCAATCAGAGATTACGATGATACGAAAGAAACATCTTTTTTTCATTTCGCAGAATTGTGTATTACGAGACAGTTATACAAGGCAGTTGAGGCGTCGAACCGGAAAAAACATACGCCGCTCAATTCCTATGTTTCTTTCTACTCAGAAAACAGTGAAAACGGATATCCTCTGGCGGAAACGCTGACCATGGACGGAATCGGAAATCCGGAGCAGATGATGATCGATCAGGAAAATGTGGCACAGTTCTGGGAGAAGCTCAGGACGCATTTAAGTAAGATGGAACGGGAAGTATTAGACCAGTATCTTGCGGGATTTCATTATCAGCAGATTGCAGAAAAAATGGGAAAATCACCAAAATCTATTGATAATGCGCTCTCCCGTATTAAAGCAAAAATTCGGGAGACGAATCCTGAAATAGGGAAGATGTAGAAGATTCGCCTTCTTTTTTGTAGATAGTCACGAAAAATACTTGTGCATATTGCATAAAAAATAAATGAGAAAATTGTAACATTTGTGAACACTTATTGAGAAAATCATGCTATTATAATCACTGTAAACCCCCCCCCAATACATTATATATAGTTTTTGCTATACCCCATAGTAAAAATACCTTCTCCTAAAAAAGACAGCAGTGGCTGTCTTTTTTGTTGTACAAATATTGACAACCGTCACAGATTAGGCTAGACTGAACAAGTCGATAAAACTTAATAGAAAACAACGCAGAGGGACTGCATGTCCGGGAGAATGCCCGGAGGGATTGCGGTTGAGAAGGTTAAAACCTGACTCTTTGAACCTGTCAGTTAATACTGTCGTAGGGAGCGTATTGGGAAGATGCTATCTCCTGTCGCGCTTGCGGCAGGAGATTTTTTGACGTGGAGAATTCGTTTGCCAGACAGTGGTTCAAGCAGTCCCCCATGCGAAAAAGGAGAAAAACGTATGGAACAGTATACCACACAGATGGATGCCGCACGCAGAGGCATCGTGACCAAAGAATTAGAAATTGTAGCGAAAAAAGAGCGCATGACCGTAGAAGAACTGATGCCGCTTGTAGCAGAGGGAAAAGTAGCAATCTGCGCCAACAAGCATCACACCTGCATTGATCCGGAAGGTGTAGGATCAATGTTACGCACGAAGATCAATGTCAATCTCGGTGTATCGAGAGACTGCAAGGATTATGATGTGGAGATGGAGAAAGTGATGGCGGCTGTCAGCATGGGTGCACATGCCATCATGGATTTATCTTCCCACGGCAATACGATTCCGTTCCGCAGAAAACTGACTGCAGAATGTCCGGCAATGATCGGTACCGTGCCGATCTATGATTCTGTGATCCATTACCAGAGAGATCTTGCGACACTGACCGCAAAAGATTTTATTGATGTGGTGCGTCTGCATGCGGAAGATGGTGTGGATTTTGTGACACTGCACTGCGGAATTACAAGAAAGACAATCGAGCAGATCCGGAAACATAAACGTAAAATGAACATCGTTTCCCGCGGCGGTTCCCTTGTATTTGCATGGATGTGCATGACGGGGGAGGAAAATCCGTTTTATGAATATTATGATGAGATCCTTGAAATCTGCCGTGAGCATGATGTTACCATTTCACTTGGAGATGCCTGCCGTCCGGGATGTCTCGCAGATGCATCCGATGTCTGTCAGATCGAAGAGTTAGTAAGACTTGGAGAGCTGACAAAACGCGCATGGGAGAAAGATGTACAGGTCATGGTAGAAGGACCGGGACATATGCCGATGGATCAGATCGCAGCAAATATGAAGATCCAGCAAAGCATCTGCATGGGAGCACCATTTTATGTGTTAGGACCACTTGTCACTGATATCGCACCGGGATATGACCATATCACATCCGCAATCGGCGGGGCGATTGCAGCACAAAACGGAGCAGCATTTTTATGCTATGTCACACCGGCAGAACACTTGGCACTTCCAAATGTGGAGGATGTAAAACAGGGAATCATTGCATCAAAGATCGCGGCACACGCTGCAGACATCGCAAAAGGCGTCCGTGGTGCGAGAGAGATCGATGATAAGATGGCAGACGCAAGACGCGTCTTAGACTGGGATGCGCAGTGGGAATGTGCGATTGATCCGGAAACCGCAAAAGCAATCTGGAACAGTAGAAAACCGGAGCATGAGGACACCTGTTCCATGTGTGGAAAATTCTGTGCAGTGCGCAGTATGAACAAAGCGCTTGCAGGAGAATATATTGATATTTTGTAAAAAAGAGTGGAGGCTTCATTCCGTCTTATGTTATAATAAAACTGTTTCAATCAGCCGGTGATCAGATGAAAAGAATATATTTGGTTGACAGTGAGAATGTAGGCGATATATGGGTGCCGTTACTGGTAGCATCACAGCCCGATGAGGAAGTGATCGTATTTTATACGCAGAAAAGTCCGCATATGAATTACGAAAATGTGAGGTTACTGAAGGAGACGGAGAAAGAAGCAGAGTTTATAAAATGTTTTGAGGGAAGCAATGCACTGGATTTCCAGCTTGTTACACAGCTTGGATACTTGTTGTGTGAGAATCAGGAAAACAGATATGTGATCGTTTCAAATGATACCGGATTTGATGCAGCCGTACGCTACTGGAAACAGCGTAACATGCCGGTGCAGCGTTTGAGCGGAAAGGAATTAAACCGCAGACTGCAGCAAAAAGCAAAGACGAATGGAGAAAGAGAAATTTTCTTTGAAGCGGAGGAGAAGAACGCCGGGGACGTGGCTGGAAGTCTGGCAGATGAAGCTGAGATTGTGACAGCAAAGATGAATGAGATGACAGAAACGGATAAAAGCGAAGAGCCGGGTGAGGCCGAAAAGCTGAATGGAGTTTCAGAGTTAAATGAAGTCTCAAAACTGAATGAAGCCTCAGAAATGATGGAGACTGCAGAACTGACCGGAGTGTTGGAGCAGGGAAAAGCCGGAAAACCGGATGAGACGGCAGAACCGGGTGAAGCCGGAAAACCGGATAAAATGGCAGAACCAGAGGAAACTCTAGAGCAGATGGAAACAGCAAAAATAAAAGAAACGGCACAGACGGAAAAAACTGCAGGAACAGATGAACAGTCAGAACCGGGAGAAATCCAGATGGAGATACCGGATGAAATCATGAGGCCGGATGAAACTGTAAATGCGGATCAGAAACTGCCATTTACAGATCCGCGTAAGGAAGCAGTTGAAAAGACAGAGATCTCACAGGAACAGGACGATGTCATTCGCAGTCTGCTTACCTGCATCAGTAAGGATCGGCTTGCAGATTTTCACAATGCGCTGGTATTGTTCTTTGGTGAAGATATTGGAAAAGAACTTTATCAGGAGGCAAAAAACAGTTCTTCGTATGCAATCTGTCGTGTAAATCAGACTGCGATCAGTGAGGAAGAGAAGTTTGATGTTTACTGTCAGACAGTATTTGCTTACAGTGATCCGAAAATGGACTGTCCGGAAGATTTTTCTTCGTTTTTGTATAAAGCAAATACAAAGAGAAAGAACCTTAATTCATTAAGAGCAGCATTGCAGGGACATTATGGCAAGGATAAGGGAATGAAATATTATTCTCTTTTTAAGTCACACATCAAGATTATGAATCGGATGTAAAGAAGGAGAGGCTGGTTGAAGCGAAAACGGGAAGAACATAACGGATGTGGTGGCGGAACACCAGGTAGCCAGAAGACC
>OGRJ01002208.1_pt1 | contig 14547 bp, 9 predicted proteins | sample 1553411 | NCBI WGS metagenome assembly OGRJ01 (sample SAMEA2580084, study PRJEB22360) | human gut metagenome | biome: human gut; feature: human-associated habitat; material: faeces | place: Denmark | collected 2008/2010
CGACCTTCACGCCCTTCTCCTTGGCCTTGGCCAGAATGTCGAGCGCCGTCTGGAACTGATCCGGCTCGCAGATCGAGTTGCCGACCTTGCCGCCCTCCGCAGCCGCGAAGGTATAGGTCATGCCGCCGCCCAGCACCAGCACGTCAACCTTTTCGAGCAGGTTCTCGATGATGGTGATCTTGGTCGAAACCTTCGAACCGCCCAGAATGGCGCAGAACGGACGCTCCGGATTGAGCATGATGCCGTCGATGGCCTTCAGCTCGTTCTCCATCACGTAGCCGAACATCTTGTCGTTGGGGAAATAGTCGGCGATCAGGGCCGTCGAGGCGTGTGCGCGGTGCGCCGTGCCGAACGCGTCGTTGATGTAGCAGTCGGCATACGATGCGAGCTTCTTGACGAACTCCTTCTGCGGACCCTCCTTCAGCGCCTTCTTGGCGGCCTTCTTCTCCTCGTCGGTGGCGTCTTCGGCCAGACCGCGGGGCTTGCCCTCCTCCTCGGCGTAGAAACGCAGGTTTTCGAGCAGCATCACCTCGCCGGGCTTGAGGTTTGCAGCCATCTCGGCGGCCTTCTCGCCCATGCAGTCGCCGGCGAACATCACCTTCACGCCCAGACGCTTCTCGATGGCGGGAACGATCTGCTCCAGCGAGAACTTGGGATCGGGATTCTTCTTGGGACGTCCCAGATGCGACATCAGGATCACCGAACCGCCCTTTTCGAGCACTTTCTTGATCGTGGGGATCGCCGCACGGATACGGGTGTCGTCCGTCACCTCGCCCTTTTCGTTGAGGGGCACATTGAAATCCACGCGGATGATTGCGCGCTTGCCTTTGAAATCGTAATTGTCGATTGCGAACATAGCTCTTTGATTTTGAATTATTTTGATGAATTGATCTTTCAGTTCCTTATTCCGGGGCAAATTTATGAAAATATTTTAGAAATCTGTTATTCCGATAACAGAAAAAATGATGCGGAACCGGGTCCGGAAGGCCGGAAATCCTTCCGCCGGCGCTTCGCCGGCAGGGGCCGCTCCACCCCGCGGGCCGTCAATAGAAGGTTCCCTTCGGGGCGAAGATCGCATAGCCGAAGTTGAACGTCAGGTACATGTTCTTCCAGTTACGCAGGTCGTATTTCGTGAGCGCGAGACTCACCGGACCGATCGGGGTGTGATAGACCAGCGACGCCTCGGCGATATAGTGCCAGCGTTCGTCCGCGGTCGTGCTCAGCGATCCGGGCACATAGTCGCGTTTGGCGCGGAACATCGTATAGAAACCCGTGCGGAAGAAGAAGTTGGGCATCAGGTCGAAGGTCGGCATCACGCCGCCCGCGACGAAACGCTTGCCCCGGAAGTCGGGCATGTAGATCATCTGCGCATGCGAAACCGGCGTATAGGCAGGCATCGACATCAGCGTCGCGCCTCCCGTGGTGAATTCGGGATGGTTGGTAATCACGCCGTCGACGTTGACGCCCAGCGAGAACCACCCCGTGCCGGGCATGTCGAAATACTTGTCCCACGTGAAACGCGCCCCGACCCACCGGCGGGTGGTCCGCGACAGGAACCGGTCGGCATTGAAAGGCTCGTACTTGTCGCGGCCCGTCACGAAAATGCCCGAAAGCCGCATGTCGGAGCCTTTGCGCGGATAGAGGAACTTGTCGAGGGTGTTGCGGGCCAGCTCGGCCTTGAGACCGAAGAACGAATAGCGCGAATGGTCGGTATCGTCGGCGAAAAGCTCGTCGGAATCGTACCGGTAATTGACATGCCCGCCGTTGGCGCGGATCAGGAAGACCCCGCGGTGGGCGAGGGGCATGCCGGCGGCCACCGAGAAGAAGCTCTCGCTGTTCTTGACCTGCTGGGTGTTGTCGATCTTGGTGAGGTTGCCGAAGGCGCCGTGCCGGAAGTTGCGCACCGCGAAATTATAGGAGTAGTCGAGGAACACCGGCTTCCACATGTAGAAATCCGTACGTCCGCCGATCGCGCCCCACGTATAGATCGGCCCCAGATAGAGATCGGCGCCCAGCTGCTGGCCCACGCGGCCGATCGTCTCGTAGTTGACGCCGATATAGGCTTGGTTGAAGGCCGTGGAGGAGATGTTGCCGCCGATGGTCAGTTTGAAGTTTGGCTTGGTGTGGAACTGCGCGGCGAACGAATAGCTCCCCCGGAGCGAGTCGTAGCGCACATGCGGGAAATCCATCGTGAAATCGCCGCCGGCGAGCACCGCATACAAGTTGTCGCGCAGCTCTTCGAATCCCATCGGGCGCTGGCGTCCGGGCGTGCGCCGGTCCACCTTCACGAAGTCGCGGATGTAAGACTCCGGCGCTTCGGCCAGCCCCTCCAGCTTATAGTCGCTGAACCACAGCGGCGGCCATTTGGCACGGAACTCCTCGCGTCGCTCGGCGTAACGTTCGGGCGACCAGCGTTCGGAAACGCGTTCCAGTATCTGCGGCATGGCCGCCGTCGCATCGGCATAGCCGGCGTCCATGATCGCCACGGCGCTGTTGAAATCGAGCATGTTGACATCCACGGCGCGGCGCACCGTCACGCTGCGCCCTTTGGGCAGGTCGTAGTCGGTGTCGTGCATCGCCAGCATGAAAGCCTGATCGAGGATGCTGCTGTTTTCGCTCGGCGGGGCGTTTCCCGCGGTGCAGATACTGCCCACGATCAGATCGGGGCGGAATCCCACGTCGAGGGGCCGCCACGGAAAGTTATCGTAGATGCCACCGTCGTAGAGCAGCATCGAATCCTTCTCGATCGGGTTGAACGCCAGCGGAATGGCCATCGAAGCACGCACCGCTTCGCCCAGGTCGCCCGTTTTGAGCACATAGGGTTTGCGCGCCACCAGGTCGCTGGCCACGCACCGGAACGGCACCATGAGCCGGTCGAAATCGCCGCCGGAGGCCGTCGAAGCCGGCGTCAGCAGTTCGGCGAGCGCCAGATCGATCTGCGACGACGAAATGAGATGGCTCGGCAGCACCAGCCGCGACTTGTTCTTGGCATCGCTGCGCTTCTCCTCGTCGCGCAGATTGAGCCGCAGCGTAAGCATCGAGGGCTGATCCTGCATCTGGCGGTAATAGGAGGCGTAACGCGAATCGATGCGGCCCGAAACCCACTCCCTAACCTGCCCCGAATCGACGATCGCGCGCATCTCCTCCGGCGAATAGCCCGCCGCGTAGAGCGCCGCGATGATCGAACCCATGGAGGTTCCGGCGACGTAATCGATCGGAATCTCGTTCTCTTCGAGCGCCTGGATCACCCCGATATGGTAGAGTCCCTTCGCCCCTCCGCCGCTCAGCACGAGCCCGACGCTCTGGGCCGACGCCCCCGCGGCAAGGAGGAGTGCAACGACGACAAAAGCGAGCGATTTGCGCAACATATCTCAAAAAATTTATAACTTTGCATTTTATATAGCGTATAAAATTAGGCAAAAAGTATAAAACCGCAAAATATGATTGGCAAAATCGAAGAACTTCTGCGGCGTGTCGAAGAGTTCCGCCCCAAAACGGCGGCCGAAGTCGAAGAGTTCCGCATCAAGGTACTGGGGAAAAAGGGCGAACTGAACGCGCTGATGGAGGAGTTCAAGAGGGTGGCTCCCGAACTCAAACGCGAAGTGGGGCAGCGGCTCAACGCCCTGAAACAGGCCGCCACCGAGCGGGTCGCCGCCCTGCGCGCCGAATTGCAGGAGAGCAGGGCCGACGATGCCGAAGCCATCGGCGATCCGACCCGTCCCGGTTCGGCCGAGCAGCTCGGGTCGCGCCATCCGATTTCGCTGGTGAAGAACCAGATCGTCGAGATCTTCTCGCGGCTGGGCTATACGGTGGCCGACGGGCCCGAAATCGAGGACGACTGGCACGTCTTCTCGGCACTCAACTTCCCGCCCGAACATCCGGCGCGCGACATGCAGGACACCTTCTTCATCGAGAAGAACCCCGACATCCTGCTGCGCACCCACACCTCGTCGATCCAGGCGCGCACGATGGAGCACCAGCGCCCGCCGATCCGCGTCATCTGCCCCGGCCGCGTCTTCCGCAACGAGGCCATCTCCTACCGTGCCCACTGCATCTTCCACCAGATCGAAGGACTTTACATCGACGAAGGGGTTTCGTTCGCCGACCTGAAACAATCGCTGCTGTTCTTCGCCAAAGAACTCTTCGGCGAACAGACGGCCATCCGGATGCGTCCGTCGTACTTCCCCTTCACCGAACCCTCGGCCGAGGTCGACGTCTCGTGCAACCTCTGCGGCGGCAAGGGCTGTCCGGTCTGCAAGGGCACGGGCTGGCTGGAGATTCTGGGCTGCGGCATGGTCGACCCCAACGTATTGGAGGCCAACGGCATCGATCCGAAGAAATATTCGGGCTTCGCCTTCGGCATGGGCATCGAACGTATCGCCATGCTCAAATACGGCGTGGGCGACCTGCGGCTCTATTTCGAAAACGACGTGCGCTTCCTCCGCCAGTTCGATACCGAGTTGGATTGAAAACGCGAGGGGCGACGCATACGAAGCGCCGCCCCCGTTCCGTTTAACAGCATATGACACCCCCGACGATGCGAAAAACACTCCTTCTGCTCCTGCTCACTGCGGTCTTCTGCGGCGCTTTCGCCCGGAAAACCCCGCAGGTCGCGCCGGCGCCGCAAGTACCCGACTCGCTCCGGGGATTCTACCTCTTCACCGAAGGGATCAAGCAGGCCTTCATCGAGCGGGACACCGCCGCGGCCCGCGCGTCGCTGGAACGCTCCGTCGAAGCCGATTCGACCTACGGGCCCGCATGGTACGAACTGGCCGAACTGCTGCTTTACAACGATGCACCCGCCGCCCTGCGCCATGCCGAACGCGCCTTCCGCACCGACACGACCGACAAATGGTACCTGCTGCAACTGGGGCAGGCGCAGATTCTCAACGACCGCTACCGCGATGCGATCCGCACCTACAACCGGCTGCGCGAGGTCGACGCACAGAATCCCGACTCCTACCGCGTGCTGGCGATGCTCTACGACCAGGAGGGGCAACCCTTCTCGGCGATCGCCGTGCTCGATTCGGCGGAAGTGCGTTTCGGCAGGATCGACGCCCTGTCGGAACTCAAACGCCGCCTGCTGGTGGGAACCCGCCAATACGACCGCGCCGTAGCCGAAGCGCAGGCGCTCATCGAAGCCGCCCCCTACAAGGCCGAGAACTATCTGCTGCTGGGCGAGTTGTACGCCCGCCAGAAGAAAGATTCGCTGGCGCTGGTACAATTCGCCGAGGCCTACCGCATCGATTCGACGAGCGTCGCCGTACTGGCCACGTACAGCGAATTCTACAACGAACGGCGCGACTACGCCTCCTCGCTCAACTACACGCGGCGGCTCTTCGCGAGCGATGAAATGCCGCTCGACGACAAGCTCGCCTATTTCGACCGGATCACCGGCGACCGGAATTTTTACAGCACCTTTTACCTGCAAATCAACGACCTGGCTACGACGCTGGCGATGAAATATCCGCACGATCCGCGCGTGGTGAAGCTCTACGGCGACCACCTGATCGCCTCGGGGCAGCTCGACGACGCGCTGACCTACTACAAGACGCATCTCGACGACCTCCCGCCCCGGATCGACTACTTCAACATGGTGATCGACATCGAGAGCTACAAGCAGCGGCCCGACTCGGTGGAGCACTACACTTCCCGTGCGATGAAGCTCTTCCCCGAAAACGTCGACCTCCACCTGCGCAAGGGACAGATGCTCTCCTACGCCAAACGTTACGACGAAGCGCTGAAATTCTACAAGAACTCGCTCCGCCTGGCACCGGGAGACTCGCTGCGGGGCGCCGTCTGGGGCATCATCGGCGAAACCTATCACCTGATGGGCCAGCAGGCGTTGCAGAAGCAGTCGGAGGACCGACGGCCCAAAGCGTCGCTCTACGAGAGCCGCAAAGGCCCCGCGGCACGCTGCATGCGCAAGTGCTACGACGCCTACGACCGTTCGCTCGCGCTGCGTTACGACAACGCGATGGTGCTCAACAACTACGCCTACTTTCTCTCGCTCGAAGGGCGCGACCTGGAACGGGCGCTCGCCATGGCGGGGCGCGCGATCGTGCTCGAAGAGAACAACCCGACCTATCTGGACACCTACGCATGGGTGCTCTACCGGTTGGGACGTTACGACGAAGCGAAGAAAACCATGCAGCAGGCCCTTTCGCTCGACCGCAGCCAAAGTCCCGACCTGCAACTCCACTACGGCGACATCCTGGCCGCGCTGGGCGAGAAGTTCATGGCCGAAGTCTACTGGAAAAAGGCGCTCGAAGGGGGTTACGACGACCCCGACGCGATCGTCGAACGGTTCCGCCGCCTGAAAGAGGCGGCGCAAACGCCCGCCGCGCCATGACACGCTTCGCACTGATCCTCGGCTTGCTGCTCAGTCTGACCGTTCCGGCGGCAGGGCAAAAGGGCGACCTGCAACGGCAGATCGCCGAGAAGCAGCGTGCCATCGATGCGCTCGAAAAGCAGATCGCACGCGGCGAACAGGAGCTCACCTCGATCAAGAAGGGCAAGAATTCGGAACAGCAGAGCGTGCGGCGGCTCTCGCGGCAGATCGCATCGCGCCGCCAGTTGCTCGACGAAACCGAAAGCCAGCTGTCGCTGCTCGCCGAACAACTCGCCGCGAGCGACAGCACGGCCGGCGCGCTCAACGTCCGGCTGGAACGCTACCGCGCCCAATATGCGGCGATGGTACGCGAAGCCTACCGCAACTACAAGCAGAACAGCTACCTGACCTATATCTTCGCCTCGAAGGATTTCGCCGACGTGGCGCGTCGCATCGCCAACATCCGCGGCGTGGCCAAGCTGCGCGAAGCGAAGCTGCGCGAGATCGCCGAGACGGCGCAGGAGGTGGGACGGCAGCAGGAGCTGCTCGCCGCGCAGCAGCAGGCGCTCGACTCCACACGCCGCAAGATCGACGCCCAACGGGCCCGTTACGAACGCGACCAGCGCAACGCCAAGGCACGCCTGCAACGCATGTCGGCGCGCGAAAAGGCCGTATTGCGCGAAAAGGAGCGGCAGGAGGAGCAGCTCGACACGGCCATCGCCGAATTGCAGAAACTCACCAAGGGCAACAAGGCGGGAGCCTCGTTCTCCACGCGCACGTCGAACCTGAACCTTCCCGTCGAGGGCGGGCGCGTGAAACGCTACCGCGACAACATGGCCGAGATCACGGGTCCCAAGGGAGCGCGCATCACGGCCATCTACGAAGGGAAGGTGGTCGACGTGAAGCGCAACCGCATCACCAACCGATTCGACGTCTACATCGCCCACGGCCAGTACATCACCTCCTACGCCAACCTCAATTCGGTGAGCGTCGCCAAGGGGCAGACAGTGGCCAAAAACAGCGCGATCGGCGTCATCGGCCCCGCGGTCGACATCCAGACCATGAAGACCGAATACAGGCTCGTATTCGGCATCTATCCGCCCGCAGGAGCCAAGAAGATGCGCGCCTCGGACTGTTTCCGCAAATAACCCCGTAAAGACTGCACGACAATGGCTGTACGATACCATACCGACGGATGCTCCTACCGGCTGCCGCAGAAACGGCTCACCGCCGCGTGGCTGCGGCGCGTGGCCGAGCAGGAGGGCTACACGCTCGCCGAGGTCGACTATATCTTCTGCTCGGCCGAGAGGCTGCTCGAAATGAACCGTCAGTACCTCGGACACGACTACTTCACCGACGTCATCACCTTCGATTACAGCGACCGCCGCGGAACACGCACCGTCGCCGGCGACATCTTCATCGACGTGGAGACGGTGGCCGACAACGCCCGCATCTACGGCGCCACGACCTTACAGGAGATGCGCCGCGTGGTGGTGCACGGACTGCTGCACCTCTGCGGACAGCGCGACAAGACGCCGCGCACCGAGCGGCAGATGCACCGCAAGGAGGACAAATACCTCCGATTCTGGGAGACCCCGCAAAAGTGACGCCGCCGACAGTCCGCGTGCCGCCCCGTCCGACGGGGCGACCTTCCGCACGGCCTGCGCGCGACATTCGCGATTCCGAACACGAAAACCGACAAGATATGACGCTCGACTACGATATTCTGGTCATCGGCGGCGGCCACGCCGGCTGCGAAGCCGCTTCGGCGGCGGCGCGCATGGGTTCGCGCACGCTGCTCCTAACGATGGACATGACCAAGCTGGCCAACATGTCGTGCAATCCCGCCGTGGGAGGCGTAGCCAAGGGGCAGATCGTCCGCGAAATCGACGCGCTGGGCGGCCGCACGGCGCGTATCACCGACCGCACGACACTCCAATTCCGGATGCTCAACCGCTCGAAGGGAGCGGCCATGTGGAGCCCGCGCGCGCAGTGCGACAAAGGCCGTTTTTCGGCCGAATGGCGGCACGAACTGGAAAATACGCAGAACCTCTATATCTGGCAGGATACGGCCGCAGAACTGCTCTTCGACACGGCAGGGGAGCGTCCCCGCGTGACGGGCGTGCGCACGTGCATGGGCGTCGAGTTCACTGCGCGCGCCGTGATCCTCACGGCCGGCACCTTCCTCGACGGCATGATGTACTGCGGCGAAGCGCACGCGCCGGGCGGACGTGCCGGCGATCCCGCTTCGACGGGCATCACCGCATCGCTCGCCGCGATGGGATTCGAAACGGGGCGCATGAAGACCGGTACCCCCGCACGACTCGACGCCCGCACGATCGACTTCGAGGCATTGGAGCCGCAATACGGCGACGAAAATCCGTTGAAGTTTTCGTTTTCCACTGATACACAACCAGTTAAACATCAAAGTCCCTGTTTTCTGGTCTACACTTCGCCCGAAGTGCACGCCACGTTGCGTACAGGCTTCGACCGGTCGCCGCTCTTCAACGGCACGATCCACGGCATCGGACCGCGTTACTGCCCCTCGATCGAGGACAAGCTGCGCACCTTCGCCGACAAGGAACAGCATCAGTTATTCCTTGAACCAGAAGGAGATAACACCAATGAATACTATCTCAACGGCTTCTCGTCGTCGCTGCCGTGGGAGGTACAGTACGAAGCGCTGCACCGGATCCGGGGGTTGGAGGACGTCCATATCTTCCGGCCCGGCTATGCGATCGAATACGACTACTTCCCGCCCACCCAGTTGCGCCATACGCTCGAAACGAAACTCGTCGACGGACTCTATTTCGCCGGCCAGGTCAACGGCACGACAGGTTACGAGGAGGCTGCGGCGCAGGGCCTGCTGGCAGGGATCAACGCGCATCGCAAACGGGTAGGGGAGTCGACGATCGTTCTGCAACGCGACGAAGCCTACATCGGCGTGTTGATCGACGATTTGGTGACGAAGGGCGTCGACGAACCTTACCGGATGTTCACCTCGCGCGCCGAGTACCGCATTCTGCTCCGACAGGACAATGCCGACCTGCGACTCACTCCGCTCGGGCATGAAATCGGATTGATTTCGGAAAAAGACTTTGCGAATTTCGAGCGAAAAAAGTCGTGCGTAGAATCGCTTATTTCCTTCGCCCGCCGCACGAGCGTGCGTGCAGGCGAAATCGACGACTATCTGAAATCAGTCGATTCCGAACCGATGAAGCAGGGGAGGAAGCTCTACGACATCCTGCTTCGCAACGAAATCACCTTCGCCGGCCTGTCCCGCGTCCTCCCCAAGCTCGCGCAACTGATCGAGGAAAAGGGAATGACGACCGAAGCGATCGAAGAAGCGGAGATCCAGATCAAGTACAACGGATATATCCAGCGGGAAAAATTCATCGCCGAAAAGTTGCATCGGCTCGAAAATATCGCCATCCCTGCCGATTTCGACTATCATTCGATGCAATCGCTCACGATCGAGGCACGGCAGAAACTCACGCGCATCCGCCCGACGACGATCGGCCAAGCTTCGCGTATCCCCGGGGTTTCGCCCGCCGACGTGAATGTCTTGCTTGTGAAATTCGGGAGATAACGCCGATCGATCACAAAAAAAAGCACGAGAGAGGCGAACCTTCGCGGTTCGCCTCTCTCGTGTTCCACGTGGAACAATCCACCAAAGGAGAGTAGGGGGGGGGTCGGCGAAATGCACCGGATAGCGATTCCAATACTCACGATACACCCGGTCATCTGTCCGTCTAAATTCAACTGATACATACGAAAGATAACCGGAAAATTCTTGGGTTGCCACAACTCCTCATAAGAATAACAATAACGCATCCCTATGGTCTGCATCACCCTTCCGCTTCGCGGATTGTTCACATCGTGCGTCGCCGTAATATAGGGAAGCCCCATACGCCGCAGCAGGTCGACGACAGCCCGACAAGACTCCGTGCAGAACCCATTATGCCAGAACTCTTTGCGAATGCAGTACCCCAGATCATGGCTATCGTCGCCGCTCACATGAATGCAACCAACAGCTAAATCGCTATCTTTCAGGCAAATCGCATAATACAAACCGCCGTTTCGAATCCACGTCTCGATATACCGGAGGTAAGACCGAGCGTCCTCCATATCTTTTAACGGGAACATCAGCAGAAAGACAGTGACCTCTTCGTCGCTTAAAAGCATAAATAAAGCGGACAAATCGCCGTCAGAAAAAGGGCGTAAAATCAACCGCTCGGTCTCAATACGAATCATGATCTCTTGAATTCAATTCATACATGGTATGGAATCACCGTATTTCCCCCCCCCAAAAAAACATGCGGTCACACAAGGAGACCGCATGTTTTCCGTACCAAAATTCGTATTTCCGAAGGTCAAGAGAAATTCATACACTACCTCCCGAAATACGCTCCTTATACTATATACTACTCGACGACCAACGTCCAGCCATAGGGATCGTCGCAGCGGCCGTACTGAATATCCTGCAATTTGTTGTACATCTCCAAGCAGCGCTTGCCCGGTTCGTCACCGAACTTCCATTCGCGACCCGTTTCCTTGTCGTAGATATAGCCGATAGGCGAGATCACCGCAGCCGTTCCGCAGGCGGCGCACTCCTCGAACGTCGAGAGCTCGTCGACCGCAACGGGACGTTCTTCGACCTTCATCCCCATATCCTTCGCCAACTGCCGCAGGCTCTTGTTGGTGATCGAAGGCAGGATCGAGGTCGATTTCGGCGTAATGTAAGTATTGTCTTTGATACCGAAGAAATTGGCGGCGCCGCACTCCTCGATATATTTCCGGTGGACTGCATCGACGAACATCGAATTGGCATATCCCTCCCGGTTGGCCTCCTCGCCCGCTTCGAGGCTGGCGGCATAGTTGCCGCCGCACTTGACATCGCCCGTTCCACGTGGAGCAGCACGGTCATAATCGGGATTCACGATCACGCGAATCGGTTTGATGCCCTCCTTGAAATAGGCTCCGACAGGCGAGACGAAGACGCACACCATGAACTCTTTGGCGGGGTGTACACCCAGGAAAGCACCCATGCCGATCTCCAAGGGTCGAAGATAGAGCGTCGCACCCGTCCCGTAGGGAGGTACGAACCGCTCGTTGGCCTTGACCACCATGCGGCACATCTCGACGAAGGTTTCGACGGGCAGTTCGGCCATGCAGAGTTTGCGGGCCGTCGCGGCGAAACGCTTGCCGTTCTCGTCGGGACGGAAGAGCCGCACCTTGCCGTCGGCGCCGCGAAAGGCTTTCAACCCTTCGAACGACTCGACGCCGTAATGCAGGCAGGGGGCCGACATGTGCACCGAAATATATTCGTCCTGCGTCAGTTCCGGCTCGCCCCATTTGCCGTCCTTGTAGGAGATGCGGACGTTGTAATCCGTCTTGTGATAGTTAAACGGCAACGCCGCCCAATCCACGTTTTCCATAATCTTAAAGAGTTTAAGAGGTTTTTATCCAACGACCGCACCGCTGTTTACCGGAGCCGCCGGTTCCAGCAGCACGAGTTTGCCCACAGCATCCTCGCCCATGAGGATCATACCGCGCGACTCGATTCCTTTGAGCGTACGGGGTTCGAGATTGACGAGCACCAACACCTGCCGACCGACCAGCTCCTCGGGCGTATAATGTTCGGCGATGCCCGACACGATCTCACGCCGGTCGATACCCGTGTCGACAGTCAGCTTCAACAGCTTCTTGGTCTTGGCGACCTTCTCGGCCGCAAGAATGGTCGAAACACGTATATCCATGCGTTGGAAATCGTCGAACGATATACTATCTTTCTGAGGATCAATATTTTGAGACGACTCTACCGCCAAATTTGCCTCTTTGGTCGCCGCCAGCTTATCGAGCTGCGCCTGGATAACGTCGTCCTCGATCTTCTCGAAAAGCAACTCGGGCGTCCCGATCCGGTGACCGGCGGCAACGAGATCGGTCGCCCCGATACGCTCCCAGTCCAACGGTTCGAGCCGCAGCATCGCCAGTAACTTGGCCGCGGTGAAGGGCATGAAGGGTTCGACGACGATCGAGAGGTTGGCCGTGATCTGCAAGGCGATGTTGAGGATCGTCTTCACCCGTTCGGGATCGGTCTTGACGAGTTTCCACGGCTCGCAGTCGGCCAGATACTTGTTGCCGATGCGCGCCACGTTCATCGCCTCCTTCAACGCCTCGCGGAAGCGGTAGTTCTCGATATTCTGTTCGAGCGTCGCCTTCACCGCCTGCAATTCGGCCAGCGTCTCGCGGTCGTAATCGGTGAGGCTGCCGCATGCGGGAACCTCGCCGCCGTAGTATTTCTGCGTGAGCACCAGCGCGCGGTTGACGAAGTTGCCCAGCACGGCCACCAGTTCGTTGTTGTTGCGCGCCTGGAAATCCTTCCACGTGAAGTCGTTGTCCTTCGATTCGGGCGCATTGGCGCACAGCACGTAGCGCAGCACGTCTTCCTTGCCCGGAAACTCGTCGAGGTATTCGTGCAGCCAGACAGCCCAGTTGCGCGACGTGGAGATCTTGTCGCCTTCGAGATTGAGGAACTCGTTGGCCGGCACGTTCTCGGGCAGGATGTACTCGCCGTGCGCTTTGAGCATCGACGGGAAGACGATGCAGTGGAAGACGATATTGTCCTTGCCAATGAAGTGCACCATCTTGGTTCCGGAGTCCTTCCAATAACGCTCCCAGTCTGGCGTCAGCTCCTTCGTGGCGGATATATAGCCGATCGGCGCGTCGAACCACACGTAGAGCACCTTGCCCTCGGCCCCCTCGACCGGAACGGGGATGCCCCAGTCCAGATCACGGCTCACGGCACGCGGCTGCAATCCCAGATCGAGCCAGCTCTTGCACTGCCCGTAGACGTTGGGACGCCACTCCTTGTGCCCTTCGAGAATCCACTCGCGCAGAAATCCCTCGTACTTGTCGAGCGGCAGGTACCAGTGCTTGGTCTCGCGCTTGACGAGCGGCGAACCGGACAACGCGCTGTGGGGTGCGATCAGTTCGTCGGGCGAAAGCGTCGACCCGCACTTCTCGCACTGGTCGCCGTAGGCCTTTTCGTTCTGGCAGTGGGGACAGGTGCCCACGATGTAACGGTCGGCCAGAAACTGCTGCGCCTCCTCGTCGTAGTACTGCTCGGAGGTCTTCTCGACGAACTTGCCCTCGGCGTAGAGCTTGCGGAAGAAATCCGACGCCGTTTGGGCATGGACGGGCGACGAGGTGCGCGAATAGATGTCGAACGACATGCCGAGCCGTTCGAACGAACGCTTGATGAGGTTGTGGTAGCGGTCGATGATCTCCTTGGGCGAAACCCCCTCCTTGCGCGCCTTGATCGTGATCGCCACGCCGTGCTCGTCGCTGCCGCAGATCGACAGCACGTCGCGCCCGCGGCGGCGCAGATAGCGCGTGTAGATGTCGGACGGGATGTAGACCCCCGCCAGATGACCGATATGCACCGGCCCGTTGGCATAGGGGAGCGCCGACGTCACCAGATAGCGTTTGAACTCTTTTGCCATATTCTTGAATTTCTCTCTTCGTTTTTCCTCTTTTTCGAAATACTATGTGACAAAATTACGAAATCCGCATCAAAAAGCCTAAGAAAAAGAAGAATGAAATTCAAGAGATGAAATAATCATGGTTGCGCGCAGCGCACCGCAGCCTCCTTTCGGCAGTAAAAGGTGGTAAAAACTGCTGTTCGCAGGAAAGGCCGAATCGAAGGGGCGGGATGCTTCCCGAAAAATTAATCCTATTGTTTTTCTTCTCTCAGATTTTTCTTGTGCTTTTGGCTTGATCCAAAAACACCGAAAGATCAAGCACTGCGAAAAGCAGCGGGTGACGACACCCGCTCTTTTCGCAGTGCGATCCCGCAGACGGAGGCCTGCTAAAACTGAGTAAAAGGAATCAAAATCATGGTTGCGCGAAGCGCACAACACTTCCGCATTGCACCGGAAGAGGAATCAGATCGGACGGCGGTTCGAGCGCTCGGAGCGGGTGTGCAAAACAGCGCAGTCTTTTGTGCCCGCTCAGCGAGCGCGGATGGCGGCACCTGCTACTTTTCGCCGTGCTTGATCTTTTGGTGCTTTTGGATCAAGCCAAAAGCACAGAAAAAAAGTGAAATCGATTCTCTCTTTCTTTGGGAAAGTTCCGTACCTCTGATTGGGTGTTTCCTGCGAGGAGCGGATTTACCACCTTTTGTCACCAAAAGGTGGCGCCAAAAGTGTCCGCAG
>OGRJ01002210.1_pt1 | contig 14544 bp, 9 predicted proteins | sample 1553411 | NCBI WGS metagenome assembly OGRJ01 (sample SAMEA2580084, study PRJEB22360) | human gut metagenome | biome: human gut; feature: human-associated habitat; material: faeces | place: Denmark | collected 2008/2010
CCGTGCGAATACAACAGGTCGAGCGTATCGACGCCCAAGTGCAGCGCGGATTCCTTGGCGTCACGAATCATGGTTTCGGGGCGCGAATCCGCCATCCACCCGTATTGACTGCCCGCCGCCTGCAAATGCTGGCGTTCCTCGCCAGATCGACGGCCGCATCCCTCAGAATCCCGCCCCTGAGTGTCCGATTCTGGTGAATCGGACATCTGTACTCCAAATCCGGCACCCTGTTTGTCCGATTCTCCAGAATCGGACGCAGGAGCAACAAAAGCGGGGACCTCCATGGTGCGTCGATAGCCAGTTTTCGTGGCGACCAGCACTTCATCTCGGGGACCATTCCACGAAGCGAGCGCATCACGCACCAACTTTTCGCCGTACCCCAAATCTTTCGCAGTGCCAGTGCCAGGCTCGCTCGGCAGATAATACGACCAAGCCGTATCCAAATAGCGAACACCCGCGTCCAAACCGGCATGAATCGTACGAATCGCAGTATTGCGATCCGGACGCCCCTCAATCGCCAAAGCCATCGTTCCCATGCCGAGCCGAGGAATCGTAAATCCTGCCAACTCACCGTTCATCATCATCTTCCCCTTCCTTGCAAGCACGCAGCCGATTCGCACATGTTCACATCAAGACTAACCCAACGTGAACCGGCGCAAGCTTGTCGGGCGCGTGCGCGAAGATAAAGGCACAACCGAACGGGAGCCGAAAGGCTGAGAGGGAGCTCATACAGCTTCGACCGAGGACTTGATGCGGGTAATGCCGCCGTAAGGAGACGGGTTGTTCGCGCCGCAAGGCGTATCTCATCTTCCGTTCGCGATAACCGAATATCGCGTGATTAGGGTCACGGAGGGGCGCACCACCTCATAGGGTACGGTTCCTTCGGCGACCCTTTTTTCGTACCAGCACTGAGTGTCCGATTCACCAGAAACGAACATTTGGAGCGCAGGAAGCATGTGTCACGACAGACACAGAAGGGAACCGCAATGATCATCAACGGTAAGGAAGAGAACATCGCCACGCCAATCACCGTGGCCGAACTCATCGAAAGCAAGGGATTGCGCGCCGACCGCGTGGCTGTTGAGCTCAACGGCGAAATCGTGCCTCGCACCCAGCGTGCGCAGACGCAGCTCAAGGGCACCGATACGTTGGAAATCGTCACGTTCGTGCAGGGCGGCTGAACCACTTTCAAAATTTCTTGCGATTACAACCGGCGCAATATACGCGTAACAATCGCAAGAACATACAAAACACAACCAACCCGGCAAAAACAACACACGAACGGAAAACGAGAATACGAGAACAACCATGACTTTTGAATCATCCATATCGCAGGCGCAGATCGACGCCCGCCAGCACGCTTTCGACAACCAGCCCGACCCGACCACGCTCGTCAGCCGCGAAGAAATCCGCACGGCCCTGCTCGACCGCCATACCGCGGCCACGCAAGACAAGCTCGACGCGGCGCACGTGGCCATTTGCGGCTGCGGCGGCCTCGGATCGACGATTGCAGTGGCGTTGACCCGCATTGGCGTCGGTCACCTGCATTTGATTGATTTTGATCGCGTGGATATGACAAATCTGAATCGTCAGCAGTATTTTTTGAAGGATCTTGGGCAGTACAAGACGGAAGCATTGCGCAGTAACTTGCGTCAGATCAATCCTTTTATCGATATCACCATTGATACCGTGAAAGTGACCGACGAGAACGTGCCGACGCTGTTCGACAATGAAGATATTATCTGCGAAGCGTTCGACGTGCCGGAAAACAAGACGATGCTGGTGAATGCCGTACTTGAGAATCTGCCGAACAAGAAGCTGGTGAGTGCTTCTGGAATGGCGGGATTCCGCAGTTCCAATTTGGTGAATACTCGTCGCGTTTCGAAGAATTTCTACTTCTGCGGCGACGGCGAAACCGCTCCGGTGCCAGGCGCTGGTCTGATGGCACCGCGCGTGGGTGTGGTCGCCTGCCACGAAGCCAATATGATCACTCGCTTGATTCTCGGCGAAGAAGACGCCTGACAGCGAAACGCAAACGCAAACGCAAGTTGCAATCGCAAATCGCAACGAATGACACGACACTAATCGCATAGTAAGGATTAACCATGAGCACCGAAAACACGATCACCACCGCGGAAAAAGACTTCGCAGCGGCACCGAATGCCACCCTCGACGAGCTGGTCGGCACCACCACGAACACCGCACTGCTGCCGGAACCGGATGCGCACGCGTATGACGAAATCGCCACCGGTGACGCCGATCCGTTGATCCTCGGCGGACACAAGTTCACGAGCCGTTTCATTCTCGGTTCCGGCCGCTACGATCTGAACCTCATCAAGGCGACCATTGAGAACGCGGGTACGCAAATCGTCACCATGGCGTTGCGCCGCTGCCGTACCACCGAAAACAATCTGCTCGACTACATTCCGAAGGGCATCACCATGCTGCCGAACACGTCCGGCGCACGCAATGCCGAGGAAGCTGTGCGTATTGCCCGTCTCGCGCGCGAAGTGTGCCAGACGGATTTCGTGAAGGTGGAGATCGAGCATGAGGCGAAGTATCTGCTGCCCGACAATGAGGAAACCATCAAAGCCACGAAACAGCTGGCAAAAGAAGGCTTCGTGGTCATGCCGTACATGTTCCCCGATCCGATTGCGGCGAAGCGTCTTGAAGACGCAGGTGCGGCTTGCGTAATGCCGCTTGGCGCGATGATCGGCTCGAATAAGGGTCTGCGTGCACGCGATTTCATTGAAGTGATTATCAAGAATTCCAATGTTCCGGTGATTATCGACGCTGGTATTGGCCGTCCGAGCCAGGCTGCAGAAGCCATGGAAATGGGCGCGGACGCGGTGATGGCATACACGGCCATCGCTTCCGCCGGCAATATTCCGCTGATGGCACGCGCGTTCAAAAAGGCGATCGAAGCTGGTCGTGAAGCGTATTTGTCTGGCTTGGGCAAGGTTACGGAAGATCATGCCGTGCCGTCCAGCCCAACGAACGAGGCCGACTACATCGGCTAAAGTGCGCTGAATCCCATAATGGGGATTCGCGCAAAGACCATACTGAAAAGGGGCGTTTGCCGAACGTATGTGATGCACTCACGTTCGGCAAACGCCCCTTACTTGTATCCTGCGTTACCCGCAAACGCTACCGCTGCAAGGCTTCCTTAAGATCGCGATTCTGGAATCGTTCGTGCAGCAGGCAATATCCGCCGAACGCAACCAGCCAAATCAGACCGGCGATCGCAGAACCAATCGTGTCCGCCGACAGGAACAACGTGACATACACGAGCACAAAGAACGCGATCGCAATCCAATCAAGCACCTGCCAAGCGGGCATGACGAAACCGTCTGGCAGAAAATCGCTGCTCTGACGATACTTGCGGTGGGCGAGCATCGTCAGCACGTAAATAAAAATCACCACAGCGCTGGCGGCTGAAGCGAACAGCACGAACGCGCCGGAAATGCCTGGAATAGCGTTGATAATCGGGGAGAACAGAATCATGCAACCCGAAGCGACAATCGCCTTCGCAGGCACCTTGTGTTCGGAAACTTCAGCCAAACGAGCCATCGCAGGCGACTCAGAATCGGAAGCGAGCTGATACAAGTGGCGACCGGCCGAATAAATCAGCGAATTCAACGCCGACGCGGCAGCCGTAATCACCACGAAGAACACCAGTGCGGCAGCCCAATCAAGACCCGCATATTTGAATACCATGATGAACGGCGAACCGAACGAGCCGTCGGAATTCTCGTGGAAATTACGCCACGGCACAATAGCCATGATCGCGATCAGCGCGCCCACGTAGAAGATCAGAATACGCACGATCAGCTCGTTCACGGCCTTCGGCAGCACCTCGCGCGGATTCTGCGTTTCCGACACCGTGACACCCACGAATTCGATGAGCTGGTAGGCGAAAAACACCATTTGGAAGCTCATGAAGAAGTTCATCCAGCCGTTCGGCGCGAGCTGGAAGCCGTCGGTGATGTTCGTGAGGCTCACCGTGGCGCCCGACACTGTGCCGTCCACGCCCTCGATATGCGTGGCAGGGTAGCTGAAGCCGATGATTAGCATCACGATGGCGGTGACAATCAGGCCGACGATCAGCGTGATCTTGATCATGGAGAACCAGAATTCCGCCTCGCCGAACACTTTCACCGCAATCAGATTGATGCCAGTGAGCGCCACGAGGAAGCACAGTTCGATCAGCCACTTCCACGAGTTCAGGTCTATGCTGAATGTGCCGAAGAAAGTTACGAAATACGTGCTTACGGCGGTGATTTCGGTCATGCCGGTCAGAATGAGCACGATCCAATACGTCCAGCCGGCGAACTTACCCCACCCGCGGCCGAGATAGCGCGTGATGAAATTGATGAACGTGTGCTGGCTGGGGTCGCTGTACATCATTTCGCCGATGGCACGCATCAGCAGGAACATGATCAGGCCGACGCCGATGTACACGAAAATGATGCTCGGGCCAGTCAGTGCAATCGACTTGCCGGAGCCTAAGAACAGGCCGGTGCCGATGGTGCCGCCGATGGCAATGAACTGAACGTGGCGGTTTTTCAGGCCTCGCTCCATTTCATTGCTTTGGTCGAGGCTTTCGACGGATTTGATGTGCGCGGTTTCCGTCGCGTCGGACGTGCTTGTACCGGTTTTTTCGGTTTTCGTATTCCCAAAAGTCATAATGTTCACACCCTACCGCGGGAGCCGCACAATCTCCGCCATTGTTCGCACCGCGAAACACACCCATATGCCTTATATGTGGCAGATTCGCATCTTTTCCAAAACTGATTTTCACTATATGTGGCAGACCATCTTGAATGCAAGGTAGTTAGAGGGGATAAATCATACCCTCTAACCTCTTTTTTCCGCGAGACTCTGCCACATATAGCGCAAACCATATTTGCCGCATGCCAGATGGGGGCATTTTATGCAAATCGCGGGGTAGCCTGCCCGAAAAACCCACATGTCAATCAAGCAGACGAATGGTTTTAGTTGTCAACAGTCGAGGACGGGATCGCCTTGTCGAGCTTGTCTAGCAAGGAAGCGTTGGCGCGCTCCAGTTCGTCGATACGGCGGGCCTGCTGCTTGATGATGATGCCAGCGGTATCACCGTCGAGCGCACTGATCGAAACATGCGCGCCGACAGCGCCTTCGGACATAACGGGAACGCTCGAATCCGGAACACCGGACGCCATATTGTCAAGATTCCGCCTCGTCACCAAAGCACGCTTGTACCGTTCAACGAGCTGCGCAATGATCTCGCTGTCATCCAGGTGATCGTTGCCGCTCACTGATTTGATGGCGGCGGCCTTCCAGCGAGCCACGCTGCGTTCGATGCGCTTGTACCCGACCAGTTCCGGTGGCAATCCCGCCTCACGGAAGATTTTGGTAGGAGATTCCCCCGCAAGACATCGGATGGTGCACACCTGCTTGAAAGCATCGGAATAGGTGATACGATTATGCGTCACATTCGCCACCGCCGGTAATTCCCGCAACAGCTGAATCTCCTCGTCGCTGAATACTCCGCCGCCACGCACGGCAATACCTCCCATCCTGTGTCTCCATTGCTCACTTCTCGTGGATATGCTTTATGATTCTATGGCCCGCTTGCCGTACGATACCCTCGTTTTTCCCCTCTCTTCGGAGACTGTCTGTGACTACCTCGCATCCACAGTTCAGCTTGTTGCAACACGTCGCACCAACCCGCACTATCCCCTCGAAAAACATCCTCATCTGATGCGGATGACACCCCACAGACGTTCCCGCGGGGCTGGGTCGGATCGTAGGACAGTCGGGTCGTGGGCGCACGCAAAAGGGGCCAACCCGGTTGGATTGGCCCCTGTATGGCTTTTGGCGTTACCGCCTTATGTGTTTAGTGCGTGCGCTGACGGCTCTTAACCGCAACGGTCACACCGGCACCGGCCACGAGCAGCGCCACGACGGTGAACAGCGTGGTGCCCGCAGCACCGGTGAGCGGCAGCTGGGTGATGGACTTCACGTTCTTCACGGTGGCAATCTGGTCGCCGATCGGCAGAGTGACCTGATGGAGGAGATCCTGCTTGAAGGTAACCGTGCCGTTCTCTGCAATGCTCACGTCGAAGGTGACCTTGAAGTTCTGGGCGTAGCCGTTTGGAGCATTGGTTTCCATGACCGTGTAGTCTCCAGCTGCAAGGCCCTTGAACTGCACCAGACCATCAGCGCCGGAGGTGAACACCGTGGCGTTCGTTTGATCGTCAACAGAGGACCAAGCTTTGGATTCAGTATCCTGCTTGAGGAACTTGCCATCCTTCTTCTTGATGACGAACTGCGCGCCGGCCAAAGCGTTGGCATCGTTGTCAACACCAATCTTCTTGAACTGGAAGCCGTAGGTCTTGGATTCGGTCTTGCCTTCGCCGCTGTCGCCACCATTGGTGGTGATCATGGCCTTGTTGTTCACGCTGCCGCCCAAGTCGGTCAGCGCATCCTTGGTGACGGTGCCGGTGTACGACACGACGATGGTCTTGCCAGCCAGGGACTTCGCGCTGGCGAACGTGATGGTCGTAGTGGTGCCGACGGCGGCGCTACCGGTCTGTGTCACCGTGTACAGGCTGCTGTCCACATCCCGGCCGTCGACCTGTACCTTGAAGGTGTTCGTCGCGGCGACCTTGAGGCCCTTGGACGCGGTATCGGTGATGGTGAACGGGTAGACGTCGTAGTTGGCCGCAGAAGCAGGAACGGTTGCGGACACGGTGAAGTTCACGGTGTCGCCGACGTTCACGGTCTTGCCGTTCACGTCCACATTGCCGACCTTGGCGGTCTTGGCTGGCGGGGTGAGCGGATTCTCGTTCTTCGCATTGAACTGGCCCACAGTGGTGATGTTGCCCTGGCCTGTCACCTTGTCGGCAACGATCGTCAGGTCGGTCAGCCCATTGACGGTGGTGGCCACTACGGCGGGAGTTCCCGTTGTTGCAGTGGTTTCGCCACTCTTGGTGAACGTGTCGGTCACCAGGTACCAGCCTTCGCCACTCACCGCGACCGGCTGGGCCGTGCCCGCCTGCTCCGCGGTCACGGTCAGGCCTGCGCCATCGGCGGTCGGCAGCGGATTGGTCTTGGCCAGTTCCGTGGCGAACTCGCGAATCTGCTCCGCATTGAACGTCGCCACGTATGCGGCCGGATTGTTTTTATATTCCGCCGGAATCGAATCATTACCATTGGCAGTGTCAGCGGCCGCGGTCACGGCGTCCTTCCACGCCTCGACCGTGCTCACCTCAACAGTACCGTTGCCGGCGTTCTCGAACGTGGCGAACCTGTACGGCGTGTACGTGTGGCCTTCCTGCGCATTGTTCACCTGCAGCAACGGGGTCGTCGCGGCGTCATCGGCCTGCGCGCTGGCTACGCCCAGGGCCATGCCACCGAGCAGCGTCGCAGCGGCGGCGATGCCGGCGAAAAGTTTCCTCATCTTCATGAGAATCCTCTCTTCCTTATTGTTTGATTACTTGTTTCTGCGATCGCGGGAGGCGGGAACCCAACTTGCCCCCGCAATCCGCAAATCTTGGATTATCGGTCGGAACGCCTTCAAGTTGGTAGACGTTCCGACCCCGCACAGCGATTCAGACGAGTCGCTTCTTGCCGTTCCACACACCGGCAGCGCCGATGAGCAGCACCGCAAGCCCGCCGACCACACCACCGACGAACAGCCACTGACGATCTGTCATCCCGCCCGTCAACGGCAGCGCCGATACCGCGATGTAGTGGTTGGTGAAGGCGACCGGCGTACTGACGCTCTGCGATTCGGAAACCTTCTGGCCGTTGTCGTCCTGCACCTTGGTCACGGACGTTACAGAAGCCGTCCATGCACCGTCATTGTTCTTGGCGACGGTCACCACGACTTTGTATCTCGCCTGCGAATAGTGCAATGCGCTAATCGAGCCGCTGTTTTCCGTCACGTAGTACGTGTAGGTGGCGTCACCGGCGTTGTAGGTGATATCGCCGAAGGACGCGGTATGGTCGGTCGGATCACGCTTCACCATCACCATACATGGCTGATGATCCATGCAGCGGGTCGGCAACGGAGCATTGTTTTCCGCGGCCAACGTGAAGTCGAACTGGTCGGAATCCTTCCACTCACGACCAGTCAGATTCTTCTTCACCGAGATTAGGTGCTGCAGTGATACCGTCTTCAGCGTGTTGGTGATGGTCGCTTTCAACGTGCCCTCATCGGCATTGGAAGACCACACCATCTTCTTGGTCAATTCGGTATTGTTACCCGTATAGGTGACGTCATATCGGTCATTGCCGGTGGTTTCCACCACGGAATACGTGTAGCCGGGCACCAGATTATCGACCGTTGTGGTCCAATTGTTGGCGGCGTTCAGCGTGATCGAATTACCAACGTTCTCCGCATTAGTAGCACCAATCGCCTTGCGCTGCAATTGCACCGTCACGGGATCTTTGTCATGTTTGTCAGCGCCGTCCGACCATTGCTTGGTGATGTTGATCTTGCCAAGCTTCACCTGCACCACCGGATGCGGATATTCGGCTTCGGTCCTTACACAGGATGTCGCGCCGTTGACCTCGGTAAGCACGCAATAGTTCAGCTTCGCATCCGCGTTGGAATAGTAGCCTTGCTTCCCGGCGGATACGTCTCCGGTATTCGCGTCTCCCGTATTCGGATAGTTGTTGTTGCTTGCATAGTCGGCATATGCAGCATCGCTTGGCTTGACTTTGAAGGAAACGTCGATGACATCAGTCTTTTCTGCGACGATGCCATCAGTACCGTTGAACGTCACCGTCACGGTGCGATTGCCGAAATTATCGACACTGTATGTGGCCACATATCCGCTCGTCAGCACAGTACTGCCGTTCTTCACCGTCACAGACTCTGTGACATCGCCAGTATCGACGAAATCGACCGGATCCACCCACTGGGACAAGGTATCGGTGATGCAGAAGACCTTGATCTTCGCAGAAGAGGTAATACTGGAATAGATCTGATCGAATGCTTTCGTCAGATTCTCAGCATTCGTGCCGTCAAATTCCTCGTCATTCACTGCATTGGCCTCATTGGCGAGATCGGTCATCTTATTCGCATCAGTGGAAGTCTTCACCACATAGAGTGCGGCATCGCCACGCTTGTTAGCCTCAGCCAGGGCAGCAGCATAGTTGAAACCGTAGTCATCGCTATCTCCTGCACCGTACGCGTCATCGGAACCACCATCAGGATTTTCACCCAGCCAATAGTATCCGGCCGCCTTGCAAGTCGCTTTGGTCGTATATTCCGGCTGCGGGGTATAGTGGCCTCCCCACGAATACGAATAGGAATAGCAACTGCCGCCATACGAGGACGTACGGTATGTCGGATTGCCATCCGAGAGGAAGATGATGTGCTTCTTCACACCAGGGCGACCTTGCAGATCGTTTGCCTGCTTGAGCGCGGCCTCCCAGTTGGTGCCGCCATCGGGGTCATCCTCCACGGCGGCGTTGATTTCCGAGGTGTTCGTGGTGAACTTCTGCTTGAGAGAAGCTTTAGTGCTGAATGTCACCACCGCCATTTGGACCTGTTGATCATCCGACAACGTTGAATTCTCGTCAGTCAGCAGTTTCTTGGCGAGAGCCTTGGCCGCTTTCTGCGCATTGGCGTCGCGGTTGTCTTCATTCATGCTGCCGGACTTGTCCATAACCAGCACAATGTCGGCTGGAGTGGCAGTAGTGACCGTGGAGGAGGTGCTATCACCGGATGCGGTCAGATTCAACGTGTACTGATCACCGTCGCCGCCATCGGTTTTCACGATGCTTTTGTTGTTCGACGGCTTCACATTGGAATTCACGATGGTTACATGACTCGTCTCGCCCACGGTGAACGAACCGGTTTCGGCGTATGCATTATCGTCACTGCCCTGCTGCGTCATTGGGGAACCGTTCGCGGACACGGTGTAGCCGCTAGAGTTCAGCTCCCGCACCCTATATGCGGTGCTGTCAGTGAAATCATCGGACTGGACGCGGGCGAATTGACCCTTGGTCAGCGTTATCACACCGTTATTGTCGGTCTGCGCATCGGGCTGAACCTGATTGGTGTATGCATTGTACACGCTGTATTTGCCCTGGTACGGGGTTGAGGAACCGTCGACGAACAGCTGGAATTGGAACTGTTTGTTCGCGTCGATGGTGCCTAGGGTTTCCTTCTCGATATCGATGGCCTTGGACGGCTTCACCGGCAGATTGAACTTGATCTTGCAGTTGGAGCCGCCGTCGCCGCGTTCCAGATAGAAGAAGCTCAGATGATGTGTCTTATACGGCGTGGAATCCCACGTCCTTCCCGCATCGGTAAATGCCTGGTCGATTTTTCTGGCAGGTTGGCTTCCATGACTCTGCGTCTTGTCATAGGTGATATCGCCGGTGGCGAAATTGATGCTGCCACTCAACGCCTGATGGATACCACCCAAATCAAGCACCAGCACACCATCGATGAACACCCACACATCATCGTCGCCGGTAAAGTCGAACACCATGTCCTGATTGTTGACCTTGCCGTCTTTCGGCATGTAGAAATCGGCGCCAAGATTCATGCCGAAAGAATATTTATTATCCTTATTATTGTTTCCAAATGGAGTGAAGCAAGGGGTCGAGGCATCGTTCCCACAATCCTGGTCGTGCAGCTCGAACTTTTTCGATGTCGTGTTATATGCAGCATACTGGGAATCGGCGTCGAAACCGTAATACCCATTCTCGTCCAATGCCAGCAGTCCGCCAGTCGGCTCGTAGTTGGTGACGGCTTCATCATCAGGCTTCCCGCCAAAGAGATAGTCCAATGGTTCTAATCCCTTATCAGCCGCCATGGTCGGATAGCCATTTGTTGTCAGGGTTTTATTCACAATACCGGTGTATGCGCCATTGCTATCACCGACATATCTGTTATACGTTCCTGACTCGCCAACGCTCATGAATTTCAACGCATGATTATTATTGATGGTCTTACGATCGTAATCATGCAATCCCAGGCTGATACCGGCCTGCTGTTCCAAGGTCTGTCCGTCATCTTCCGCCATCGCGGCGGAAGTGGTGGCGTAGCCCATGCCGCCGAGCATGGCGATCGCAACGATGACGGCGACTATTCGTTCAACAAAGCTCCTTTCGGGCTTTGTCTGCTCTATCCGCGCATGCCTCATCTGCTACCTCCCCTTACACACCGTGCGCATGTGCACGATTCACATCTTCATCACCAGTCACGCATCCAACCGACGCGGATACACATCCGGCGCTCCAGTCTTGAACAGTAAAAGAAAAGGGAAATGGATACATACACCCTAAGCGCGGGAGATTCGGGGTATGAAATAGCCTCGAAACCAAGTGATAGCAACGTTTCCAACTATCTGCACTACCCGAAATTCACATAAACCCGACGTCCTACGGGGCAACATTATTCACATGTCCGCAACCGTACGGATGTCGCCGCAGCATGCCAGCGCAACAGCTAGCCACGTTTCGGCCACCACGCCGCATGTCTGCGAATATGCCACGGCCGTCTACGCAGCCAAACCAGCAACAAACCAAGCAGCAATGTGGTCACCGCGGCCGCAATCGCAATCGTCCGCGCGTCCTTCGCCGCATTCCGTTCCTCGGGAACCACTCCAGGAATCGCGGAACGCACCGCCGAAACCAGTAATCGGTGAGTATTCACACCATACGGCGTGCAGGTCATCAACGTCACCCGGTCCTCGCCTGGCACAATCTTCAGCTTCGAGGTGTCATTCGGTTCGATCACCGAAATGCGATCCACCTTGTAGCCGAGCGTACGGCCCATCACTTCGATGTAGAAATAGTCGCCGACACGCATCTCATCCAAACGCGTGAACATCATCGCCTCAACCAGCCCACGGTGGCCGGTGATCACCGCATGCGTGCTCCGCCCGCCCACTGGCAGACTGCTGCCATACAGATGGCCCGCGCCGGAAGCGAGCGCCGACTGCGACGTGCCATGGTAGATCGGCAGACGTACGGAAATCTTCGGAATGTGGATGGTGCCCATCACGCCGCTGCCCGAATCGAGCAAACTTTGATATTCCGCATCCTTCGCACTGGCACTATTTGATTCCGCAGCACCAGATTCACTGGACTGCGAGCCGCCCTGCACTTGGGAGAACGGGTCTTGCGCCTCGCCGAGAACCGGCTGTCCTGAAGCCGCAAGCCGCCTGTTATACGCTTTGGCCGCGGCGAACGTCTCATCGGCTTGGGGGTAAGGCCAGCCGGCAACCGTCTGCACGGACCGGTTCGACGTATTCCGTAGCTCCCGCGCCGACTGATACTGCAGGAACGTAGGAAACCCGCCGATACCTATCGCAAGAATAATCAACAGCGCCGCAACCACCCGCATGGCAATGACTTTCCTGCGATCCCTGCGCCACTGCCGCACCTCATCGGCAATGTCGACCGCCTCTTCGAAAGACGGTGCCCGATAGCGCTCCGCCTGCTGTTGCCGCATGTCCGTCACTGGATGAACTTCCGCAGCACGCGTTCCAGCTCGTCGATACGCAACGCCTGTTTGGCGATGAGCAGATCGCATTTGTTGATGGTCAGTTGCGCCTGCGCAAGCTTTGCCGCCATATCCTGCGATTCGTCGGCTTCAGTTAGATCATTCGTCTCCCCTTCGTGCGTAACCCCTTGCAGTTCGGCGATCGATAAATCGTCTTCGACATCCTGCAGATAATGATTCATAGCCCCTTTCCCCTTTCGACGCTCATCACGCTCCTGCTGCTTCCAGCGCGCGATGCACCGCTCCACACGCTTGTAGCCGATCAGTTTCGGGTCAAGCCCCGCTTCACGGAAAATGGCTGACGGTGATTCGCCGGCGTTATAACGGCACATCACTTCCACCCGGAAACGGTCTGAATAGCGGATATGCGACGCACTCACGCTTTTGACCGCCGGCAGGCTGGACAGATACGCACGCTCCTTTGCTGTAAATTTGCCATCAATCATTTTTTCTGCCCCTTATACTGCTACTGCCTGAACAGCTTGTTTCAGAATCATATCGAAGCTTTCCCCATTGGCACCCTCGTTAAAACCCTCGAATAAAAAATCCCATTCCCCCCAATAAAAAAGGAGTCCTATCTTACAAACAAAACAGTTCCGCCATTTTTCGCAGATAGAAAGGCCCATACCCCCCCCCCATAAAATTTAAACAATCTTAACCTCACCCCAGCACACCCTTTAGCACATCATGGGGCCGCTACGCCTCTGAACACCGTCATGCAGACTCACTAGGCTGGAAACATGACGCAAGAGCTCGTTTCATTGACTATCATCATGGCGGTGGCGGCCGTCAGCCCGATTGTGGCGCAGCTGATTCCGGGAAGATTCATTCCGCAAACCGTACTGCTGCTCGCCGCCGGAGCCACGCTCGGCCCGTACGGACTGGGCATAATCGGAGTGAACGACGCCGTGAAACTCTTGAGCGAGCTCGGCATGGCGTTCCTATTCCTGCTCGCCGGCTATGAAATCGACCCGAAACGACTCGCCGGACATCAAGGCAAAGTCGGCCTTGTCACATGGATCATCACCTTGGGGCTCGCCGGACTCGTCGTGACCCTTCTTCCGTTCTTCGCAAAGCAGGGCATCGACGGCATCGCCACGGTAATCGCGCTTACCACCACCGCTCTCGGCACGCTCATGCCGATTCTCAAGGAACGCAACCTCGAAGGCACCCCCATCGGCGACGCCATCATCTCGTACGGCACGTGGGGCGAACTTGGCCCAATCCTTGCCATGGCCATCCTGCTATCCACCCGAACCGGCTGGCAGACCATGCTCGTGCTCGGCGCATTCCTTGCCATCTGCCTACTGTGCGCAATGCTACCCACGAAAGCACTGAAAACCGGCCATCGCCTGTACCGTTTCCTTACGGAAAATGCGAACACGTCATCGCAAACGCTCATGCGACTGACCACATTCCTGCTCATCTTCCTTGTCACCATTTCTGCACTGTTCGAACTTGACGCGGTGCTCGGCGCGTTCGCCGCAGGCTTCATCCTGCGCTACATCATCCCCGACGGCAGCAAGTCGCTGGAAATGAAACTGGAAGGCGTCGGCTATGGCTTCCTTATTCCTGTGTTCTTCGTGGTGTCAGGCGCCGCGATCAACGTGCGCGCCGTGGCAGGCCGGCCCGCGCTGCTCGTCGCGTTCATCGTAATGCTCATGCTGATTCGCGCGGTGCCCGTATACGTTGCGCTATCGCTCGACAAACGCGAGAATCCGCTGTCATCGCATCACCGCGTCACCGTAGCGCTGTATTGCACGACCGCGCTGCCGATCATCGTCGCCGTCACGTCGCTGGCGGTGAAGGTCGGCACCATGCAAAGCGACACCGCGTCAACACTGGTCGCAGCCGGCGCGATTACAGTGTTCCTGATGCCGCTGCTTGGCTCGATCACATATCAGGTGGCCGACGTACATCCGGTCACCGCGGTTCGGGAGATTGCGCACACGCCATCCGATTGGCAGACGATCGTACGCGAACATGCGCAGGTGCGTGCGCTGCTGCACCATCAGGACCGGCTCAAGCGT
>OGRJ01002211.1_pt1 | contig 14543 bp, 10 predicted proteins | sample 1553411 | NCBI WGS metagenome assembly OGRJ01 (sample SAMEA2580084, study PRJEB22360) | human gut metagenome | biome: human gut; feature: human-associated habitat; material: faeces | place: Denmark | collected 2008/2010
GATCAGAAGGGCTTCGACCTCATCAGCTATATGATGGATGAGATGTGCCAGGATGCCGTACAGTTTGTGATCCTTGGAACCGGCGAGGAGCGCTACGAGAACATGTTCCGCCACTTCGCATGGAAATACGACAAGAAGGTTTCGGCAAACATCTACTATTCCGATGCAATGTCACACAAGATCTATGCATCCTGCGATGCCTTCTTGATGCCGTCCCTGTTTGAGCCATGCGGACTCTCCCAGCTCATGAGCCTTCGCTACGGAACCCTTCCGATCGTCCGCGAGACCGGCGGCCTCAAAGACACCGTAGAGCCGTACAATGAGTACGAGGGAACAGGAACTGGATTCAGCTTCACAAACTACAATGCGCATGAGATGATGGGTACCGTGCGGTACGCAGAGCGCATCTATTACGATAAAAAACGCGAGTGGAACAAGATGATCGACCGCGCAATGGCACAGGATTTCTCCTGGGCGAATTCCGCAAAACAGTACGAGGAAATGTACAACTGGCTGATCGGATAAGCTGGTCTGCATTCTGAAAAATAAGAAAAAAATCCCGAAATGGCAGAAGAGGAAAGAAAAGCCGTTTCGGGATTTTTTTTGCAGTATTTTTGGGTTGCGGCAGGAGAGTGGAATATGCTACACTTGTGTATAAGGATATATTCGAAGCAGCTCCGGTGCAGAGGATTTGGGGGCTGAAAAAAGACACAAGAAAAACAGTTGACAACAAAGCAGATTTGTAATAGTATGTATACAGAAGCGAACGGACGTTCGCATAGTAAGGAGAATATTCAGTATGGGAAATAATAACGAAGATAAACTGCGTGCACTCGATGCCGCACTTGGACAGATTGAAAAACAGTACGGAAAAGGAGCTGTCATGAAGCTCGGAGATTCCGCAGCAAACATGAACGTGGAAACCATCCCGACCGGCTCTTTAAGCCTGGATATCGCACTCGGTCTTGGCGGTGTGCCGAAGGGAAGAATCATCGAGGTATATGGACCGGAGTCTTCCGGTAAAACAACCGTAGCGCTCCACATGGTAGCCGAAGTACAGAAACGCGGCGGAATCGCCGGCTTCATCGATGCAGAGCATGCGCTCGATCCGGCCTATGCCAAAAATATCGGTGTTGATATTGAAAACCTCTACATCTCACAGCCGGACAACGGCGAGCAGGCACTTGAGATCACCGAGACGATGGTTCGTTCCGGTGCGGTAGACATCATCATCGTGGACTCTGTTGCAGCCCTCGTTCCAAAAGCCGAGATCGACGGCGACATGGGAGATTCCCACGTCGGACTGCAGGCGCGTCTGATGTCTCAGGCACTCCGGAAACTGACTGCAGCGATCAGCAAATCCAATTGTATTGTTATCTTTATCAACCAGCTGCGTGAAAAAGTCGGTGTCATGTTCGGAAATCCGGAGACCACAACCGGCGGCCGTGCACTGAAATTCTATTCTTCCATCCGTCTCGATGTCAGAAGAATCGAAGCCTTAAAGCAGGGCGGAGAGATGGTCGGAAACCGTACCAGAATCAAAGTCGTGAAAAACAAAGTAGCTCCGCCGTTCCGCGAGGCAGAATTTGATATCATGTTCGGAAAAGGAATCTCCAAAGAAGGAGACGTTCTGGATCTGGCAGCTTCCGTCGGCATCGTACAGAAGAGCGGCGCATGGTTCGCATACGGCGGCGACAAGATCGGCCAGGGACGCGAAAATGCGAAAGCATACCTGCGCGAGCATCCGGAAATCATGGATGAGATCGAGCACAAAGTGCGCGTGGCTTACGGCCTGATCAAGGAAGAAGCGCCGGAAGGCACAGAAGAAACAGCAGCAGTTCCGGAAACCGAAGGAGACGACGAATAAATGTTTGTGACAGAGATTCGTCCTCTGAATAAAAAGAAATCACGGATCCTCTTCGATGACGGAGAGGATCTGGTTCTTTATAACGGGGAAATCCGCGCTTCCCGCATCAAAGAGCAGGAGGAGCTTCCCGATGAGGTTTACGAAAAGCTGGCAGGGGAAGTGCTGACTAAAAGGGCCAAACACCGCGCGATGTATCTGCTGCTCGGACAGATGCGGACGAAAAAAGAGCTGGAAGATAAGTTACGAAAAGACGGCTATCCCGAGAGAGCCATTGAAGAGGCTGTCTCGTACGTGGAGAGCTTTCACTATATCGACGACCGCACATACGTGGAGCAGTATCTTGCGGGCAGCGGTGCGAAAAAAGGGAAAAAGGCAGTCCTCTATGCGCTGGCGCAGAAAGGCGTGGACCGGGAACTGGTGGAATCCGTCCTGGAAGAGCAGGAGGATGCCCGCGATGAGTATGAATTTGCAAAAAGTGCCGCCTTCGCAAAGCTCGGCACGCCGCACCGGCTGGATGAAAAAGAGTACCGCCGTGCCGCCGGTTTTCTGATGCGGAAGGGATTCGGCAGTTCCGAAATCCGTCGGGCACTGGAAGAATACCAAGATTCCGCTGACGAAGAATTCTAAATATTCCCGGCGATTCCGCCACATGCCGCGAAATTATGTGCAATAAATTACATGAATATTTTTAAAACATTGACAAATTTGTGAAAACAGTATAAAATTGTAGTGTTGTAAATGTGCAATGAAAACTAAATAAGGAGGTGCTCCGGTAATGGGTACAGGTATTACAATTCTGCTGGTATTCATTGCTGTAGTAGTCACGCTGCTTATTGCGGTTCCTGTTACCAGGAAAATTGCTGTGGACAATAAAATCAAGCAGGATGCTGAGAAAATTGGCACAGCGGAAGAAAAGGCGAGAAACATCATAGATGAAGCACTGAAAACTGCCGAAACTAAGAAACGGGAAGCCCTGCTGGAGGCGAAGGAGGAGTCTCTTCGTACGAAGAATGAAGTAGAAAAAGAGACCCGAGAGCGCAGAGCGGAACTGCAGAAATATGAGAAGCGCGTTTTATCGAAAGAAGAATCTGTAGATAAAAAAGCGGACGTATTGGAGCGTCGTGAAAACGAAATTGCAGCAAAAGAGGCAAGCGTCAGAAAGAAAGAAAAGGAAGTAGACGGTCTACACGAAAAAGGAGTACAGGAACTGGAAAGAATTTCCGGTTTTACCTCCGAGGAAGCAAAAGAGTATCTGTTAAAATCTGTGGAAGACGAAGTAAAAATCGACACAGCAAAGCTCTACAAAGAGCTGGAGAGCAGAGCAAAAGAGGAAGCAGGCCGTAAGGCAAAAGAGTATGTGGTAACAGCTATTCAGAAATGTGCTGTCGATCACGTATCCGAGAGTACCATCTCCGTGGTACAGCTTCCGAGCGATGAAATGAAAGGCCGCATCATCGGCCGTGAAGGACGAAACATCCGTACACTCGAAACCATGACAGGCGTTGACCTGATCATCGATGATACACCGGAAGCAGTCGTTCTTTCCTCATTCGATCCGATCCGCCGTGAGGTGGCAAGAATTGCTCTGGAAAAACTGATCGTAGACGGAAGAATCCATCCGGCCCGCATCGAAGAGATGGTAGAAAAGGCCCGCAAAGAAGTAGAACAGAATATTCGCGAGGAAGGCGAGGCAGCCGCACTGGAAGTCGGTGTACACGGACTTCATCCGGAGCTGATCCGTCTCCTTGGAAGAATGAAATTCCGTTCCAGCTACGGACAGAATGCATTAAAGCATTCGATCGAGGTAGCACAGCTTTCCGGTCTCCTCGCAGGAGAGGTAGGATGCGATGTCCGCATGGCAAAACGTGCCGGACTGCTTCATGATATCGGTAAATCCATCGACCATGAGGTAGAAGGATCTCACATTCAGATCGGTGCAGATCTCTGCAAAAAGTACAAAGAATCTCAGATTGTGATCAACACAGTAGAATCACATCACGGGGATGTAGAGCCCCAGTCTCTGATTGCATGTATCGTTCAGGCAGCGGATGCAATTTCCGCAGCAAGACCGGGTGCAAGAAGAGAAACACTCGAAACATATACCAACAGATTAAAACAGTTGGAAGACATCACGAATTCGTTCAAGGGTGTCGAAAAATCTTTTGCTATTCAGGCTGGTAGAGAAGTCCGCATCATGGTTGTTCCTGAGCAGGTATCCGATTCTGAAATGGTACTGCTCGCAAGGGATATCTCGAAACAGATCGAAGCTGAACTGGAATACCCGGGACAGATCAAGGTCAATGTTATCCGCGAGAGCCGTGTAACGGATTACGCGAAATAAAAGACTTTCTACGAAACAATTTAATAACGAAATCAAAAAGAGGCTGTGGACATGAGCAATCATGTTCCACAGCCTTTTCGGTGTGTATAAGAACAGTAAGTTTCAAAAGAATTTATACGTGCCGTATCCGGTTCGAGCGCATTTTCTGAGGTGTAGAGCCATACAGCTTTTTGAAGGTCCGCATAAAAATTTTGTAATTCGACAGCCCGTTTTTCTCCATCAGTACCGTGATCGTTTCGTCGGAATTCTGTAAATCTTCGTACAGGTGCATCGTGCGCACATCGTTCAGATATTCGAGAAAGGTCTGTCCGGTATACTTTTTAAAGAGCCGGCAGAAATACTCCTTCGAGAGCGCCAGGGAATCCGCGGCTGTTTCGAGGCTTAACGGTTCCGGGTAATGCACTTTCACCCAGTTCATAACGTGTGTTACGCGCTGCAGATCGCGCTGTGAACCCGTGAGGGATGCCGAAGGGATCTGGTGGGAATACGACCGGCAGAGATGGTACAGAAATTCGTACAGTCGTGAGGTAAAGAGAAGCTGGTATGAATCGGAAGGATTCTGCCGGATCTCGTTCATCTCCGAGAGCAGTGCGCGGAGCGGAGCCGGCTGTTCCGAGCAGGGAATGATCGTGTCGAAACGCATCGTATCAAAGTCCGGCAGATATTGGCGCATCTGGCTTGCGGAAATCTGCAGCAGAAGATATGTACAGGTGTTGGAGCGCGTCATATGGAGGTCGCCGGAGTTGATGATAATCAGATCACCCTCGTTTAACTGATACTCCGTTGCCTGGACAATCGCGGAAAACTGTCCTCTGATCAGATAGAGAATTTCCACATATTCATGCCAGTGCGCGGGAAAAACAAAAGTGAGTGCATCCAACTGTTCAAAACGGACATGCAGCAGGTCGGTTTCGTGTATTGTTTCGTAAAAGCAGGATTCCATAAGTACCTCCAGGATGTGATAGAAATATACGTCAATTATAATCAAAAAAGATAAGAATATTGTACCAGAAATTGGGCGAAATATCAATATCAACCAGAGAAAGGACAAGAAAGGAACTAGAAGTTACACGAAAAAGGGAAGATAATGGAGACATTAGCACGAAACAAAGTTTGGGAGGAACAAAGACATGAAAGCAAAGGTAAGAACCTTTAACGGAACTACATCTCCGGAAGTAACCCAGCGTGAAACAGATCACCGCAAACTTGCCCGCGAGGCAGCAGCAGAGGGATTCGTTCTTCTGGAAAACAAAGATCATTTCCTGCCGCTGGCAAAGGGCAGCAAGGTAGGTCTTTACGGAGCAGGTGCAATCCGCACCATCAAAGGAGGCACCGGTTCCGGCGATGTCAATGAGCGTGACAGCGTTAATATTTTCCAGGGCATGAAAAATGCAGGCTACGACGTAACAAGCAGTGAATGGCTGGAGGATTACGATAAACTCTACGTACAGGCAAGACTGGACTGGAAAAATGAGATTTTCACAAAATTGAACGGAGACGACACAAAATTCTTTGATGCTTACTCTGCAACCCCGTTCTTTATGCCATCCGGAAACCCAATCGATGAAGAGAAAGCAGCAGCCGACGGTGCAGACACCGCATTCTTCGTTCTGGCACGTATCGCAGGAGAGAACAAAGACCGTTTTGATACGGAGGGTGACTACTTCATCTCCAAAGAAGAGAAAGCTATTCTGGCACAGGTTTCCAGATGCTATAAAAACGTTGTTCTTGTTATCAACACCGGCGGCCTGATGGATCTGGCATTCGTAGAAGAATTTGACAATATCCGCTCTATTTTACAGTACGTACAGGCAGGCCAGGAAGGCGGAAATGCATTTGCTGATGTTGTAAGCGGCGATGTAACCCCATCCGGAAAAATGACAGATACCTGGGCAAAAGATTACTATGATTATCCGGGTGCAGAGGTTTACAGCTACAAGAGCGGCGACCTCATGAAAGAAAAATACGAAGAGGGTATCTTCGTTGGATACCGTTACTTCGATACCTTTGAAGTACCAGTCCGTTACTCCTTCGGTTACGGTATGTCCTACACCGATTTCGAGATCAGGACCGATGACATCAAAGTAAGCGGCCGCGGTATGATGAATCCGAAAGTAAGCGTGACTGTTACCGTCACCAACACCGGCGATACTTATGCAGGAAAAGAAATTGTACAGATCTACGCTTCCTGCCCGCAGGGCAGACTGGTGAAAGAGTTCCGCCGTCTGGCAGGCTTTGGAAAAACAAAACTGCTGGCTCCGAAGGAATCCCAGACCATGACCATCACCTTCCCGCTGTATCAGCTGACTTCCTATGAGGAGGAAAGCGCATCCTGGATTCTGGAGCCGGGCATGTATGGTATCTGGATTGGAAATGATCTGAATACATCTGTTCTCTCCGGCGCGCTGGAGCTGGACGAGAAAGCAGTCATGACAGCGTGTGAAAATATCTGCCCGCTGAAAGAGGAATTGAATGAGATTGTTCCTGATGCAGAAAAAGTTCAGGCAAGAGAGGCTGCATGGCAGAAGGAAGTAAGAGAAAAGAGAATGAGCGTGATCGAGCTCAAAGCATCTGAGATCCCAACTGAGAAAGTAGATTACCAGCCGGTACCGGAAGAGCTTCCTGGAAAAGCAGGAAAGATTGTGGAATCCCTTTCTGTGGATCAGCTGGCACTCCTTGCAACCGGTGATCCGGGAAGAGCACAGGGCAACGCGCTTGGCTCCGCAGGAATTTCTGTTCCGGGAGCAGCAGCAGAGACATCCCCGTGCGCTTCGGAGGAGCCGTGGAATGTAACCACGATTGCTCTGGTCGACGGACCTGCAGGTCTTCGTCTGAAGAGAGAATATCAGGTAGACAACGGAGAGATCGTAGCGAGCGATTTCCTGGCTGCCCTGGAAGGCGGTTTCTTCAGCAAACCGCAGGAAAAACGCGGAACAACCTATTATCAGTTCTGTACCGCAATCCCGGTCGGAACACTTCTGGCACAGAGCTGGGATGTAGAACTGATCAAGAGAGTCGGCGAAATGATCGGCCATGAGATGGAACTGTTCAACGTAACACTGTGGCTGGCACCTGGTATGAACATCCACAGAAATCCGCTCTGCGGAAGAAACTTTGAATACTATTCCGAGGATCCGCTGCTTGCCGGTATGATGGCGGCTGCCATGACACTCGGGGTACAGAAGGGACCGGGCTGCGGAACCACGATCAAACACTTCGCATGCAACAATCAGGAGGATAACCGTATGGGCTCCGATTCCATCCTGTCCGAGCGTGCACTGCGTGAGATTTACCTGAAAGGCTTCGAGATTGCAGTCAAAGATGCACAGCCGATGTCCATTATGACATCTTATAATCTGATCAACGGTGTACACGCTGCAAACTGCTACGATACCTGCACGAAAGCAGCGAGAGATGAGTGGGGATTTGCAGGAGCTATCATGACCGACTGGACAACCACCAACGTACAGATCCAGGGCGAGTGTACCGCAGCGGGCTGCATGAGAGCCGGAAATGACATGGTAATGCCGGGTCTGCCGGAGGACCACGAGAACATCAAAAAAGAACTTGCAGATGGAACTCTGACGATGGCAGAACTGAAACGCTGCATTTATAACACCGTAAACATTGTACTGCAGTCCAATATGTACGAGGGCGCAGTCAGCTACCTTGATCAGTTCGATGATCTGGATACCTATCTTGTCGTGAAATAAAAGAAGTGAAAAATATCTTATGGGGATATACAAAAAGCAGGGTTTGAAATGAACGGACATTTCGGTGCGTGAGACATTGGGGGACCCTGAAAAGAGGAAAGAAGTGCCATTCGCAGATGGGGGTTTGCGGAGCAGGCACTTCTTTTACGTATATCGTCTATGAACCGTGAATACATTGACAGTAAGGCAGAAAATAAGGAGGCGCAAAAAGCAAATGAGAGAACGGGATGAGAATGCATATATTCGTTTTTTTGCCCTCTGGTTTGCGGCCGGTATGACCCTCGGTGTACTGCTGCTGCTTACGGCATCCCACACGGGAATGAAGGAGGGAAATAGCGTCCGCCTCTTTCAGGCGGAGGCGTTTTTTGGAAGAAAAATTTCCGCAAAGGCCTGCTTTTCCTATCTTCTAAAGGTACGGTTAGCACCGGCATTTGCGGGACTTCTCTTTGGATTGACGGCAATCGGTGCGTATTTTGCCACTGCTGCCGTTTGGGCATATGGTTTTCTGTGTGGCGTCTTTCTCTCGGCTGCCTATCTGCAGAACGGAATGGCAGGTCTTTTATTCTTTTTTCTGGCTCTTTTTCCACAGATTTTCCTCTACCTTGCCGCGTTATTTCTGATGGCTGCTGCGTGCAGCCGGATGGCAGAGACGAATCACCTTGCCGGCGGCATACAGAAAAAGGAATATTTTTGCTTCGGCGTGCGCTACTTCTTTGCACTGATCCTGCTTCTGTGGGGTATTCTGCTTGAGAGTTATGTCAATCCGTGGTTTCTTGCGAAAATCCTGTAAAAACGGTCGGAAAAGGGAATTGCATTTTTGAAAAAACGTGTATATAATTAAAAGCATTGTTACCCTTTATCGGGCAGTGAGAGGGAGAAAAAAGCAAAAAGGAAAAAAGCTATGCAGGAAACGATACAGTCATTTACGGACTATCTACAGACGGAAAAGAAAGCGTCAAAAAATACAGAAGTCTCCTATCAGCGCGATCTTCGAAAGCTGGCAGTTTTTTTGAAGGAGCACGGAATAGAAAAACCGGAGCAGATGAATGCAACGGTTTTAAATTCTTATTTATTATATCTGGAGCGGGAACACTTCTCCCCGGCAACGATCTCGCGCAGCATTGCGGCGATTCATATGTTTTGCCAATATGCGTGTCAGGAGGGGATAATGGTATCCGACCCGTCAAAAGCATTGCAGCCACCGAAGGTTGAACGGAAAATGCCGGAGATCCTTTCCATCGCAGAGGTCGATCTGCTGCTTCGCCAGCCAAAAACCGACACGCCAAAGGGTATCCGCGACAAAGCAATGCTGGAAATGCTGTATGCGACCGGTATCCGTGTCAGTGAGCTGATCCATTTGAAAACACAGGATGTCAATCTTATGATGGGCTATATCACCTGCCGCGATGAAAAGGAGCGGATCGTTCCGTTCGGCGGATCGGCGAAAAAGGCGTTGGAGCAGTATCTGGGGAGTGCGCGCGCAGCCCTGATGCATGGACGGGAGGATGATGTATTGTTTGTCAACTGCTCCGGAGGTCCGATGAGCCGTCAGGGATTCTGGAAAATTCTGAAATCCTATGCGAAATCCGCAGGCATTACTGCGGATATTACGCCGCATACCCTGCGCCATTCGTTTGCAACTCATCTGCTGCAAAATGGTGCGGACTTAAAGAGTGTCCAGGAGATGATGGGACATGCCGATATCTCGACAACGCAGATGTATCTCCACCTTGGTGTGAATAAAATCAGGGACGTGTACCGGAAGACACATCCGAGAAAGTAAAGGTGGAACAGAAAAGTAAAACGATAAAAAAACCTCCGCCGCAGACTGGTGAAAAACTGCAGCGAAGGTTTTTGATGTTTTTAGGGTGTTGAGAAAATTTAGCACTCCTCAGCGATATCATAAATCAGGCGTTCGGTCTGATCCCAGCCAAGGCACGGGTCAGTGATGGATTTACCATAGACATGATTTCCACAACCGATTTTCTGATTGCCAGGCTCCAGATAGCTTTCGATCATAACACCTTTTACGAGACTTTCGATATCCTTGTTGCATCGTCTTGTGTGCAGAACGTCTTTGACGATACGGATCTGCTGCTCGTATTTCTTTCCGGAGTTGGAATGGTTGGAGTCGATGATGGTAGCCGGGTTTACGAGATGTGTTTCGTTGTATTTCTCCAGCAGAAGCTGAATGTCCTCGTAGTGATAGTTCGGCACGGAGTTGCCGTGCTTGTTGGTCGCACCGCGAAGAATGGTGTGCGCCAGCGGATTTCCGCTTGTCTTTACCTCCCAGGTACGGTAAATAAAGGAGTGGGAGCCCTGTGCGGCGATGACGGAGTTAATCATAACAGAAAGATCACCGCTTGTCGGGTTTTTCATGCCGGCCGGAATATCGATGCCGGAAACAGTCAGACGGTGCTCCTGGTTTTCTACGGAACGTGCGCCGACTGCAACGTAGGAGAGAATATCGGACAGATAACTCCAGTTGGACGGATACAGCATCTCGTCTGCAGAAGTCAGATCGGTTTCTTCTACTACGCGCATATGCATTTTACGCATGGCGATCAGGCCGTGCAGCAGGTCCGGCTTTCCTTCCGGGTCCGGCTGATGAACGATACCTTTGTAGCCTTCACCTGTGGTACGCGGTTTGTTGGTATAGACACGTGGGATGATGATCAGTTTGTCGGATACTTTGTCGGCAACCTTTGCCAGACGGTGATTGTACTCCAGAACAGCGTCTTCGTTGTCTGCGGAGCAAGGTCCTACGATAACAAGAAATTTATCGGAATCCCCGGTAAAGACTTTTGCGATTTCAGCGTCACGCTGTTTTTTGATTTCGGTTGCGCGGGCGCTTAAGGGATATTGTTCCCGGATCTCTGTTGGGGTGGGAAGTTTTCTTACAAATTCAAGGCTCATTTTCGTTCTCCTTTATCTTAGATGCACTTCTTTTCTAGCTGCGGACAGAGGAGCGTTCTTGTGTGCCCCGTCGCAAACCATCTATAAATTATAATACATAACGCGAAGATTGTCGATATTTTTTCGGCGAAAATTCTGTTTCTCTTAAAAAAGATAGAAAAAAGGTATCAATGAACAGCAAATCCGTTTGCAGATTCCCGATGCAGGAACAAAAGTGCCATTGTCATAATGGTAAGTTCACTTGCAAGAATACCATAGAGATAGCCACGGATGCCGAAAACCGGGACGAGAAAAAGAATTGCAAGAATACGAATTACATCTCCGGCAAGGTTCTGGAAAAAAACGAGAGAAGTTTTTCCAAGGCCGTTTAAAATGCTTCCAAGTGTCGTTTCCAGATAGAGAAAAGGACTTAAAAATGAAAGGATACGCAGAAAAACGCCGACTTCTTCGTTTTGAAAAAGGAAACGTCCAAGCCACGGACCGAAAAAGAAAAAGGCAAAAACAGCGGAAGTGCCAAGCAGCACACAGAAAGAAATTGTATAACGGATCGTGTCTGATATTTGCTCCGGCGTACCGTCGGCCTGCTGTTTTGCTACGCCGGGCAGAAGCATGACGGACACCGCGTGGGTGACGGCGGAGGGAAAAAAGATCATCGGAAGTGCCATACCGGTGAGAATGCCATACTGCGAGAGCGCTGCTTTCCGGGAAAGACCGTAGGTGACCAGACAGCCGGGGAGCAGAGCACTTTCAATGCTGTGGAGGATATTCAGAAGAATACGGTTCAGCGTAAGCGGAAGATTCAAAACGGCAAGCTCTCGGAAGGTATCGTACCAGAGGGTCTTTTCTTTGAAAAAAACAGAAATCGGGCGGTGTTTCTGAGGGGACCTGCTGTGCGAGACGGACAGGCAGGCCATCAGAAAGAGACACGAAAAGAGTTCGCCGGCGGCAGTACCGAATGCAGCGACAGCGGCAGAGGGGAGGCTTGTGGAAAGACAGAAAAGCCAGGCAAGGTAGGAAGCGCCCATGCGCACGAACTGTTCCAAAAGCTGGCAAAAAGAAGGCAGTGCCGTCTGATTCTGGCCAAGATACCATGCCGAGAGACAGTTGTGGATCCCGGAGGGGAGAATGCCGAGTGATAAAATCCGGAGGAGCAGAATCGTCCGCAGCTCAAAAAGAAGCCGTGTTCCGATAAAATCCGCGCTGAAAAAGAGAAAGATGGAGGCGGAGAAGGAAAGTATCACTACAATGCCGCATCCGGCCGCCAGACAGATCTTTGCCCGTCTGGAATCCTTTTTGGCAAGGTACGATGCGACAAAGCGCGAGAGCACTGTCTGCATGCCGCCTGCGCCAAGGGAGAGCATCAGTGCGTAGAGTGGTGTGGCGAGCTGGTAGATACCAAAGGCTTCCGCACCGATCCGGCGCGACAGGAATATTCTATAGAGAAATCCAAGAATTCTGCAGATGATCCCGGACGCGGTCAGGATCAGTGTGCCAAGAAGAAGCGTGTTCTTTCTTGTGATTTTCAGCATGGGATAGACTCCTTTCACGGCATTGCGCAGATAGTCTAAAATATGCGAAAAAACTCCTTGACAGAACCCCGTGATCGGTGCTATTCTGAGTGAGAAATAAATCCGATTAAAACTGTCGGAATTGAAAAACGACAGCACAGGAAAAAGGAGAACCAGGAATGAAATTATCGACCAAAGGAAGATATGGTCTGCGTGCCATGATCGATCTGGCGAGTCACGAAGAAGAGGGTGCAGTGTCCATTGCCAGCATTTCAGAACGCCAGAATATCTCAGAGAGCTATCTGGAGCAGCTGGTGCGTCCGCTTCGAAAAGCCGGATTCATTGAGAGTGTGCGGGGGGCAGGCGGTGGATATGTACTTGCAAAACCGGCAGATTCCATTTCGGTAGGAGATGTTCTCCGTGTGCTGGAGGGCGGACTCGAGGCAGTCACGTGCTCGGTCAATGAAGGCCTGGGCGGCTGCGATGCGGCCGATTTCTGCGTCACGCGTTTTGTGTGGCAGAGGATCAATGAGGGAATTACGAACGCTGTGGATTCCATCAGCCTCGGAGAGCTGGTTCAGCAGAGCCGGCAATTAGAGAAAAACAGAAACAGCGATAGAAATGACAAGGAGTGAACAACAATGATTTATCTGGACAATGCGGCAACAACAAAAACAGCCCCGGAAGTTGTCGAGGCTATGCTTCCTTATTTCAGCGAATACTACGGAAATCCATCCAGTATTTATGCAATTGCAGGAAAAAGCAAAGAAGCCATCACCAAAGGAAGAGAGCAGATCGCAAACGTGCTCGGCGCAAAACCGGAGGAAATTTATTTTACAGCCGGCGGCAGCGAGTCCGATAACTGGGCGTTAAAAGCTACCTTTGAAGCATATAAAAATAAAGGAAATCACATCATTACCACAAAAATCGAGCATCATGCGATTCTTCATACCTGTGAGTATCTGGAAAAAGAGCGCGGTGCGAAAGTGACTTATGTCGGCGTCGATGAGAACGGCGTTGTCAATCTGGATGAACTCGAAGCAGCCATCACACCGGAGACCATTCTGATTTCCGTTATGGCGGCAAATAACGAAATCGGAACGATTCAGCCGATCAAGGAAATCGGAAGAATTGCAAAAGAACACAATATTTTATTCCACACAGATGCCGTACAGGCATTTGGCCAGATTCCGATCAATGTGGATGAGTGCAATATTGATATGCTCAGTTCCAGCGGTCATAAGATTAACGGACCGAAAGGAATCGGCTTCCTTTACATCCGAAAGGGTGTGAAAATCCGCTCCTTCGTACACGGCGGTGCGCAGGAAAGAAAACGCCGTGCCGGAACAGAAAATGTACCGGGCATCGTAGGATATGGAGTTGCGGCAGAGCGTGCGGCAAGAACTATGGCGGAGCGTACCGCAAAAGAAATCGAAGTACGTGATTATCTGATCAACCGTATTTTAACCGAGATTCCGAACTGCCGTCTGAACGGCGATCCGGTAAAACGTCTGCCGAACAACTGCAACATCAGCTTTGAATTCATCGAGGGAGAGTCCCTTCTGATCATGCTGGATATGAAAGGTATCTGCGCATCCAGCGGTTCTGCATGTACTTCCGGATCCCTGGATCCGTCCCATGTACTGCTGGCCATCGGACTGCCGCACGAGAAAGCACACGGTTCCTTACGTCTGACTTTAAGTGAGGAGATCACAAAAGAGGACGTTGATTTCGTTGTAGAGCAGATCAAAGCGATCGTAGACCGTCTGCGCAGCATGTCCCCGCTGTATGAGGATTACATCAAAAAACAGCAGGGTAAATAAGTTTAAAAAAATAAGACAGTCCATCCAGAAAGCCGGTACAGAAAAATTCAGGTAAAAGCTGTGCCGGAGGAGGACTGCTTTGAAATAGTTCAGGAGGAAGAATAACAATGTACAGTGAAAAAGTAATGGATCATTTCCAGCATCCGAGAAATGTAGGAGAAATTGAGAACGCAAGCGGTGTAGGTACCGTTGGAAATGCAAAATGCGGCGATATCATGAGAATGTATCTCGACATCGACGATAACGGCATCATTCAGGACTGCAAATTTAAAACCTTCGGCTGCGGCGCCGCTGTTGCAACCAGCAGCATGGCAACCGAGCTGGTAAAAGGAAAAACCATCCAGGAAGCTCTGGAAGTAACCAACAAAGCCGTTA
>OGRJ01002219.1_pt1 | contig 14458 bp, 14 predicted proteins | sample 1553411 | NCBI WGS metagenome assembly OGRJ01 (sample SAMEA2580084, study PRJEB22360) | human gut metagenome | biome: human gut; feature: human-associated habitat; material: faeces | place: Denmark | collected 2008/2010
CGAGAATTGCGGCGCGAAATCATGCGAATGCATGATTTCTGTGCATCGCGAAGCGAGTTACTGGTCACGGAGTGAACAGTAACTTTTCAAGTCATATTTCATCTTCTTAAAATGCGTTTTCTATGGTATAATAATGATACTTTACTATTTTCAGGAGATCTAAAATGAAAAAGAAACAATTAAATCTCACCTCCGGTCCTATTTTACGGACTTTGTCTGAGCTGGCACTGCCAATCATGGCTTCTTCCTTCCTGTCTACCGCCTACAACATTACAGATATGGCATGGATAGGAATGCTGGGCTCTAAAGCAGTGGCGGGTGTGGGCGTGGGAGGTATGTACGTCTGGCTCTCCCAGGGACTTTCTTCCCTGGCAAGAATGGGAGGACAGGTAAACATGGCGCATTCCCTTGGAAGAGGTGACCAGAAGACTGCCGCAGGCTTTGCACAGGCGGCTCTGCAGCTTACTATACTCTTCTCTCTTTTTGTTACCTTGATCAGTATGTTATTTACTAATCCGCTGCTGCATTTTTTTGCATTAAATGATGCAGCGACTTACAACAGTGCCAGAATTTATATGCGGATTACCTGCGGGCTGATCCTGTTTTCCTTCCTTTCCCAGGTGCTGACAGGTCTTTTCACAGCCCAGGGCGATTCCAAAACACCGCTGAAAGCAAACTTCTTTGGCCTGATACTGAATATGATCCTTGATCCGCTTCTTGTTCTTGGTGTAGGACCATTTCCCAGATTAGAAGTTGTAGGAGCAGCAGTTGCAACTGTTACCGCACAGATTATAGTTCTTCTGATCCTTGTTGCAGAAATTCTCCGTGACCACGGTGAAGCCAATGTACTACACAAAATCCGTCTGCTTTCACGACCGGATATTGCCTGTTTAAAAGGTGTCTTTCGCATTGGAACCCCCACTGCACTTCAGGGAAGCCTTTACTGTATCATCTCCATGATACTCACCCGAATGGTTTCCGGATTCGGGGACGGTGCTATTGCCGTACAGCGTGTAGGCGGACAGATTGAGTCCCTTTCCTGGAACACAGCTGATGGTTTTGGCTCCGCCCTGAACGCTTTCATGGGGCAGAACTACGGAGCAGGAAAAAAAGACCGAATCAAATCAGGATACCATATTTCCATTCGGCTTCTGATATGCTGGGCTGCACTGATCACTATTGCCTTTGTATTTTTCCCGCGGCAGATTTCTGTGCTCTTTTTCCACGAGGAGGAAGTTATCCGGCTTTCCGTTGATTACCTGCGAATCATCGGATTTTCCGAAATTTTTCTCAGCGTGGAAATGATGACTGTGGGTGCCCTGTCTGGTCTTGGACGGACACAGCTTTGCAGTCTGATCAGCGTTGGCCTGACTGTTATACGAATCCCCCTTGCACTGGTTCTGTCAAACACTGCACTGGGACTGAATGGAATCTGGTGGGCACTGACACTTTCCACCGTTTCAAAGGGAATTATTTTTTATTTTGTGTTCCAATATATTTGCGAACATAGTTTGTTAAGAACTACAAATAGATAATAAAAGATCCGACAGATGGTATTTTCATACCTGTTCTGTCGGATTTTTTTATAATTAAGTTTTACACTTCTGAAATTATTTTTCAGAAACAACCACCTTGATTGCATTCTTTTTCTCTCTGCTCAGGAAACAGGATACGATTTCCAGCACCAGCATGATAACCATAACCACCGCTGTCACAATAATATAACCGATCACACCAGAAGAACCGAACATGGAAATTCCGTTCAAGGCATCTGCAAAAGTGTTGATACTGTTTACGATCATTTTTCCAATGGAAAGTGTAATAAACACAACTGCAATCAGATTGAAAATATCCGCAATCACATAATCTGCAAATACGTAAATCCCACAGCACATAAGGGCCAGTACAAGATAAAAATCAACAGCTTTATTAAACTCATTTACACGGTTTGCGTTGATACTGTAATAAATAATGCAGAACAGGCCGAGCAGAATATTTAATGCATTAAAAATGCCGCTGATTCTTTTTCCTAATATCTTATCTTTGATATTCATTATGCATTTTCTCCTCTCTTTTTACTCCAAACCAGCATTTCCAGATAGTAAAGTACAATAAACAGTATAGTAATTGTTCCAAATCCAATTGTTGCCGCTTTCAAAGCTGTTTTCCACCATGGAGTAATATGTACTACATGAGAGGTTTCATCCAGTCCATTAATCAGGATAGAATGAACCTGTGCATAAACATTGTGCTTGGTTGCATTACGCAGAGTCTGAAGCATGTAACCGTCACCATTTTCGATGGCTTCCGTAACCATGTCTTTACTGAGCACTACAGAAGAATCATCGGAAGCTCCGAATCCTGCCATATCCCAGCACCAGTAGTCAAGTCCTGCTGTAATGTTAGAAGTATAATGTTTCTTGTAATCCATATTTACAACCGCATCAGAAGTAACATGTCCTTTGTAAGCCCATTCTCCTCTCATAACAGTTGTAAGAAGTGCTGAGGAGCTTCCGCAGTAAGTGCAGCCGATTCTGTTAAATGCTGTCATACAACCCATTGCGCCGCCTTTTGTATAAGCTCCCTCAAAAGCTCGCAGATACTGCTCACGAAGAGCCTGTTCATTGGTAAAGGTTGCCGCACTCTCACGATGTGCTTCCTGGTCGTTTACAACCATGTGTTTATAGCCAAGGATAATTCCATATTTCTGAACGTTTTCAGCAACAACAGTTCCTACCAGATATCCCATGTTTCCATCTTCAGAATAGTAAGCAGAAGCTCGTCCGTTAAACTGTGTACGATGACAGTTCGGGCCGCCAGACCAGATTTCTGTTGCGCCCATAAAATAAGCTTCATTTGCAGTCATGCTGCTTCGTTTCGCAACATCATCTTTATTCCAGGTGCAGGTCATAACAACGGTGGAAGGCCATACAATACCGGATTTTCCAGTAAGTTTGAAAGTTACCTGCTCCAAACAGTCCATATCATCCCCACGGTAGGTAGACGGCATTGCAATACTCTCAACTAGTACAGAACCGTTCTGGTCAGGGAGAATAGAAGCCATTTCTTCTACCGTGAGCTGGTCAAGGAATTTATCCCATGTGGCATCGTCATCGTAATCTACATCTTTCATTGCAACAAAGTTAATGCCAGCATCTACTCCCTGGGTAAAATCCTCTACAGATGGTGCATCTTCTGGTTCTGTATAAAGATCACCATTTAAAGTTTTCATCATATCCTCAGTTGCAGTTACAGAAACCTGCTCTGCTGGATATGTTCCCTCCCAGTCACTTCTGGAAAGATAAGTTACAGTGTCTGTTCCAAGGTTATTTAAATTGGCATCGTCGAACTGGTTTGTTACTTCCATATCAGAATAGCGGGACATTTTATAGGACTCTGTATCCAGTTTTGCATTGTTCCAGGAGTATGCTTTCTCTGCATCTCCTTTAGCCTTCTCGCCCAATGCATCTGTCATTCCCTTGGCACCTTTTGCAGCAAGAATATTGTTCAGGGCATCGTGTGCATCATCGCCGATGGCAAAGTAATAATCGCCTTCGCTTAAAATATAGCCTTTGGCATTGGTGTAATCGTAGCTTGCAAGGAGATATCTTTCTACTGGAATTTCCAGTGTCTCAGAAGCACCTGGCGCCAGGATATCTGTCTTATCAAAGCCCACAACCTGGACTGCAGATTTCTCCACATTGTTCTCTTTTTCATAATTCCCATATGGGGTCTGTGCATAGACTTCTGCAACAGATTTTCCAGCTACATCACCAGTATTTGTCACGGTAACTTTTACGTTGTAAGTATCTGTTGTTTCGTCATACTCTACACCATCAAGGGTCTGGGAAAAGGTTGTGTAGGAAAGTCCATAGCCAAATGGATAAGCGATTTCGTCATTATAATTCCATGCTTTTCCAGTTGAGGAACCAACTATACTGTCTGCATTTCCGTTTCCAAGTACGGTATCCTCATAACGGGTTTCATAATATTTATATCCTACATAAATATCCTCTGCATAGATCAGATAGTTGGAAACATACTGATCGCTGTCTGAACAATATTCCAGAACCTCATCCAGATTCGCCCACTCTGGCGTATTTTTCATCTGTGCATAGGTGATAGCCGGAGCTGACAGAGAATTTTTCGCATAGGTATCAACCAGTTTTCCAGATGGGTTCGCCTCTCCTTGAAGCAGATTTACAACACCTGTAAATCCAACAATACCAGGGGAACCAATCCACAGGCATGCATCCACATCATAATCATCCAGGTCTCCAAGCTCCATAGCCCAGTTAGAATTTACAAGAAGAATAATTTTCTTAAATACGCCCTGCTCTTTCTGTTCTTTCAGCATATTCAAAAGATCTTTTTCGTCCTGATGAAGAGCCAGCTGACTGATTCCCTCTGAATCTTCAAGAAGAAGGTCACAATCCTCACTTGCCTGTCTTGTAAGCATAACAACAGCTGCATCATTATACTGATCCTGCCAGCTATTTTTCAGATTTTCTGTGTAAAAATCTGCTGGTGCTTCTCCAATCTGCGGATCGTCAACAGATTTTACACGCATATAACCGCTCTCCTGATAAGCCTTTACCATTGTCTGATTAACATCATAAACGGACTCCATTGCTCCAAGATAAGTTACCAGTTCCTGGGTAGAATTAGCCGTAGAATGATAACTGTAAAAAGGTCCTGAGTAGGATTGCGGACCGCCAAAACCTGTACTTCCAGCTACACTTTCCGTACTCTCAATAGAATTTTGTCCAAAAAGTGTAATGCTGCTTCCAGCCGCCAGTGGAAGTGCATTGTTGTCATTTTTCAAAAGAACAGAACCTTCTTCCTGTTCTGCAACTGCCTGTGCTGCCGCATCATCCTCCAGCTGCTGCAGCTTATCTCCATCATAAATATCAGTTCCATAATCGCTTTTATAATAATCTGTATCAACATCTAAGCCTTCATCCGAAACTGTCTTTGTAGTTTCAATGCCAAGCACTGTGTTTAGTCTGCCCTCATAGGCCTCTGCCACAGGAGTTCCTATGGACACAACTGTAAGCAGACAAGCTGAAACAGCACCCAGACCACGGGTGATTTCCTTCTTGATTTTCATATGTTTCCTCCCATTTGATCAACAATAAATATTGTTTTTTGCTTTTCATGACCGCGCGTTCATCATGGTCAGGAGCTTAACACATACTCAAAAAGGATATTTTAAGATTTCGTAACAGGCATTCCAGATTTCGTAATTTGCACTTTATTTTGCGACAGGTATAATAATCGTCAGGCTGAACATATGATTTTCCGCTGTAATATCCATACTTCCATTATATTTTTCCACACATTTTTGCACACTTTTCAACCCATATCCGTGACCATCATGTGCATTTTTTGTAGTCACAGGAAGCCCTTCTGAAAAGTTTATTTTCTCGTTTTCCATATAATTCTGTATCTGAATAAGGAGCAGATTTCCCTTGGTCCAAATAGATGTGGAAATCACTTTTTTCTCTTCGTCAGAAACCATAAGTACACTCTCAATTGCGTTGTCAATTACATTTCCAAGAATAGTATATAAATCCACAGCAGATATAAAATCCATTTTCTTCCCGTCTGCCACACAGGTTAATTCTATGTTATTTTTCATGCATACCAGTCTTTTCTGGGACAGCAAAGTATCCAGAACTTTACTTCCGGTTTCCACTTGGGAATCATAAGACTGGATAGTTTTACACACCTGTTCATAGTATGCTTTTTGCTGTTCTTCATCTGAGAAAAGCTTCAGTGGCTCCAGCTGTTTTTTTAGATCATGGCAGATCAGATTGATCCGCTCCACATCATCCTGTCTCAGCCGGAACAATTCCTTTTGTTTCAGCCGAACCTGTTTTTCCAGATCCTGCTCTCTCTGTTTATTCAATTTATTTTTGTAATCCATCTGTTCCCATAATACAAACAGACAACAAATCAGATCGTATGCTTTACATAGGTAATAGAGATTATTTTCTTCTGCATTAAACATGGTATCTGCTGCAATACTAAGCCCCAGAGCGAGCATGATAATAAGGAAAAACGACATCATAGAGAAACGAATATCCACATCATAATGTCCATTTTCAGGTAATTTTCTTCCGATAAACCAGTACAGCAAAAGTGCAATGCACACTGCACACACAATATATGCCGGTGCATAAACCGGTATTCCATGAACTGGTCGAAACAAAATCAGATATACACAATAGCTGATATGCTGTACTGCATAGGCACATGTAACGCTATACAAAGCCTCTTTCCAGGAAATTTCGTATGCAAAATAACTGCTGAATACAAACAAGGTAAACTGCATGATGTATGTAAAAAGCCCATGAGAAAAGGGCGCAGAACAACATACGGATATCAGAAAGCCAAGGACAATTCGCCATGCAAAGTGTTTTCTTTTCTGAATTCCAATTGAAAATAACAGTATGATTGGGAACACGTTGATTGAAAAAAATGCATGTCCTATGTATATGGGAATTTGGGATAAAATTTCTGATACCATCAGCGCAGCCCTCCTTTGTAATAATCAAGTAATGCCTGTTTTACCTCTTTTTTCTTCGATCGGCTGACTTTTAATTCTGTTTTATCATTCAAGGTTATAATATCCTTTTGAAAATCTGTGACGTATTTCATGTTAATGCAAAAGGAACTGCTACAGCAAATAAAATGATAGTCTGCCAATTTTGCCGCAAATTCTTTCAGGGTAGAAAGAAGCTGATATTCTTCATCTACCGTAAAAATATGCAGCCAGTGATCACGAATCTCCACATAAACAATCTCATCGGAGGACACTTTTTTCATCCCGTCTTTGTATTCCAACAGAATATTAACAGACTCCTGGCCTTTCACAGACTTCAGGGCTTTTTCCAGTTTCATAGAAAAAGAAAAATATTTTATAGGCTTCAGGACAAAGTCCAAGGCACCCACTTCGTAACCATTGATTGCATATTGCGCCATGTTGGTTATAAATATAATCAGCACTCTTTGATCCCTTTTTCGGATTTCTCTGGCAGCATCCATACCATTCATTTTTGGCATTTCAATGTCCAGTAAAAGAACATCATATATGGGTTCGTATTTAAATACCAATTCATTTCCATCTTGAAAAAAAGACGCCTGGATATCTATATTTGTTTCTTTTTTGTAACGCTCAATATATTCGGAAATTGTCTTCTGGAATGAGGGATCATCCTCTGCTATTCCAATTCTGAACATCCTATTGTTCTCCTTTTCCCTGATATAAGTAATTCTAAAAACTGCAATATTCACTCAAACTGCTTCAGATATTCCCCCACCAACCGTGTCATTTCTTTTGAAAAATCAGAATTATATTTTCTTTTGCAGAAGGCTTTGCACCAGTCTTCGAAGGTGGAATTTTTGTATTGGTGACTCAACATTTCTCGAAGTTCAGTGTCGTCCATACTGCGGTAGGTATTCTCATGGACAATATGTTCCTGTGCACATCTCTGGGGTTTAGAGCGATTCTTTTGCTGCTGGGTGGGCCAGCCAAATACCAGCATAACAGCTGGAAAAACATAATCAGGCAGGTTCAGAAGTCTTCTTTGTTTCTCATAATTTTCCATAATATCACCAATGTAGCAGGAACCGATACCAAAGCTCTCCGCTGCCACAACTGCATTTTGTGCGGCAATTGCCGTGTCTGTCACCGCAAGCATAAGGTCTCCTATACCTGGTTTTCTTGGCTCACAGCCAGCTTCCAGATATGCATCATACCACTTCTTGCAGTCAGCACAGAATACCAGTACCATAGGTGCTTTCGCAATAAATGGCTGGTAGTCGCAGGTCTCAGATAAAGCCTTTTTCAATTCTTCATCTGTAATGTCCAAAATAGTATAAAGTTGCTGACAACCTGCTGTAGGCGCCTGGGCTGCGGCTTCAAGGATGACCTTCTTCATCTCCTGCGGAATGGACTTTTCTTCGTATACGCGCATGGATTTTCTATTATATAAACTTTTTATAATTTCATTCATTTTAAATTTCTCCCTTTTCCTCTAAACAGCTATCATCGAATGACATAACCGTATAAAAATTATCTTTCTTCGATTTTTCTTACAAAAAAACAGATATTCCCAATAATAATACCGAGAAATATCTGTTTTTTCAAGTCAATATGGAGTCCACAATTTAAGCAGTCTGTGCGCTGTCTTTCATCATCCTGTAATAGCAAGGGATCAGAAGTGCACACGCACCGAACTAAGCCAGTGGACTGGCAATACAGACAGCCGTATAGCCATTCTTCAATAAAAAAACGATTCGGGTATTGTCATTTCTGATACAGATATTGACATTTTTTAAGAAGTATTACAAAGTAATTTCCTGATCACGTAAAAAAGCCCTCGGATGCCAGAAACATTCGAGGACTTCTTCTTTTATTTTTATATTTAAACTTGTTGGGTTTGGTTAAATTGCTAACAAATTCTTAATTGCTTCCATATACACTTCCACAGCCTCTTCCATCTCGGAAACAAGAATGAACTCATCTGCACCGTGAATACGATAATCCACACCCAGCTTTTCCGGACCAAATGCAATAATATTTTTCAGAGATTTGGCATAGGTACCACCGCCAATTACCATTGGTTTGTTCTCCGTGTCGCCAGTCACATCCACATAAGCCTTGTACAGGGCATTTACCAGCGGAGATTCTCTTGGGAAGAACAACGGATTACCGATTTCCCCCACCTCAATACGGCCATTTTCATCTTCCAGATTACCCTCTATACGATTCAGAATATCATCCTTTTTGAAGGTTACAGGTACACGGATGTCGATGGTGCAGGAAATCACACCATTCTCTGTTTTTACGATTCCATTGCAGAAGGTCAGCTCACCAAACTCATCGGAAATTTTAAGGCCAACACCGGAGCCATCACAGGCAGTTCCAATGTGCTGATTATAAAATTTAACAAAATCGTCTTCAAAGCCTGCCTTTGCAAGACATTCCATGGTAACACCTGCTGCGTTGATACCAAGTGTCGGGGTGCTGGCATGAGCCGGTACGCCTTTTGCATAAATGGTGATCTGGTTTTCGGCTTCCGTAACTTTATATTCCTGCAGTTTTGTTTCGGAAAGCATCTGCTCCAGTTTCTCCTTAAGACCAGCTTCCGCCGGAATCACAGTGGTACAGTTATCGCATACTGCATTAGAAACAAAGCCACCATTCATGGAGATAATTCTGGTATTTTTGGAATATGCCATCATGGACATATAGCCTTTTTCACCATGAATACATGGGAAATTTGCATCAGGTGTAAAGCCGCAGGATAACTCTTCCTCTACCTCATTATAATGTGCCATACATTTGGAACCGGTCTCCTCATTGCATCCCATGATCAGACGGACTCTTTTGTTCAGTTTCACACCGGAATCCTTTAGAAGTTTCATCGCATAGAGAGCTTCAATTACAGGTCCTTTGTCATCTGTAGTTCCACGTCCGTATACATGGTCGCCATCTCGTGTCAGCTTAAATGGATCGTAGGTCCAGTCACCACCTACAGGTACAATATCAAGATGACCTGCAATACCTACGATTTCCTCGCCTTCTCCCATTTCGGCGTAACCACAGTAATTATCAAGATTTACGGTTTTAAAACCAAGCTCTCTGGCAATTTCAAGCCCGATCTCAAGTGCCTCTGCCGGTCCTTCTCCGAAAGGTTTCCCCTCTGACGGGGTGCCAAGCTGGGAATCAACGGCAACCAGCTTTCCAAGATTTTCAAGCATTTCCTCAGATAATGCATGGATCTGTTCTCTTGTATTCATAGATGTTATATTTCCTCCAAATTCTATTTTATCTGTGCAGAGCATTTCCACCAATTGTAATGACTCTCCCGGGTAACGTCTTTTCACAGCTGCTCCAACAGCTGCTTCTCCACATTTTCAAAGCCAATTCTCTCAATAGTCTCCGCAAAACGTTCTCCCTTTATTCCATTGTCACGGAAGAAAAGAATGGCCTTTTCAATTACATCCAGGGCTTCTTCTTTGGATGTAAAAATCCGGCCAAGGGCTTTTCCCTGAGATACTTTTTTACCCCAGCGTCCACCTATGTATATCTTATAGCCATAAGCGCCGTCCTCAATGGTATGGAACGGACATTTTCCAACACAGCGGCCGCAGTTTTTACATATGTTTTTGTCAATCTGAATCTTCCCATCAACCACCTTTGCCACTTTGTTTGGACAGGCAGCCTCAATGGCACATTTCTTGCAGCCTTTACATACATCTGCATTGACGTTTGGAATTCTCTGTCCAATAATTCCTACATCATTCAGGTCTGGTTTCACACAGTTGTTTGGACAGCCCCCCACAGCAATCTTAAATTTATGTGGAAGTGCAACCTCCCTGTAACCTTCATAAAAACGTCTGTAAATTTCTTCTGATACTGCGTAGGAATCCAGAAGTCCATACTGACAGGTGGTTCCTTTGCAGGACACTACAGGACGTACCTTTGCCCCTGTTCCACCTGTTACCAGGCCTTCTTTCGCTATAAATTTCTGAAATTCTTCAATCTTGTCATAAGGAATTCCTGGGATTTCCACAGAGAGTCTGGTGGTATACAAAAGCTCACCGTTTCCGAATTTTTCTGCTGCATCTGCCATACAGCGATGCTGTGCTGCAGTTACTTTTCCATTTGTCGTGAGAACTCTTGCAGAAAACAGATCGGTTCCTCTGTTATTCAGAAAGCCCATTCCTTTTACTCTTTTTTCATCCTCCGGGCTGATTGTTAATGCTGACATTTTTGATACCTCATTTCCTGTTACTATTCACTGATAATTTTTTCATCTGTGAATTCTATTATAGCACCTGAATTGGTGTTTGAAAAACGTTTTTCTCTGTGGTATTCTATAAGCATATAAATAATACAAACCGGAGGGATAATTTCTATGTTAATTTGTGATTATATTGTAGAATCTATTGACGGCGACTACGCTCATCTGCGCAGGACAGATCTTCCCGAGGAAGAACTGAAGCTGGTAGCAAGAGCGCTTCTGCCATTTGACATTACAGAGAGATGTAGATTACATTATGAAATGATGCAGTATACCATAATTGACTGATATACTGCAAAACAATTCATTCGGTTATGATAAAGCATTCAGACATTTTCCAGTTCCCAGCCAAGCTGCTGCGCACCGCGCTCAATTACTTCCCGGGAGCAGCCTGCTGCGAAACCTTTGCTTTTGTACTTTTTCTTCAGGGATTTCAGTTCCATATCCTTAGTGCTCTTGGACGGACGCATTAATGCTGCTGCCCAGATCAATCCGGTAAGTTCGTCTGCTGCAAAGAGCACTTTTTCCATCTCCTGTTCCGGTGCTACATCGATTGTTACACCGCAGCCTACGGTTATTCCATATCCGTGAGATACCACACTGTGTATCACATCCTCGCCTACCCCTGCCTCGCGAAGCATTTCCGGCGCTTTCAGGCAATGCTCTTCCGGATAAAGCTCGAAATCAATGTCGTGAAGAAGCCCTACGATTCCCCAGTATTCAGCATCCTCTCCATATCCCAGTTCGTTTGCATACCATTTCATGACCGCTTCCACAGTCAGTGCATGCTGGATATGAAATGGATCCTTGTTGTATTTTTTTAATAATGCAAAAGCCTCGTCTCTTGTGATTGTTTCCATTGTTGTCACTCCTCGTATGTCTTTCTATACTCTGTTTGCCACATAAGCATGTTCCTGATTTGGAATAAAAGAAAAAACCTTGCATATACTATACATCGTTCTTTATTTATATACAACCATTTTGAGGAAAGTGACAATTTTAATTCCCTGATAACAATTTTTCCCAGGGTTCATATCCTTTCATATAAGCAAACTCTTCTGCGTTTCTGAAGCCTTCCAGCAATTCTTTTTTCATTTCTTCCGTATATGGATTTTCGACTTCCTGAAATTTCATATGTTTGTATAATTGGGATTCCTGAAAATCACATATGGTGTCCACATTGTTCAGCAATTGCTTTGCAACCTGGAAAGTGCCCTCCACATTGTTCTCTGCGGTCACAACATTCAACATTGCTGCACATTCATTATATTTTCCCATATCAAATCCTGAAGCTAATGTACACATTTTCTCTGCCAGAAACCTTGCGTATCCATGATCTTTTTCCTCAAGAGCCTTAGTAATCATGATTCCAAAAGCCAAATTCAAGGTGGTATACTCTGAAAAAACAGCCTTTTCCAGCATCTCAAATGCCTCTTCTTTTTTCCCCTGCTTCATATATAATTGTCCCTGCTTCACCTTTTTCATGGGATCATAATCGGAAAAATAGTTTAAATATTTTTCTGCCATTTCATAATTCTTTTTTCGCAAATAAAAGCCAAACAGGGAATCAGCTGCATAGTGCTGAATTTTTTCATCTTTATCACTCAGCGCCATTTCGTACCAGGAATTGATCTGCTCATCGTACCTATCCGGATTCTCGCACATGCCAATGATCCGGCGCGAATCAAGCATTACCGCAATCTGCCAGATCAGCAAATTCCAGTTGTCTGATTTTTGGATATAATGTAAATGGCCGGATTTTGCATATTGTCGCCAGATGTGATAATATAAATATATATATCATAACCGCATATTACCCAGACACAAAGAAATTTGAAAATGATTTGAAAACTCGAAGAAAGAGGTGATGGATATGTGTATGTATTGTAAGAATAGTACAACTGTCAATAGCACAACAACGCACGTCGTAAATTATAAAAATTGTATTATCGTAATCAAAAATGTTCCATGCCTTGAATGTGATCAGTGCGGCGAAAAATACTATACAGACGAAGTTACTGAACGCCTTGAATTAATTGTTGATATGGCGAAAAAATTAATGCAGGAAATCGCAGTTATTGACTATCCACAGGTAGCTTAATAATTTTCTATATTTTTATTGCGTTTTAGCAGAAAATAGAATATAGTATTCATCAGTGATCAGATTGCAGAAACTTGTGAAGCCTGCGATCGGGAGAGGATGCTGAGGCCCCTCCCCTTTTTCTTTTATACATTCTTCACACTATTCATCCCATCCACCCAGTTACACAAAACCACAATCATCTCATAATTTACATGGATATATGTACGCCACCTTTACGACCGCCAAGAACTCTCTTATCTCTCAGATCATCCCATGAGAAATCTGGCATTTTCTCCCTTGCCACAAGGAAGTTTCCAGCCCTCTGGGTGAGCTGTGCGAAATTCACAACCGGATCAGTGGCACCTTCCTGATAGGCATAGATAGATGCCTCGGCCCCCATAAATCCAATATCAGCTTCTCCGGAAATGACAGCAGTCATAGTCTTATCCGCACCAAATCCTGTGACAAGTGTCAGATCCAGCCCTTCCTCTGCGAAATACCCTTCTTCAATCGCCACATATTGCGGTGCATAGAAAATTGAATGCGCCACTTCGTTTAAGGTAACCTTTGTAAGCTCCTCTTTTGCTTCTCCATTCTTTGCAGCAAAGACTGTGGCTGGCAGTGCAGTTACTGCAAGAATCACAGCTGCTGCCAGTGAGATCCATTTTTTATTCTTCATACAGAGACTCCTTTTTGACTTCTGCTGTTAGGATATGCAAAATATGGGAAAGATGTTCGTAATAAGTATATTGCAAAGCTTAAAAAGAGGGTCGAGAAAAGTTATTTACCTGCCTTTTCTGATAAAATTTGTAATTGAATTTTTAACTTTCCTAACAGTTAAAAAATATGAAATGTATTTAACAACAATTCAATTGTGCTCATCTGTCAATTCTGCTATGCTTTAATCACAAAAGCTTTTGGAATTTCAATCAGGAGAAAAATAAAATGAATATTGGAAATGTGATTAAAAAATATAGAAAAGAATTAGGTTACACGCAGGAAGAAATGGCAAACCGTCTGGGAGTAACCACTCCGGCGGTGAATAAGTGGGAAAATGGGAACTCCAATCCTGATATTGAATTGTTAGCTCCTATTGCAAGATTACTGCATATTTCCCTTGATACCCTGCTGTCTTTTCGCGAAAATCTGACTGACTTTGAAATCGAAGAGCTGATCCACAAAATGGACAAAATGTTTTCTGAGGAAGGCTTTGAGAAGACTTATCAGTGGGCTGTAAATACCATAAAAGAATATCCAAACTGGAATTTATATAATTATCCCTCTAACTTTCCCATTTTACAGGCTTTCCCGCCTGTCCATTAGTAAAATGATATGTAGTTTCCCTTGTTTTTGCCCTTATGAGATAATCACAAGGGAAATAAGGGAAATTTTTTAGTCATTGCCTACCACTTTATCAAGAAGCCGAACCGATTTTCGTTTCGCATCTCTTGTGGAGTGAGCATAGACGTTCATTGTGGTACTGACATCTGAGTGTCCTAACAATTCCTGCACATCTTTTGGGGCAGCTCCATTTGCTAAAAGGTTGCTTGTATAGGTG
>OGRJ01002225.1_pt1 | contig 14409 bp, 11 predicted proteins | sample 1553411 | NCBI WGS metagenome assembly OGRJ01 (sample SAMEA2580084, study PRJEB22360) | human gut metagenome | biome: human gut; feature: human-associated habitat; material: faeces | place: Denmark | collected 2008/2010
AAGTGAAAAGAGAAGTGTCAAAAGTGGCTTTTCCACCGGATAATCCTTTTAGCGTTGGCAGGAGAATGAACACGGAAAGAAGACCGGCAACCAGGGAAGCCAGTCCATAATTGAAAAATATAGAAAAATCACGGATCAGTCGCTTTTTCTGTACTGCACAGAGGGTACAGAAATAAAAAACAGAAAAAATACACAGCATAAAACCGATATAGTAATTAAAAAGAATGGCAAAGCCCAGACTGAGTGTGTAAAGAGCAGGAAAATGCCCTTCCAGAATCCGGTGAAGGCCAAGTATGATGAGCGGAAGCAGAATAATACTGTCCAGCCACATCAAATGGAAAAAATATGCCATATTGTAAGCCATCAATGCGTAGGAAATAGAAAAAATCAGGCCAGACGGTCTGACACGGGCACTGAGATGACTGATCAAAAAGTAGAATGTCAGACTACAGAGACTGATCTTGATAAGAATCAGAAGTTCAATTGCCTGTGGGAGCCATTCGGTTCTGAAAAAAAGCAGAATGATGTTCAGAGGACTCATCAGGTAATAGGCATATAAGCTGAGCATTTCACCCCCGAATGTTTTGGAAAAAGTATAAAAGATACTATGGTTTCCTTTATAAATTTCTCTGAGATAAGAGAAAAACTGGACATACTGATTTTCAAGATCTGACGTGAGAATGGTTTTTGTACCAAATGGCCAGATGCCAGTTATGGACAGAATGATGATCATAAGGATAAAGGGGATAAAAAAAGCCCCTGCGTAGCAGCAGAATATGAAAGTCCGGTTGTTTTTTTCATGGTGTACCTCCGTCTGGAATGACGCAATTATAGCATATACAGATGTAGGGGATGTTATGATTTTATTAAAAGAAAAAGACGATATTATTTACGGTACGGGCAAAGACAGAATACAGGCGTTCTGGCTTGATGTTGACGGATGAATCATGTATGATAGAAGGCAGAGTTGCTGAAAATGCAATACAGATAGAAAACAGGAGAATTATTTTATGAGATTAAGAAATATCCCCCGTGCAGACAGTGTTCTTGCCGGATCTGACATGGTCATTAAGACTGAAACAGACTATAAAGGAAACTGGAAAGAGGCAATTTTTCATAACAGCAATCCTATCCACATAGAAGTAGGTATGGGAAAGGGACAGTTCATCCTTGCACTTGCCAGACTCAATCCCGACATTAACTATATCGGCATTGAGCGCTATTCCAGCGTCCTTCTGCGCGCCGTAGAAAAACTGGAAGAAGAAGTGCCGAATTTACGGTTTATCTGTATGGACGCTGCCACCTTGCCGGAAGTATTTGACAAAAATGAAATTTCCAGAATCTACCTGAACTTTTCCGATCCGTGGCCAAAGGCAAGACACGCCAGAAGAAGACTTACTTCTGCTGAATACTTCAAACGCTACGATCAAATTCTGATTCCGGACGGACAGGTTGAATTCAAAACCGATAACCGGGCACTTTTTGATTTCTCCGTAGAAGAACTGGAGGCTTCTGACATCTGGAATATGACCGCCTGTACATATGATCTTCACAACGATGCTACCATGAACAGCGGTAATATCATGACCGAATATGAGGAAAAATTTTCTTCTATGAATCATCCGATCTGTAAACTGATTGCCGGAAGGAAATAGCCGCCCCTCTCCTGCATATAATATAGGGAAACTTTTGTTCCGGAGACTGCATATGCGAAATCAGAAAAAGAAGTATCCAAAAAAACAGCTCTATCTACTATTTTATCGCAACAGACGATTGTTCCGCTTTCTTTCATGCACCTGCAAATCCATGAGAGAAGTCTGCTCAATCCTGAATGCTGATGCAAACTGCCGGACAAAGCAAAGGAGGCACTAACTTATGCTGCATCTGACTGAAAAGAATTTTAAAACAGAAGTCCTGGAAGCATCTCAGCCTACAGCCGTCATGTTTTATGCTCGCTGGTGCAGTAAATGTGCGATGATGCGCCCTTGTGCAGAAGAACTTGCCACACGTTTTCAGGCACAGTATAAATTTTGTGAGGTTGAAATTGATGAATCAGAAATACTTGCGCAATCTTACGGAATCGACATCGTACCGGCTTTTCTGTTTTTCCATAACGGACAGCTTCTTGCCGGCTTCTCCGGTCTGATCGACACAGATGTATTGGAGACGCGTCTCCATAAAATCTTTAGGAATTGTTAAGGTATATTTCATTTGCAAATAAGCCGGTATATGGTATATTAGGATAGTATACAAGATAAAGGAGGAATGGTGAAAACACCGATTAATTATGAAAAAATTTAATAAAATCATCCCATTTGTTGTAACTCTCTCTCTGTTCGCTTCCTGTCTGCCGATGGTTGCAAAAGCAGACAGCTCCAAAGTCGTAACTCTGGGAGCCAACCTTTCCGATGAACAGAAAAACGAAATGTATGATTACTTCGGAACAAGCGCTGACAAGGTAGAGACCATTGAAGTCACTAACGCTGATGAACGTAAATATATGGAAGGGATTGCTTCTGAATCCCAGATCGGAACAAGAACTTACAGTTGTTCCTACGTAGAGCCTACAGAAAGCGGTGGTATTCAGGTAAAAACCGCAAACCTTACTTTTGTGACCAGCTCTATGATCGCAAGTACACTGACAACATCCGGCGTAGAGAACTGTAACGTTGTTGCCGCTTCTCCAATCGAAGTGTCCGGAACCGGAGCGCTTACCGGCATTATGATGGCTTACGAGACAGCCAGCGGCGAGACCCTTGATGAAGGACAAAAAGAAGCTGCCACCGAGGAGCTTGTAACTACCGGAGAACTGGCAGATGCTATCGGTCAGGAAGAAGCTACTGATTTAATGAACAATATCAAGCAGGAAGTGATCGAAGACGGAATCACTGACGAAGGCGAGATTCAGGACGTCGTAGAAGACAACGCCGACAAGCTTAACATTACGCTGACACAGGAACAGCTTGACAAAATCGTAGCGCTTATGGAGAAAATTTCCCAGTATGATTATGATGTCAAAGCTCTGAAAGACACTTTAGAGAATCTGGAAGGAAAATCCGAAGGCTTTTTCGCTAAAATCTGGAGCTCTATCAAAGGCTTTTTCGGAGGCGACAAAGGTGATGGCGGTATCATCAACGATACAAAAGATGATATTCTCGGAAGTGACATTGTAACAGACAGCACACTGGACGATATTAAAGATAAAGTGGAAAATGCCGATACAGAAGGCTTGTGGGATAAAATCGTCAACTTCTTTAAGGGACTGTTCGGCGGTGATGATGCAGACTCCAAGGACAGCACCGAAGCATCTGGTACCGATGCTTCCGACACAGAAGATATTACCATTCAGGATAACACTTCTGATAACGATACTTCTGATAATGGTTCTGACGATACATCTTCAGATAGCACATCTGGCGATAGTTCAGACAATGAGCCTGACGATAGCGCCACAGAAGAAAACGAATAATCAAATATTGATATTCCAAAAATGCCACTGGGGAAATTCCCCAATGGCATTTTTTCTCTAATATCTTAATAATATCTCACTATCTTTTTGTAATCTTCCCCCGGAAGAACTGGATGAGCGGACCATTACAAAATGCGTTTACAATCGTTCCAAGTCCAAGGATCTCTCCCACCGGATTATGGGCTGCCAGACAGAAAATCACTCCAATACATACAACCGTCACATCCGACATTACTCTTGCTAAGCGAAAAGAAATCCTTTCTTTCGTCACTTTAGTAACAACAAATGCCACACTGTCATAAGGCGCAATTCCAAGATGAGCTTCCATATATAACGCACATCCAAAAGAAGCAAACAACGTTCCGATGAGCATAAATACAATTCTCAGGAAAAGTCCTGCCTTAAGTCCCAGCACTTCAAGTACGATCCAGCAGAGCAGATCTGCAATATACCCCACACAAACCATATTTACAATTGTGCCGAGTCCGATATTTTCCCGCACTGTAAAAAATACAACGATCAGAACTGCGGCATTCATGATCAATTGCCATGTTCCAAAGCTGATCCCCAGAAATCCGCTGATTCCCAAATTCATACAACTGAATGCATCCACACCAAACAGACTGATCCGATATGCTGCTACACACATTCCGACCAACAGGATCCCAAGCAGCATCTTTCCGATGCAATCTGCACGAACCCAATCTGACATTTTTCGTTTTCCTTTCACTATTGCCTCCATGATCAAATCGCTTCCTCTTCCTCTACCGCTTCCAGTACATAGATCCGTGATTCAAAATCTGTACATGGTTTCATACCGCTTTCTGTCTCTCCCGCCGTTGCATCTGATGTGATTAATCCCAGATTCATCAATTCATCTCCATAATGCACTTTTCCTGTCAGAGAATTACAATACTGCGCATCTGGATCTAAGCCTTCCAGACATACCCGCGTATATGCATCATTTACAACATTCAAAATACGGTACCACCCTACAATCGCTGTCTTTTTGTCTTCGCTTACCACCATCCATACGACTTCATTTCCCTCAAACGGACTTTTCAGCCGATAGAACATTCCATACTGCAGGATATGACGATATTTCTTCATAAACTGTATCTGCTCTTTCACCTGTACAAGCTCTTCTTCCGACAGTTTATTCAGATCCAGTTCATAACCAAACGCGCCGAAATATGCTACATTCGCTCTCGTGTGCAGCGGAGTGTTACGAAATACCTGATGATTGGGTATCACAGACACATGTGCGCCAATACTGCTGATCGGATAGCACATTGACGTTCCATACTGAATCTTCAGACGCTCAACAGCATCGGAATCATCACTTGTCCAGCCCTGCGGCGCATAGTAAAGCATTCCCGGATCGAAACGCCCACCGCCGCTTGCACAAGACTCAAATAAGATCTTCGGAAAACGGCGGATCAATCTCTCATAAAGATTGTATACACCAAGGATATATCTATGAAATACCTCTCCCTGGCGGTCTGCCGGAAGCGCCGCTGAATAACATTCTGTAATGCTGCGGTTCATGTCCCACTTAATATAGGATACTTTCGCTTCCTCCAAAATCCTGGCGATCATCTGGTAAATGTAATCTACCACTTCTTTTCTGGAGAAGTCAAGCACATATTGATATCTTCCGTGGGAGGGATTACGTCCCGGCGCGGCAATGATCCAATCAGGATGCTCCCGGTAAAGGTTCGAATCCTTATTTACCATTTCCAGTTCCACCCAAAGCCCAAACTTCATCCCAAGCTGTTCGATTCTGTCTGCAAGTCCGGTAATTCCATTTGGCAGCCGCTCTGGATTTGCGATCCAATCTCCAAGACCCGCCCGGTCATTGCTGCGTTCTCCGAACCATCCGTCATCCAATACGAACAGCTCTACGCCGCACTCCTTCGCTTTCTTCGCAATATTTACAAGCTTATCCTCTGTAAAATCGAAATACGTTGCTTCCCAGTTGTTATTCAGGATCGGCCTCTCCCTGTCTCTCCAGTATCCTCTTGCTAGCCGCTTCTGATACAATTTATGGAAAGTCTGGCTCATTGCGTTCAATCCCCGGTCAGAATATACCAGCACCGCTTCCGGTGTCTGAAAACGTTCTCCCGGCTCCAGTTTCCAATCAAATCCAGACGGATTGATTCCTGCCAGCAAGCGCAGCGTATTATGAGCGTCCACCTCTGCCTGCATGAGAAAATTACCACTATATACAAGTGAAATTCCAAACGCCTCTCCCTGACGTTCATCCGCAGACGGACGTTTCAGAACAATAAATGGATTCTGCTCATGGGAAGAATTACCGCGCATACTGTCAATGGCTGTGATCCCCTGCGTAAGGGCGCGTTTCTTCACATGACGCTCTCTTGCCCAACTGCCGGACAACTGCAGCCATTCATAATCAGGATCCGGAAGATCCAGACAAAGACTCATTGCCTGCGTCAGATGAACACTTTCCTCTCCTTCATTCAGGAAACGTACATTCCTTGCCAGGATACCGCCCTCCCTGAAGATAGTATAAGACAGCTCTGCTTTCACCCCGGTCAATGCATCCTTTACGTCAACCACCAGCGTCTCAGCTTCCGAAGCTTCCTCTGTATAAGTTGCCGGAAGCCCCTCTAATTCCGGTTTCCCTGCAAACACATGATAACCCTGATAGTGAAATTCTGAAATTCTGCTTCCATTATTCTGCCGGACTTCCACTGCCGGGTGGCGATAGTCTGTTGTTCCATATACCGGAAATTCCTGACGAATATGCTCCAACGAAAATAATCTTTCATTTTCATATACATAGGAAGACATCGGACGGGGCGCTTTTTCCAAAAGATAAGAAAAATCTTCCCGGTCATGAATCCTCTTTCCACAATATAACTGCCCCAGATGTCCGTTCTCCATTACCATCATAATATAGCTGATGGCATCATTATATAAATGAAAAACTTTACTTTTTTCATGAAAAACAATGCTCATAGTTGTCCCCTCCTGCATCCTACTCTACTGCGTGAAGCTCATTTAATTTCTTTACGATTTCCTGCATTGCATCTTCTTTCAACTTATAATGTTTCTTATAGATCGCAAGACTGACAAAAGCAAGAATGATCGGAATTACCAGCATCAACACACGGATTCCTAAAATTGTACCTGCTGACTGTACTTCTAATTTCGCCTGATATCCTACAAGCTGAAGCCCAATACCTGTAAGTCCTCCTGCCGCTGCCATTGCCGCTTTCATTAAAAATGTCTGTGCAGAGCAAGTCACACTTTCATTTCTCACGCCGAATTTTACCTCACCGTAATCAATAACATCTGCGATACAGCAGGTTGTAACTCCCAGAGAAAGTCCTGATCCAAAAAAAATGAATGCACAGCTGACAACAACACCCACTGCATTCTGCGGTGCTATATAACCCAGAATACCAAGCAGCACGAATCCAATAACCGGAAGCAGACATGCCACTGTATATACTTTTTCTCTGCTGATCTTTTTCGCAATTTTCGGGAAACAGACCAACCCAATCATCTCTGCAATAATTGCCATTCCGAAGATAGAATACAAAAACTCGTTTCCGCATACGCTCTTGAAATAGTAAACTGCAAATCCTTTCGCAATCTGTGTACATAAATTAAAAGCAAGAAGCAGACCAATGAACGCCAGAAGCTGGTCATTTTGGATAATCACCTGAAAGGCTTCTTTCAAGCTTGTCTTCCGACTTTTCGCTCCAACTGTAGATTCCTCTTTTACATTAAAAACCGTGATTCCAATAGTGATCAGGAACACCACCGCAATGATAACTGCAAATAAAGTATATCCTGTCTCTGCATACTGTTCTTTGCCACTCATTTTATTCAATCCTGTGATCACATAAAGACCAAATGTCGCAACACAGAATCCTGCAAGACTCGCAAAAAATCGTGGAATTACAGACACCTTTTCGCGCTCATGAGGGTCATTTGTCAGATTCGGAAGCCATGACCAATAAGGAACATCCATGATCGTATAAGTCATTCCATACAGAATGTACATCACAGAAACATAGGTATAAAGCGCCGTTCCATGCAGATGAAAGCTGCAGAATAACAAAACAAATACAACTGCATTTACAACTGTTCCAATGACCAGCCAGATACGGAACTTTCCATATTTTGTATGGGTATTATCCACGATCATTCCCATCATCGGATCATTTACAGCATCCCAGATACGCGCCACAAAAAACAGTACACCTACAAATGCAGGTGCAAGATACAACGTATCTGTAAAATATACCATCAAAAATACACCAACCATGTTGCATATTGCATCTTTTCCAATTGCTCCGATTCCAAAGCAATATTTTTCACGGGCAGACACTTTCTTATACTGCATTACATCGCCTTTTTCAAACATCGTACTCATAAATTTTCATCCTCCTAGATCTTGAAGAGGTCTGTGCACATTTCTTCTTTCTACAGTTTATTATAAGCATTGTCCGCCTGTCCCGTTAGTTTCTTTTGTTTCCGCAATGTGTCTAAATGTTTCCTTTTTACATATATTCCACATTTATTTCTGCTTTAAGTGCAGCAAATTTTCGTCTTTCATTAATTCATCCAGATTTTGTTCCCCCGCATACAGACGTTTCCGTACTTCTTCCCGATGTTCTGTCCTGTACTTGGACGGAGACATGCCGATCAATTTCTTAAACACTTTGGAAAACGCGCGAAAATCCTTATATCCGCAGGCAGCCGCAATTTCTTCAACCGAACGTTCTGTAATTGTCAGCAGTTCCTTTCCTCTGGAAATCCGAAAACGTATCAGAAAATCTCTTGGTGACATCTGTAAAGTTTTCTCGAATAATTTATACAGATAACTTCTGTCTATACAAACGTAATTCGCAATATCCACAACCTTCAGATCATCTGCATAATGATTTCTGATATATTGTATTGCATGGCTGATATAAATACTTTCTTTTGATTCCTCTTCACTTCCGTCCACAACCGCATCCTGTGTAAGCACTGCAAAAAAATCATACAGCAGGCTTTGCAGACGATACTGATTACTTATGTTCATTTCCTTTAATTTCATCATATTCAATATGATTTTTTTCAGCTCTTTTCCGTTTTCTGACTGAAAGATCAGGTGATTGCTGTTCAATCCAATATCTCTGACATATTCCTCTGCCCGCGTTCCGCCAAAGCCAATCCAGCAATATGTCCATGGATCATCCTTATCTGCCTGATAAAATGTCAGCACCTCCGGTTCAATCAAAAACCCCTGACCAGCCTGCAGTTCATAGCGTTTCTCTCCCACCTGATATACGCCTTTTCCGGACAAAATGTAGTGAATCAAATAGTTCGGTCTCGCCGCCGGTCCGAAATAATGCCTTGAACTGCACTGTGCATAACCACAAAAGCACAACATCAAATCTTTAAATTTTGAATCTGACAATTGAAGTACATATGAATTTTCCATTGGGCCCTCCCATACAAAAACCTTCTGTTTGTTTTCACGGAATCGTTCTATCCCTTTCCAAACAAACAGAAGGCACACTTCATTAACACAAAAATTATTTAAAATTCAAATATAGCTACTCCATATGGTTTCAGACTGTAAGCAAAAGAATATGGCCTTCCGTCGCACTCCTTCTTCTCCGCCTTATATACAAGCGGTCTTTCTTCTCCTGTTCCGCCGTATTTTTCTTCATCACTATTTAGAACAAGCTTGTACTGTTTTCTTTTCGGAACTCCAACTCGATAATCTTCTCTTTCCATCGGAGTGAAATTGCATACGAACAACAGATTCTTCTTATTATCCTTCGAATGTCTCACGAAGCTGAAAATACTTCTATAAGCATCATCTGCATTGATCCATTCAAAGCCTTCCCACGAATGATCCAGTTCGTACATTGCCTTATTCTTCTTATACAGATGCAATAAATCTCTCACCCAGTTTTGAATTGCCTGATGCTCTCTCTCTGCAAGCAGATACCAGTCAAGTTCCCGTTCCTCACTCCACTCGCGAAGCTGTGCAAATTCCTGTCCCATAAAGAGCAGTTTCTTACCGGCATGTCCCATCATAAATGCATATCCGACTTTCAAGTTCGCATACTTATCAAAGCCAAGTCCCGGCATCTTATTGAGCATCGAACATTTCAAGTGTACAACCTCATCATGAGAAAGAACTAAAATATAATTCTCGCTGTAAGCATAACTCATTGCAAATGTCATCAGATTATGGTTATCTTTCCTGAAATAAGGATCCAACTTCATATACTCTGTAAAATCATGCATCCAACCCATGTTCCACTTCAAACTGAAGCCCAGTCCATCATCCTCTACCGGACCGGTCACCATTGGCCACGCAGTAGATTCTTCTGCAATCATAAGCGCTCCCGGATTTCTGCCGAGAACAACAGAATTCAGATGCTTGAAGAAGTCAATCGCTTCCAGATTCTTATTTTCACCATATTTATTAGCAATCCACTGTCCATCCTGCTTTCCGTAGTCAAGATAGAGCATCGATGCCACAGCATCCACACGCAGACCGTCAATATGAAAGTATTCTACCCAGAATAATGCATTGGAAATGAGGAAATTGCGAACCTCATTCTTTCCATAGTCAAAAATCTTTGTTCCCCAGTCCGGATGCTCACCCTTCTTTGGATCTGCATATTCGAATGTCGGTGTTCCGTCAAAGTCAGCAAGTCCATGTGCATCTCTTGGAAAATGAGCCGGTACCCAGTCAAGGATTACACCGATCTTATTCTGGTGAAGATAATTGATCATCCACGCAAAGTCCTCCGGCGTTCCGTATCTGGATGTCGGAGCATAATATCCGGTCACCTGATATCCCCATGAACCGTCAAACGGATGCTCTGCAACACCGATCAACTCAATATGTGTATAGCCCATATCCTTGACATATGCCGCAATCTCCTTACCGAATTCACGATAGCTGTAGAAGCCTTCATCCTCTCGTCCCGGATGACGCTTCCATGAGCCGATATGTACCTCATAGATTGACATAGGTTCTTCTTCATTCTTCCATGTCTTTCTTGCTTCCATCCACTTATCATCCGTCCACTTCAAATGACTGATATCCACAACCTTGGATGCAGTTCCCGGACGAAGCTCTGCATAATTCGCAAAAGGATCTGCCTTAAAAATATATTCATGCTGATATGTTTCAATACAATATTTGTACAGCGTCCCCTCTTTTACCTTCGGTACAAAGCACGTATAAATTCCCAAAGGCTCCTCTCTCACCATAGGATTTGCCTCTACATCCCAGTCATTAAACTCTCCGACTACGGAAACAGATTCTGCATGCGGCGCCCATACTGCAAAGTACACCCCTTCCTGTTTCCCATTCTTCACACGGTGAGAACCTAATTTTTTATATATTTCATAATGGTTTCCCTGCCCAAATAAATACTGATCAAGTTCTCCAATCTCATATGGTTTCTTTTTCTTAGCTGCCATAGATTCATCCCTCACATTCCGAAGCAATTATAGTAATATTATACTTTAGGACAAACTAAAATTCAAGCATACCTGTACAATCTGACCAATCCTTTCACTGAAATTAATGAAAAAAGTGTCGGTTTTCTACGATAACCGACACTTTTTATAAGAATGTCCATTTGAAATTAAATCTTAAAATCTTCTTCTTTCAGAATTACTCTGTCAGAATCATCTGTACTCTTTCCGAATACTCTTCTCGCAAGATGTTTTACATTTGCCTTCTGTGAATGAGCAATCGCCTCATCCATGATTTCCTTTACTTCTGCAACAGTCACTGCGTGATCTTCTCTCTGCATTACATCAATTCTGCTGTACAATGCAAGAATACCCATCTCATCCAGCTTATATCCATTCTCTTTTGCATAGGTCTGACCAAATGTCACCAGTTCATCATTGATAAATACCGGAAGCTCAAGCTTGGATGTGAATTTTCTCTTGAAGTCAGGATTTGCGGTCAATATTCTCTCAAGCGGCTTTCTCTGATCTTCCAGAACAAAGAGCATCTCTCCGGTCTTCTTTTCCATCAGATAGCTTAACTCTTTTACCGTTCTCGCATTCAGCTTTCCTGCTTTCTCGATAATGATCGCTCCACCGCGCAGCTTTTGAATGATATTAGAGAGCTCTTTCTTATTCAAAGATTCTCCGGTTACAATCGCAACCTTACCTTGCTTTAAGTTTCTCTGCTTCTGAATCGCTTTTACAATATCTACTGCAAGAACCGTCTTACCGGAACCTTTTCTTCCGATTACGAGCAGGTTTCCTGTCTTTGATGTGCCTTCTCTCTGAGCTCTTCGATCATTATCAAGAACTTCTACGATCTGCTCACTCATTCCACGAACCGGTACAAAGTATGAGAATAACTTTTTCTGCTCCTCTGTAAGTCCTGCCTTTAATCCAATTTCACTGGTAGCACTTAAATCATAGCGTCCGGTAACAACGAATCCGGTATCAAACGGAACACCGCTTCCCTTGGACTTCTTAATACGCTTCTGAATCTCTGCTTCTGACGGTTCCTCAATTTCAAAGTCCGCTGCTTTCACCGGTTCTTCCTCGGCAAAAAAGCTGTCAAGATCGAAATCCTCTTCATCCTCCTCAAAGTCGTCTTCCTCAAAGTCCTCTTCATCAAAATCCGCCTCAAAATCATCTTCATCCTCAGCTTCATCGAATTCATCAAAATCGTCTTCTGAGAAGTCGTCGTCGAAATCGTCCTCATATTCTTCTTCGGCAAAATCCTCTTCGTACGCATCCTCGAGGTCGTCCTCGGCCTCATACTCTTCGAAATCCTCGCCGTCTTCTACTTCTTCATACTCTTCGAAATCCTCGCCGTCTTCTACTTCTTCATATTCTTCCTCGTCAAAGTCGTCTTCCTCGTCGTACTCTTCGAAATCTTCTTCTTCGAAGTCTTCCTCGGCTTCTATTTCTTCGTATTCTTCCTCGTCAAAGTCGTCTTCCTCTGCATATTCCATATCATCATATGCAGCTTCATTCTCAAACTCTGCCTGTAAATATTCTTCATCAATCTCTGGAAGTTCTGTCTCTTCTCCACCGATAAAATCGTCTTCTGCACCTCCGAAGATCTCTTCTTCCATCTCATCTTCTTCCGTCAGTTCTGCTTCCATCTCTTTCGCAGCCTCTGCGCCTGCAACTCTGCTTTCGAGCTGCTCTACAAGTTCGAGAATATCATCCGGAAGTCTCTGTGTCTTACCTTCAAGACCCGGATCTCTGTCTTTTTCTGCCATCTGAACGATTGCTTCCAGTTCTGCTTTTCGCTCCGCTTCTTCTGCTGCCTTTCTTGCAGCCTCCTCTTCCGCTGCTTTTCTTGCAGCTTCTTCCTCTGCCGCCATTCTCGCAGCCTCTTCTTCCGCCGCCTTTCTTGCAGCCTCTTCCTCTGCTGCTTTTCTTGCAGCCTCTGCTTCTGCTGCCTTGCGTTCTATCTCAAGACGTTCTGCCCCTCTTCTTTTCTCGGCAACTTCACGCTCTTTACGGATTCGCTCTTCGTCTTTCTTTTTCTGTTCCTCAATGGCATCCGCATGAACTTTCTGTTTTTCTTCCCATTCCTGCAGAATCTCATCAATCTTCATCTGACCTCCGAGAAGAAGTTCTTCTTCCTTCTGTGCCATTGCCTCTTCTTCAATCTTGATACCACTGGCAAGATTCGTCAACGCTTCTTCTAACGTTGCGCCCGCAACAACTCTTGTAATCGCAGAACTCTTCTCACTCTCTGCCGGTTTTTCTCTTTCTTCCGCCTCTTCAGATACTGCTTCTTCCGTTGTATCTGTCTTCAGCGCTTCTTCCGGCTTCTCTTCTGCCTGCTCTGCCTGCTCTTCACGAACCGCTTTCGCTTCCTGTGGTTCCTCTTTTCCTGTATTCTCTTCTTTTACTTGTTCTGCTGCTTTTGCCTGTGCTGCTTTTGCTTTCACTGCTGCCAATGTATTTACCTTCGGTCTCGCACCCGGTCTGCTGTCATATTTTTCCTGCTGAAGCGGTGTCAAAGGTTTATACTTCATCTTCAGCTCCATCGCCTGATATACGTATTTTCCTTCGCTGAACCAAAGGATCAGATCATCACATTCCTCAAGACATTTTGCAGTCATTCCTGCCTGATGATACAGACTTGCCAGCTCATACGCCCACTTTTCCACATACTCTGCTTTCTTAAAGTCCTCCAACGCACTGATCTGCTCTGTAAACGGTGCATTCTGTGCCTTGAGTATCTTATATTTCAAAATATACTGATTCGGATCTTTTGGCGCAACCTTAACGAACTCTTCATAGCAATCAGATGCCTCATCTGTATCATTGATCTTCAAAGCTAACAATCCGAGGCGATATATGACCTTACGGCTCTCCGGAGCGCGATCATATGCCACAAATAAAATATCACGGCTCTTCTGGAACTCCCCATTGTATTCATAGATCTCACTGACGGTATTCAACATAGAAGGGTTCTTTACCCTGCGCCAGTCGATCGTGTCCGCAATTTCCATAGCCTTTTTATACTGCTTTTCTTCTGCGTATTCGAGCATCTGCTCTGTCTTTACCCGATATTCATATTTATCCAATTCTCTCACCTCAAAATATATTAAATTATAGTTTTAGTTACAATTTCACTGATATCAGTTTATCACAAAGACCTGCTGATTGTCAAAATATACGCCTAAATTGTTAAAAAAATATTACAAATTTGCTACAAAAATAGCCATCACAATCATGCTTGATCGTAATGGCTATTTCCTATTGAATTTTATCATACACTTTTATATTAATCGGAGGAATCTTATCGATTACCTGTTCCCTTCTTAACCGTTTTCTTTTTATAAACGATTTATGACTCCAAGTCTCAGATTTTACTTATAATCTTCGATACCTTATTTATATCCCTCTAAAAGTTTATATAAAATAATTATTTTGATTATTATATC
>OGRJ01002230.1_pt1 | contig 14396 bp, 8 predicted proteins | sample 1553411 | NCBI WGS metagenome assembly OGRJ01 (sample SAMEA2580084, study PRJEB22360) | human gut metagenome | biome: human gut; feature: human-associated habitat; material: faeces | place: Denmark | collected 2008/2010
CTGTAACCGGCTGATCCGTAGTCAGCTACTCTATTCAGTTGAGCTACGCGGCCTTTTTGTTTAACGGGTGCAAAGATACGGACTTTTTCCGAAACTGCAAGTATTCCACAAACTTTTTTTGAAGAAAATTATTCGATGAAACGGTAATTAAACAGTTGCCAGCCGATACTCAACCCCACATTCCACTCCCTTCTCGGTGAGCTATAATGATTTACATAAGCAGAGATCGCTCCAAAAGGTAATTGGCAAATAACAGAAACTTCTCCCATATATTCTACCTTTGAGAAAGCTTTTCCATAAAATGCTTTGTTTTGCGTATTCTTCTCGATAGGGAAAATAGGCATAAATCCATAAAATTCTCCTCTCAGATGAAACATATCATTGAAAATAAACATAGGCTTGATACCGGCAGCCAGAAACTGATTAGCGCGGAAAGCCTCATTATACATCAGCTTACTATGCGGAGTCGGCGAAAACTCTGCAGCCTGCATCATTGTCGCCGTAAAATTCTCCGAGAAATTCCTCGATGAATACAGCGCTTCCGCCATCCATCCCAAAACAAATTTAGGCGCCATACTATGATATGCTTCTTTCATATAAGAAATCTGTAACCATGATTGCCGTTCCTGTGTAACAGGCTGTTCTGCCGGATTTCCAGGCTTATATCTTTCTTTTCCCGTAAAAATCTGGGCTATCAATTTCTCGTTATACCCTTTTGTAGCGTATTGACGGGAATTCAGTGTACTTCCATAAAAGCTAATAGAACCGCCTATAAGCCTGTATAAACTCCTGTCCGAACGGTCTTCTTCAAAGTTTATCACACTAGATTGAAAATAGTTATCTTGCAATTTTCCAATACCAAAGCCAAATTCAGCCCGTTTATTCGCTAAGAACGGTAAAGCGATAATCAACTTTAGAAATCGTTCATCCTTTGAATTAAAGGAAGGTTTATCGTTTTTAGAGAACAGTTTCTCTTTCTTGTAATAATCAAAAGTACTGATAGACGCAATAAGCCGATATGAAGTAGGAATATGAGTAGGCAAATCTATACGCGCCATCAGTTGGGCATTATTATAAACTTTACCCAATTGACCATCAAACGTAAACTCTTTGGCATAATAATTTAAGTTCTGATAGCCCAGTCCCAGATATATCTGATTGGAACTCGTCGTAGACACACTACCCCCCAAGCGGACAGAGAAATTATCCTCCATCTTTACTTTCAGATGCAAATCGTACATATCGGTTTCCTCATTGAATACCGCCTTCGGAATGATTTCCGATATCATGTTATCCGCAAGTAAACGGAAATATCCACGCTTCAGATCTTCGTAGGTGAATGGTTCATCTTCTTCATCATGAAATTCCTTCTGAATATAAGCCTGTTGCTGGGAGTTAGCTCCATCAATATAAATTTTCTGGAAATAGAGCTGCGGCAGATTACTGCGATAAACCAGACGGCGTAAACGCACATTATCTGCATTCACCCTACGATGAATACGCCCCTTTATAGAATCCATCAGACTAAGAGTGCGATTGTAACCTATATCATGGAGTTCCTGAAGACGGTCGAAATCAAGTAAGTTCACATCATCATACTTGAATGTCATGAGGATGCCGACAGAATCCGGAATAGAATAGTCCGTCTTCTGCATCACCATGTTCTCAATCTGACTCATAAGGTCATTTTCTTTAGGCTTGGATGGATTGGCGGCCACCACACTACCAATGATAATATCCGGATGAAAATCATCCCGCATTACATCCGTTGGAAAGTTATTGTAAATACCACCATCATAAGCCAGCACACTATCTATCTCAATAGGCTTAAAAACAAACGGGAAACTCATAGAAGCACGGACAGCATCTCCCAAGTCACCTTTCCCTAACACTATTTGCCGTTTATTGTATACATCAGAAGCGATACAGCGGAAAGGAACAAACAGCCTATCAAAATCACCGTCACAAGCAGCTGTAGCACGGGCAAACAGCTCCACAAACACCAGATTCATTTGGATGGGGTTAACCATACTGGTCGGCAATTGCGGTTTGACATTCAAGGAGTCCTTAAAATCAAAGCGGATATTAAAAAACTCCGGTGTGGGAATACTTTTCTTGAAATAATAGGCATATTTAGGTTCTACTTTTCCCGAATACCAGCGTTTAAAGTCTTCTGAACGCAGCAAAGCCTCCATATCATCGGGAGAGTATCCCATGGCATACAACGAACCGATAATGGCTCCCATGGATGTACCGGTAATATAATCTATAGGGATATTGTTTTCTTCCAAAGCCCGAATGATGCCGATATGCGTCATACCTTTCGCACCACCACCACTCAATACAAGTCCAACTTTTTGGGCATGCAACATGGGCAGCAACAAGAAACAAAACGATAAAAGCAAAAGAATTCTTTTCATACTTCAAAGCTCCGAGCTGAAAATATATTATTATCAAAGTTCAAATATATGCAATTGTTTCGAAATTGGACGTATCCAACGCTAAAAAACAAGCGTTCCCACACAAAATATACGAAAAAAGGAGCATTACAACTCTTATAAAAGTTGCAATGCTCCCGGCATATAGATTGTGAATAAAGGGCGTATTTAGATTAGCTCGATGCTTCTCTTCACAAAGTTATTCAAAGCTTCACCTTTCAGCATGCCATTTTGCAGCAATGCCAGGTCAATCAACTGGCGGACAACTTTATTTTTAGCTGCATATCCGGCAAATACTTCGTCTTTCTTTGTTTTCAGTTCTTCCCACTTCTGATCCAATCCGTTCACTTCGTCCTTTTCAGCAGTAGAAATTTCTTCGTCTTTCTTACCTTTTTGTTTATCTTTCAGCTCATTACGACGTTTGTCTACGTCATTCATTTCTTGCTGAATAGGAGCTACAACAGAGTCGCATTCTTTTTCTTCGTCTGCAAGAACTTCTTTCACCAGTTTATGATCTGAATTCAGCACAAGGTTGAACATATCGGGCATTTCTCCATAGAAACTCATACCTGCCTGAATATTAGCCATTTCTTTCATACGGCGCATATATTCGCTTTGAGTAATCATCACAGGAGAAGAGTTTTCACCCAAAGCCTGCGCAGTGATATTAAACTCAACCTTTTCCAGCTTAGGCAACTGGCTCTTGAACACAGCAGAAAGAGCTTCTTGTTTGCCTGTTTCCAGAGTTTCACCTTTCTTATCTTCTTTGATAATCAGATTATCGATAACATCACTATCTACACGGGTAAAGCGAGATTTCTCAAACTTTTGCTCCAACATGCTTACTACAGCAATGTCCAGTTGACCATCCATCAGCAACACATTGTATCCCTTATTCTTAGCAGCCTCGATATAGCTGAATTGCTCATCTTTATGATTAGCATACAGATAGATCAAATTGCCATCTTTATCAGTCTGATTATCTTTGATCAGCTTCTGATACTCTTCAAATGTATAGCATTTACCATCCGTATCGGTGAAAAGGGCAAAATCTTTTGCTCTGTCATAGAAGTCTTCCTGAGTAAGCATTCCGTAATTGATGAAAATCTTCAGGTCATTCCACTTTTCCTCGAACTGTTTGCGATCATTTTTAAAGATAGATTGCAGACGATCAGATACTTTCTTCGTGATATATGTCGAAATCTTCTTCACGTTAGAGTCGCTCTGTAGATAAGAACGGGATACATTCAACGGAATATCCGGAGAATCGAGCACACCATGCAACAGTGTCAGAAAGTCAGGTACGATACCTTCTACTGAATCCGTAACGTATACTTGGTTGCTATAAAGCTGTATCTTATTCTTATTCAGTTCGATATTGCTCTTTACTTTCGGGAAGTAGAGGATACCTGTCAGATGGAACGGATAATCTACATTCAGATGTATCCAGAACAGAGGTTCATCAGACATCGGATACAGGTCACGATAGAACTTCTTATAATCTTCATCCTTCAGTTCGCTGGGTTTCAATGTCCACAACGGATTACTGTCATTGATGATATTATCTTCGTCTGTTTCAACCTGTTTTCCATCTTTCCAGTCTTTCTTCTTACCAAAAGCAATAGGTATGGGAAGGAAACTACAATATTTCTTCAACAGAGAAGAAATGCGGGCCTCTTCCAGGAATTCTTTACTTTCATCGTCAATGTAAAGTACTATATCTGTACCACGGTCAGCCTTATCAATGTTCTCAATGGTGAACTCCGGACTGCCATCGCAACTCCATTTCACAGCTTGAGCACCTTCCTTATGGGATTTCGTGATTATTTCCACTTTCTTAGCCACCATGAAAGCTGAATAAAAGCCCAAACCAAAGTGTCCAATAATTGCATTAGCATCATTCTTATACTTCTCCAGGAAGTCGTTGGCACCTGAAAAGGCAATCTGGTTGATATATTTGTCGATTTCTTCGGCAGTCAAGCCAATACCACGGTCTGAAACAGTAATTGTATCTTTTCCTAAAGACACATGTACGGTCAAATCGCCAACCTCACCTTTAAACTCACCAATAGAGGCTAAGGTTTTCAACTTCTGCGTAGCATCTACGGCATTAGAAACCAACTCGCGGAGAAAAATTTCATGATCGCTGTACAAGAACTTTTTGATAACGGGGAAAATGTTTTCGGTAGTTACCCCAATATTTCCTTTTTGCATACTACTTATGATTTATATTTTTAAGTTTATATATTTAATCGTTTGGCAAGTGTAATGCAAAAAAAATGCCAGCCCATAAGGACTGACATTTTGACTGTTTATCATCTTCTAAGAAGACTTCATTTTTATGCTTTCTTGATGTCCAGTTCTCCTTTTTCTTCGTTCAAAGAGACAGAAATCGTATCGCCCGTCTGCAATTCGGAAGAAATAATCAATTCCGAAAGTCCATCTTCCAGATAAGTCTGGATAGCACGCTTCAACGGGCGGGCACCAAACTGCACATCATATCCTTTAGATGCCATGAATGTCTTGGCTTTAGCATCAATAACAAGCTTATATCCAAGAGATTCCACACGCTCATACAAGCCTTTCAACTCGATATCGATAATCTTTTCGATAGCATCCAGCGAAAGCTGGTCGAAAGTAATAATCTCGTCGACACGATTCAGAAACTCAGGGGCAAACGACTTATTCAAAGCCTTTTGTATCACGCCGCGTGAATATTCTTTATCATCCGTACGATTCTGGGCGGCAAAACCTACACCACGACCGAAGTCTTTCAATTGACGTGTACCGATGTTTGAAGTCATGATAACCACTGTATTCTTGAAGTCTACAGTTCTGCCATAACTGTCAGTCAGACGACCTTCATCCATCAGTTGTAACAAGATGTTGAATACATCCGGATGGGCTTTCTCAATCTCGTCCAACAATACGATAGAGTAAGGTTTACGACGCACTTTCTCTGTCAACTGTCCGCCTTCTTCGTATCCTACGTATCCCGGAGGTGCACCAACAAGACGAGAAACGGTAAACTTCTCCATATATTCACTCATATCCACACGTATCAGCGCATCGGCAGAACCAAACATATATTTCGCCAACTGTTTCGCCAAGTGAGTTTTACCCACACCCGTAGGCCCCAAGAACAAGAATGTTCCGATAGGACGGTTAGGATCTTTCAATCCTACACGACTACGCAGAATTGCTTTCGTCACCTTTTCAATAGCCGGATCCTGAGCTATAACTTTAGCTTGCAACTCTTCTTTCATACCCGCCAACTTAATACCTTCAGCCTGCGCCATACGCTGTACAGGCACACCGGACATCATAGAAACCACATTCGCAATTTCCTCCTCACCAACGATCTGGCGATCATCTTTTAAGCGAGCTTCCCATTCAGCCTTCATTTCTTCCAGACGAGCAGAAAACTCTTTCTCATGATCACGGAAGCTGGCAGCAAGTTCGAAATTCTGCGATTTCACCGCATCCGCCTTTTGTTGACGGGCTTCTTCAATCAGTTTCTCCTGTTCTTCAATCTCTTTCGGAACAGTAATGTTTGTCAGATGGACGCGCGAACCGGCTTCGTCCAGAGCATCAATAGCCTTATCCGGGAAATTACGGTCAGTAATGTAGCGGTCTGTCAACTTGACACATGCTTCCAGCGCTTCATCCGTATAAGTCACATTATGATGGTCTTCGTACTTCTCTTTAATATTCTTCAATATCTGGAGCGTTTCCTCAGCAGTGGTCGGTTCAACAATCACTTTCTGGAAACGGCGTTCCAAAGCACCGTCTTTTTCTATATTCTTCCGGTATTCATCAAGGGTAGTGGCACCTATACATTGTATTTCACCACGTGCCAATGCAGGTTTCAACATATTGGCAGCATCCATAGAACCGGCAGCTGCTCCGGCACCCACAATCGTGTGAATCTCGTCAATAAACAGAATTACATTCGGATTCTTCTGCAACTCATTAATGATAGAACGAATACGTTCCTCAAACTGTCCGCGATACTTGGTTCCGGCTACTACAGAAGCCATATCAAGCATTACCACACGTTTATCAAACAGAATACGGGATACTTTCTTCTGAACAATACGTAATGCTAATCCCTCTACAATAGCTGATTTACCTACACCAGGTTCACCTATCAATACCGGGTTATTCTTCTTACGACGGCTCAATATCTGAGCCAACCGCTCGATTTCACGTTCACGACCTACCACAGGATCCAGTCTACCTTCTTCCGCAGCCCGGGTCATATCCATACCAAAGTTATCCAATACCGGAGTATCATTGGATGGTTTCTTAGACGCAGTTTGCGTAGAAGACTGTGAACTACCACTTTGAGAAGAGCGTGAAGACATATTCATTTCATCTTCTTCCTCGTCATCATCCTCCGTAAATCCCATACCTGCGTTAGGGCTGGCTTTCATAGAAAGCTGTTCGAACACTGACTTATAGTCTATATTATTTTCTTCCAATACCGTAGCGGCCAAATTATTACCGTCTTTCAAGATAGCCAGCAATACATGTTCAGTATCAGCAGTGGCACTCTTCAGCAGACGAGCCTCGAGTATACACATTTTCAATATCTTAGCTGCCATCGGAGACAATGGAATGTCTGCATCGGGCAACAAGTTATCATCTTCAATCTCTTTTAAAAAACCTTCCAGCCGTTTCTTAACCCTGTTTAGGTCTATATCCAGTTTCTGCAATATTTCTATAGCTTTCCCTCCGCCGTCTCGCAACATGCCGAGTAGAAGATGCTCCGGACCGATATATCTATTTTTCAGCCGGTTAGCTTCCTCCTTGCTGTAAGTGATAATGTCAGAAACTCTTTGTGAAAACTGATTATTCATACTTAATATTCTCCTTCCTTATTCTAAGGTGTTACTTAATACAAAGATACGCATTTATAATTTCCAGTACGTATTTCATCGTTTTATTTATTATTTATATACAAAACCCGTGCCACAGTTTAATATCCGTTCACCAGTATCATACTAAAGTGCTTTCATTCTTGGGAAAAAGCTCCTTATTAATACCTTATTTATATATTATAAGAACAAAGTAGGTGAGAGAATAGTTCTGAAATAAAGTTTATGGGCGAAAACTTTTGTATATCGTAAAAAAGCAGTACTTTAGCGTGGTTTTTCATGAACCAAAGTATGTATAATTAATAATCTTTTTAAATGCTTGAACAAGACAGAATTATAAAGATTAACATCGAGGAGGAAATGAAGTCATCGTACATTGACTACTCCATGTCGGTCATCGTTTCGCGTGCCCTTCCGGATGTTAGAGATGGTTTTAAGCCTGTCCACCGTAGAATTCTCTTCGGAATGATGGGACTGGGAAATACGTCTGATAAACCTTATAAAAAATCAGCCAGAGTTGTAGGTGAAGTATTGGGTAAGTATCACCCGCATGGTGACTCTTCCGTTTACGGTGCATTAGTTCGTATGGCACAGCCTTGGGCAATGCGTTACATGGTGGTAGATGGCCAGGGTAACTATGGTTCGGTAGACGGCGATAGCGCAGCAGCTATGCGTTACACCGAGTGTCGCTTGCGCAAGATTGGTGAAGATATGATGCAAGACCTCGACAAAGAAACCGTTGATATGCAGAGCAACTTCGACGATTCTTTGCAGGAGCCTACCGTTATGCCTACCCGTATTCCAAACCTTTTGGTAAACGGTGCATCTGGTATTGCTGTAGGTATGGCAACCAATATGCCTACCCACAACCTTTCAGAGGTTATTGATGCTTGCATCGCATACATCGAGAACAACGATATCGAGATAGAGGAGTTGATGAACTATGTGAAAGCTCCCGATTTCCCAACAGGAGGATATATATATGGTATGAGTGGCGTACGCGAGGCATATCTTACAGGTCGCGGTCGCGTTATCATGCGTGCAAGAGCAGAAATTGAAACCAGTTCTACACATGACAAAATTGTCATCACGGAAATCCCGTATGGTGTCAATAAGGCGGAACTGATCAAGAATATCGCTGATTTAGCCAATGATAAGAAGATAGAAGGTATCTCCAATGCCAATGATGAGTCTGACCGTGAAGGTATGCGTATTGTAATTGATATCAAACGTGATGCCAACGCCAGCGTAGTCTTGAATAAGCTCTATAAGATGACGTTGTTACAGACTTCTTTCAGTGTGAACAACGTAGCATTGGTACACGGGCGTCCTCGTTTGCTGAATCTGAAAGACATGATTAAGTACTTCGTAGAACATCGCCATGAGGTGGTTATCCGTCGTACTCAATATGACTTACGTAAGGCTAAAGAACGCGCTCATATATTGGAAGGCTTAATCATTGCATCAGATAATATCGATGAAGTAATCCGTATCATCCGTGCCGCAAAGACACCTAATGATGCTATTGCCGGCTTGATAGAACGCTTCCAATTAACAGAAATTCAGTCTCGTGCCATCGTAGAAATGCGTTTGCGCCAATTGACCGGACTGATGCAGGATCAGCTTCATGCTGAATATGAAGAAGTAATGAAGATGATTGCTTATTACGAAGAAATTCTTTCGAATGACGAACTTTGCCGCAAAGTTATTACTGATGAATTAATTGAAGTAAAAGCAAAATACGGAGATGAACGTCGTTCTGAAATTGTTTACTCATCCGAAGAATTCAATCCGGAAGATTTCTATGCAGATGACGAAATGATTATTACCATTTCTCATATGGGCTATATTAAACGTACTCCGTTGAGTGAGTTCCGTGCTCAAAACCGTGGTGGAGTAGGCTCCAAGGGTACAGATACCCGCGATGCAGACTTCATTGAACACATATATCCGGCAACCATGCACAATACCATGATGTTCTTTACTCAAAAGGGTAAGTGCTATTGGCTCAAAGTATATGAAATCCCCGAAGGTACCAAGAATTCCAAGGGACGTGCCATCCAAAACTTGCTGAATATTGATTCAGACGATGCTGTAAATGCATATCTGCGTGTGAAGAACCTTTCTGACACAGACTTCATCAACAGCCATTATGTCTTATTCTGTACCAAGAATGGTGTTATTAAGAAGACATTACTTGAACAGTATTCCCGCCCTCGCCAGAATGGTGTAAACGCTATTACTATCCGTGAGGACGACCGCGTTATCGAAGTACGTATGACTAACGGTGACAACGAAATTATCATTGCCAATCGTAATGGACGTGCTATTCGCTTCCACGAAAGTGCTGTACGCGTTATGGGACGTACTGCAACCGGTGTGCGTGGTATGACGCTTGACGAAGACGGGCAAGATGAAGTTGTTGGAATGATTTGCATCAAAGATCCTGAAGCAGAAACCATTATGGTAGTTTCTGAACAAGGTTATGGCAAACGTTCTGATATCGAAGACTACCGTAAGACTAATCGTGGCGGTAAGGGTGTTAAGACGATGAATATCACCGATAAAACAGGTAAATTGGTAACAATTAAGTCTGTAACAGATGATAATGACTTGATGATTATCAATAAATCTGGTATCACCATTCGTCTGAAAGTTGCTGATGTCCGTATTATGGGTCGTGCTACCCAAGGTGTTCGTCTGATCAATCTTGAAAAGAGAAACGATGAGATCGGTTCAGTATGTAAGGTTACATCAGAAAGTATGGAAGATGAAATTCCTGTTGATGATGAAAATTCCCCGATTCCCACTATAAATGAGGTAGAAGGAGAGGAGGAAGACTATAACTCTGATAATAAAGTCAATAATGAAGATGAAGAATAGACATAATATTAATTTTAATTTTACAACTATCATGAAAAGAGTATTATTTTCAGTGATTTTATTGCTCGCTGCAGGCTTCACTTTCGCTCAAGAAAAGACTGTGAAAGAAGCTAAAAGCATTGCAAATGAAGTGAATCCGGACTTTAATAAGGCCGAGCAGCTCATCAATCAAGCCTTGACTAATCCTGAAACAAAGGATAATGCCGATACTTGGGATGTAGCAGGTTTTATTCAGAAAAGGATTAATGAAAAACAGATGGAAAATGCCTATTTAAGAAAACCTTATGATACTCTTAAGGTATATAATAGCGCATTGAATATGTGCAAATACTACCTTAAGTGCGATGAACTCGCACAGGTTCCAAATGAAAAGGGAAAAATCAAGAACAAGTACAGAAAACCCAATGCTGCTGCTATTGTAGCAGAACGCCCAAACTTGATCAATGGCGGTATTCAATATTATAACTTAGAGAAGAACAAAGAAGCATTAGATTTCTTTGGAACTTATATTGAAATTGCTCAGAATCCGATGTTTGAAAAGGAAAACTTCTTGCAGACAGATACACTCTTAGCTCAGATTGCTTATTATGCAAGCTTGGCAGCAGCAAAGATGGAGGATTATCCCAGTGTTCTGAAATATGCTCCTTATGCACAGAACGACAAAGAAGTAGGTCAGTATGCTATGGAGTTCATCTCTACAGCTTTAAAAGCACAAGGCGATACTGTTAAGTGGATTGCTTCATTAAAAGAAGGTTTGCAAAAATACCCTCAGCATTCATTCTTCTTCGGTCATTTAATTGATTATTATAGCAATAACAATAAATACGATGAAGCCATGCAATTCGCTGATGAAATGTTAGCTAAAGACCCCAATAATACATTCTATCTGTACGTAAAAGGATATCTTTACCACAATATGAAGGATTATGATAAGGCTATTGAATACTACAAAAAGACAATTGAAGTAGATCCTACTTATGCAGAAGCTTATTCCAATTTAGGACTGATCTACTGTCTCCAAGCTCAAGACTTCTCAGAAAAAGCTACTACTGACGTTAATGATCCTAAATATAAAGAAGATCAGATTACTTTGAAAGCTTTCTATGAAAATGCAAAACCTTGCTATGAAAAAGCAAGAGAATTAAAACCTGACCAAAAGGATTTATGGTTGAATGGTCTTTACAGAGTATATTATAATTTAGATATGGGACCAGAATTTGAAGAAATTGAAAAGCTGATGTAAAGTATAAACTTAAAAAACTGCTTTTTGAAGTGAACCCTAAAAGTTAGACAAAAAACTTTTAGGGTTTATTTTATATGATTAAGTACACATACCGTATAAGCCGCACCGCACTTGAGGGCTGGGGACGTTTAACCCGCAATAAAATAAAGGCTACACGCCACTCCGTACACACAGGGGCAGGACCGCCAAAAGATATGGGTAGACCTAAGAAGTTGGCTTTAATTATGCAAGAAGAATATTAGTGCCATATATTAAACATAATCGTTATTATTAATTTGAAATGCTTGCGCTATTTATTTTAGCTTGGGCGTCCATAAATAACTAACAGCGGTGTATCGGAATGAAAAATCATCTTCCGAGCAATACCTGGATTAAATAAGCGAGAGAATATATTACGTTTATAAGTAGTCAACGTAATTATATCAATATGATTAGTTTTTATGTAATTATCTAAGCTGTTCAAGAAATCATCATTCATCACAACATCATAATGAATTTCCAGGTCCGGATACTGTTTTTGAAAATATTCCTTAATACCACCTAATTTAATTTCATTCCAAGTGTCCTTAACATCTGACAGATGAATCAAAGATACAGAGAAATGAAATGGCTTTAAAGCAGCAATCAAAGAATCGAATGCAATTAAATCCCGTTGATCAAAATTGGTGATAAATGCAATACGTTTAGCTTCTGCCAGCTGTTTAAATGGAGTATTCTCCGGAATGGCTAAAACTGGTACGCGGCTTCGCTCAATTACCTCAGCAGTTACACTACCAATTAAATCTATATCTTTCTGATTTTTACCACGAGTCCCCATAATCACAATACGTGGCCGATATTCCTTCGAATAACGAAGAATTTCCTCTTCTGGAATACCTTCACGCAATACACAACTATATTTTACATTCGGGAACTCTCCTGAAGCTACTTTTGCTTTTACCTTGTCAGATAAAGTATTTAAGTCTGCATGAACTTTTTGTAATATGTTTTTTACATTTTCATCGTCTGTTAGCTGATAATTAAAAACGTCTCCATAAGGTAATGACGTGGTATAGATTGGTGTAAAATAAACATGAAGCAACACAACTTCCGCTCCCATATTCTGAGCGAAATTAAAACCAAACTCACATGCCTTCATTGAATAATTAGAAAAGTCTACAGGAATTAAGACCTTATTACTCTCCTTTTCTACTTTGGGCGACTTCCCTCCCACTACCTCTTCAGAAAGCCAAGCAGAGCTCTCAGTTATCTTCAATGCACGCGGTAGATCGCTTTCTTTTATACGTAAGCGCACACCTGAAGACACTACAGGTTGTATTTGATTTACATTATGAATATAGGTTTCAACACCTTCATTTTCAAGCACATTCTTCAATATCTGAGCTTTTGCATAAGTCAGAATAGCTAAGGTTACTAACTTGTCTTCCATAATCAACTGTTTTTACTTTATAAACAAATAAGAAATCCCAATTGTTTGTTTATCAATTGGGATTCATTTATAACTTTCTTTTCTTAAGCTCGAACAGGCTCAGCACTGGCATTCATTTCATCTAGAATTTTTAGAGCCCTGTCAAGGACGGTAGTATCATCCAGCATTACCAAACCACCATCCGGACCAGGCTCTAAATGTATCCCAACACTCTTACCTTCTTTAAAATTGTGACCGCCAAAAAAATTTCTAACTGTATCGACGTTCAATCCGAGCTCATCGGCTATTCTATGCATACTACCAGTAGGTAATGAATCTTTAATTCTGCGAAGTTCATTAAATGTAATAGTTTTTGTCATGGCTTCCTTATTTTGAAGGTTAATTACTTTGTTTAATTTCATGCCACTAACTTAGTCATTATAAATTACAGCAACAAAATTATTCCATATAAATAAATATGCTTTACGACATGTATCATTTTTGCAAACAAGCCGCAAGCGGTACATTAAAAACGATAATAATCAGGATCGTCACATATATTGCATAGACGATGAGACGGATACGTTTCTTCGAGTACAGTGGTTCCCCATTATTCACCTGCACAGGAAGCAACTTCGAACGGCTGAAAGAATAGAGCCTGTAGACCAGATAACCGAAGAACACACCCGAAATGGCTCCCGGCACGATATCCGAAATGAAGTGAACCCCGAGATAAACCCGTGTATAAGCAGTAAGAGCCGCCCAGAAAAAGATTGTCCAGCCGAACAACTTATCCCGCATGATCAATGCCATAAGAGTCGCGAAACCGAAAGCGTTCGCAGCATGGCTGGAAATAAATCCGTAAAGTCCTCCCCGGTATCCGAAAACAGTTTTCACCTGATCCATAAAATCAGGATGGTGAGTCGGGCGGAAACGGGTGAAGACAGGCTTACAGACGTGAGAGGCAAACTGGTCGCACAGCGTAACGACCAATACGATCGCCAGCAGGATCAATAATGACTCGCGCCAGTTCTTTTTATAGATCAGAACCAACAGGATCAGAAAGGCTAACGGCAGCCAAACTGCCTTTCCTGTGAAAATCCACATAAAACGATCCAGAAAAGCAGAGTCGCTGCCGTTAAGCGCAAAGAACGCGTCGCGTTCGTAAATTAGTATTTTCTCAACCATTGAAAAAGGAGATTTGTGATTTGTGATTTATAATTTATGCGTCAATGATAAATCATAAGTTATAAATCACAAATCCTAAATGATTTCCATGTCTTTGCTGGGCATCCATCCTACATTTCCATCTTCCATTTCTATTTCATTCCAGTCTCCCAACTTGCTCTTGATAGAGATCTTCGTTCCTTCATGCAGAATAAACAAGTCGGTTCCGCTTGCATCGGGAGAACTTTTCACTGTCACTGTCGGAGCAAACACGATCGCGCTCTTCCGGTTTATCAGCTCGTCCTTCTGGTTGCCGGCAAAGATATTGGCAAAGATGACCAACACCAAGAATACCAGCCCCAGATAAAACCCGATCT
>OGRJ01002249.1_pt1 | contig 14266 bp, 8 predicted proteins | sample 1553411 | NCBI WGS metagenome assembly OGRJ01 (sample SAMEA2580084, study PRJEB22360) | human gut metagenome | biome: human gut; feature: human-associated habitat; material: faeces | place: Denmark | collected 2008/2010
AGAGCGCCGCCCTGTCACGGCGGAGGTCACCGGTTCAAGTCCGGCCGGGGTCGCTCGAACAGGTTCCTGTTCATGGCTCTGTAGCTCAGTTGGTAGAGCGAACGACTGAAAATCGTTAGGTCAGCGGATCGATGCCGCTCGGAGCCACTAGATACACCCCGGAGCAATCTGGGGTTTTGTTTTTCTCGCATATCTTTTCCGATTTACCTGCGTGATTTCCGCTCGTTTTCCAGCACAAGCGCCATCCGAACCATATCGGCGAAAGACATACGCCCATTACCCCCAACGAAGAGGGATGTTCTGTCCCCTCTGTTGCTAAACTATGGTGCAGGTAGACAAGGGGTTGACGGCTGTACTGTTCCATGATGTTGACCTCTAAACGGGTGTATCCCTGGGGTGAGGCGAGTGGAGATACTGTTAATCGGCAACACCGACTTCGTGACGAAGCAGTGGATCGAGCACACGTTCCCCCAAGACAAGGTGGTGGTGGCCCTCCGCAAAGGGACCGAATCCAGCGGCGAGGATCTCAAAATCATCGACATGCCCGACCGTGACGCCGTGTCGGAAGTGTTCTCCAACTACGAATTCGATCGAATCGTCTACTTCTCCGAAGATCTGACGCCCCGCAGCGAACGTGACGGCGACCTGGGCTACCTGCGCCGACTGCTGCACACCGTCCGCAATCGCAAGGTCCAGATGCTGATGGTGAGCGGGCCGGAATCGGAATTCGCCTATCCGCAGGAAACGGACGTGCACGAGACCAGCAAAAGCCTGATGTCGCGTGCCGGCGAAGAGCTCGGCCTGTACTATGCGCGCACCTACGATCTGGAAGTGAAGATCGTGCGCTGCCCCTATCTGTACGCGCCGCAACGCAATGGCGTCACCGCATATTTCAACGGCTTGTTCGAACAGGCACAAGCGGGAGAACTGCGCTTCCATGAACGCGCCGAACAACGCACCTGCTTCCTATGCGCCGACGATCTGGCCGAACTTATCTACCGCATATTCGACGACTGGACCGCCGACGGCGAGCTGTTCCACGTTCCGAACGTGTTCGACTTCACTTACGGCGATTTGGGAACGCTGATCGCGGGATATTTTCCGGGAACGAAGGTCGTATACGGCGAGGACCGTCCGCAGGCATACCCCGCCGACGACCACGAATTGCGATTGCGGTACGGCTTTTCGCCACGATACTCGCTTCGCGAGGATTTTCCGCACGTCATCGAAGGCTGGTTGAAGCTCCGCGAGAACAAAACCGACAAGTATCCGGTATGGGATTTCCTACGCAGCCACAACAAATGGTGGACCGTGCTGGAAATCATCGGCGCGTTCCTGCTGACGGAATGGCTCCGCACTTTTACACAAGGCAACAGCCAGCTGGAAACCGTGGACCTGCGATTGCTGTTCGTGGTGATCGTCGGCACCATCTACGGGCTGCATGCCGGCGTGTTCGCAGCCGTACTGGCCTGCGCCGGCGTGGCCATGTCCTACGCGTCGCAGGGCGCGTCCTTCGCCCCGTTGTTCTACGACACATCGAACTGGCTTGCCTTCGTCATTTATTTCGTGGCCGGATCGGTATGCGGCTATGTGCAGTCGCGCAACCAGGAGAGCGTGAGGTTCGTGCGCGACGAGAACGGGTTGTTGCGCAATCGTCTGGACTTCCTGCGCGGGCTGTATCAGGATGTGCTCGACGACCGCAGACAGTTGCGCGACCAGATCATCGGCAGACGCGACAGTTTCGGCAAACTGTACGCCGTGACCCGAGAATTGGACGAAGTGCAACCGCAGAAGCTGTACCATACGGCGATCCGCATCATGCAGGAAAGCCTCGATAGCGACAGCCTCGCCATCTTCCGAGTGGACAACGGCGGACAGTTCGCCCGTCTTGTGGCGGCGAGCCCACGGTTCGACGTCGGCAGCTTCCGCTCCGTACGCGTCTCGGATTACGGTGAAATCATCACCGCGCTGGAACACAACGGCATATGGGTGAACCGAACGTTAAAGGACAAATTCCCGATGTACGCCGTCGGCGTGCGTGACCGTGGCGAACTGGCCGTGATCATCACCATGGGAGAGGCCAAACCGGACCAGATGAACCTGTACTTCCAGAATCTGTTCAGCATCATGTGCGGTCTGGTCGAATCGGCCATGATCAGGGCCTTCGAATACGAGGACGTGGCGCGCCGGTCCATGCTGGTGCCGGGAACGAACCTGCTGAAGCCAGAAGCGTTCCTGCCGAAGGTGCTGGCTGCCAACGACCTCAAACACGACCATATGGGCGACCATCTGCTGCTCAAAGTCGAATGCGAGGGAAACCTTGAGGACGTGGACTCCCTGCTGATGCAAAGCATCCGCCAGACCGATGAGGCCGGCATGCTGACGGATGACGGCGTGTATCTGCTGATGAGCCAGGCGGGGGAGAAGGAACTGCCGATCATCCTCAAACGTCTGACCCGTTCCGGCTTGCACTGCTTCTACGTTCCGCAGACCCAAGAGGATGCCCTGCTTTCCGAAGCCCAATCGCATATCGCGCAAGCCGACGATGGGGGTGAAAGCTGATGGGGTCGACGACTATCGCCGCGTTGATCATCATCGCCGTGCATCTGCTGGTCTGCATGACGCTGTGTCTGCTGCACCACGTCGGAGTGCTGAAAGTCGATGGACTGCTGCTCCCGTTCATGGCGTTGATTCCCCTATGGGGGCCGTTGAGCGTGGCGCTCATGCATTCGCGTGCCGTGCTTCGTGGGGGACGACGGATTCCCGCCGGTCTGCAGGAACTGAAGGTCGAGGATCAGGAACAACGCAACATTCTTGTGGACGACCGTACGGATTACGCCAACACCGTGCCGTTGGAAGAGGCGCTGATCGTGGACAATCCACGGCAGCGTCGTAATCTGATGCTGTCCATTCTTAACGAGAATCCCGGCCAATACGCCAATCTGCTCTCCCAAGCCCGTCTGAACGAGGACGTGGAAGTCGTGCATTACGCGGCCACGGCCATGGCGCAGATCAGCGCGAAGGAAGACATCGCGTTGCAGCAACGCATGGAGGAATACGAGCGGAACCGCGATTCGGACGAGGCGCTCGACCGGTACCGTGAGGCGCTCGAACACTACTTGAAATCCTCCATGGAACAGGGGTATGCCAGAACGTTGCAGATGCGCCGATACGCCGACCTGCTCGCCGAACAGCTCAAACGGCATAACGACTACCGCACCGTATGCTCGTTGGCGAAGACGCAGATGGATCTCGGTTCGTTCGATGCCGCGTCTCGCACCATCGAAGCGGCGCTGTCCGCATGGCCGCGTCAAGGTGACGTCTGGCTGATGAAACTGCGATTGGAAGCCGCACGTCACGATGGCGAGGCGGTGCAACGCACCGTCCGGCACATCAAGGACGACCACATCTACCTTGGCGGCCGAGGCCACGACATCCTGCGATTCTGGCTCGGCTACAAGGAGGCTGGGCGCGCATGATACGTTCCGCATGGCGCATGTGGAAGCGCTTCCGTTGGAAAACCTGGTCCGCGTGTGGGCCGTATTCATGGCCATCGCCTTGGTGCTGTTGGCGCAAACCTTGGGCATCCACTACGGCGCGACGAAATTCACTTTGAAATACATGGCTCGTAACGAGGCCATTCCGGCCCAGAACGCCATCATGGGGCAGCGCGCCACGAACCTGATGCTCGTGGATAGTTCCCAGGATGATGTGGACGAGGCCGAAGCCATGATGAAACAGGTGCTGCTCGACATGAAAGTGCCGACCGCCACCGTGGATCTGGCCAAAACCGATCCCGACGACATCCCCTCATTGAATCGGTACCGCACCGTGCTGATCGTCATGCCGGAACTTGATTCGCTGGGGGATGAGCTGGTGTCCATCATGAGATGGGTTGAAGGCGGCGGCAACATGATGCTTGCCATGACGCCTGAAAAAACAGGCTATCTGGACGCGATCGGGCCTCAAATCGGCATCGAATCCTCCGCATACGACTACGTGATGACCAAAGGCATCAAGCCTGCCAGGGACTTTATGCTGGGTGGCGGGCACACCTACATGTTCAGTGGCCCGTTCAAATCGTCGTTGAGTCTGAACCTCAATGAGAAGGCCACCGTCGAAGCGGTCAGTGCCAACGGCCATACGCCACTGATCTGGAGTGCCGATGTGCGTTCCGGACGAACCGTGACCTGCAATATCGGCATCTATGGCAAGGTGGTGCGCGGCTTCTATGCCTCCGCGTTCAGCCTGCTGGGTTCCGCCACGGCATACCCGGTCATCAACAGCGCCGCGTTCTATCTGGACGATTTTCCATCCCCGGTCCCCAGCGGAGACGCCACCTACATCAAACGCGACTACGGCATGAGCATCGCCGACTTCTATTCGAAGGTCTGGTGGCCGGACCTGACCAAACTTGCGGAACGCTACGGTATTCGGTTTACCGGCGTGATGATCGAGAATTACGGGGACGATACGAAAGACGCTCCCGTACGGCAGAAGGACGAATCGCATTTCAGCTATTTCGGCGGACTGCTGCTCAAACAGAACGGCGAAATCGGCTACCATGGCTACAACCATCAGCCGCTCGTACTGCCGAACACCGATTATGGCGACGAATACGCGTACCATCAGTGGCCGAATCGCAAAGCTGTCGTCGCCTCGCTGCGCGAGCTGATCGCATTCCAAAAGTCCGTGCTGCCGGCGGCCACAGCGTCGGTATATGTGCCGCCGTCCAACATCCTGTCCAAGGAAGGACGGCAGACAATCGGACGAGACGTGCCCGAAATCCGCACCATCGCCAGCACCTACCTGCCAAGCGACAGCAAACTGCCTTACGTGCAGGAATTCGGTGTGGCCGATGACGGCATCGTCGAGGCGCCGCGCATCGTCTCCGGCGGCATGGTGGGAGATTACATGCGGCTCGCCGCAGAATCCGAACTGAACATGCATTTCGTCAGCACCCACTTCATGCATCCGGACGACATGCTCGACCCTGACCGTGGCGCGAAAGAAGGCTGGGCGGTCTACAGAAAAGGCCTTGAGAACTATCTCGACTGGCTTGAAGCGTCCGCACCGTCCATCCGCATGCAGACAGGCACGGAATGCGCGTCCGCGGTGCAACGCTTTTCTGGACTGACTGTCAAGATGAGGGAATCCGCCAATGAGTGGGAATTCGACTTGGGCAATTTCAAGGACCAGGCTTGGCTGCTGCTCCGCGCGAACCATGGCACGCCCGGCAGAATCCAAGGCGGAAGCATGATCCGGATGACGGGGAATCTGTACCTCATCAAGGCCACGGACTCCACAGTGCACGTCGAACGCAAGGCTGGAGGCGCGGCATGAGAATCTGCCTGGTATTGGAAGGTTGCTACCCGTACGTGCATGGAGGCGTGTCCACATGGATGCACAGCTACATCACCGCCATGAAGGAACACGAGTTCGTGCTGTGGGTGATCGGTGCTAAGGGCAAGGACCGCGGCAAATTCGTATACGATCTGCCCTCAAACGTGGTGGAGGTGCATGAGGTGTTCCTCGACGACGCGTTGCGTCTGAGCGGTGAACATGCGAAAGTGATCTTCACCGACGAGGAAGTCAAGGCACTGCGTGAGCTGGTGAATCTGAGCGATCCCGACTGGGACGTACTGTTCAACCTGTTCCACAACAAAGGCGTGCATCCGCTGTCGTTCCTGCAAAGCAACGAATTCATCGACCTGTTTACGAAGATCTGCATGGAGGAATACCCGTACGTCGCCTACGCGGATGCGTTCCACACCGTGCGATCCATGCTGCTGCCGGTGCTGTACCTGATGACGGGAGAAGTGCCGAAAGCGCAGATCTACCATGCCATCTCCACCGGTTACGGCGGCCTGCTGGCATGCTTGGGCGGCAGTATCAACCACGCACCCGTATTACTAACCGAACATGGCATCTACACGCGCGAACGCGAGGAGGAGATTCTTTCCGCCGAATGGGTTGCGCCCGCGTTCCGGCAACGGTGGATCCGTTTCTTCGCCATGCTGTCACAGGAGATCTACCGTAGGGCATGGCGTGTGACCAGCCTGTTCGGCCGCGCTCGCCAGACCCAGATCGACATGGGCGCTCCGGCAAGCAAATGCCTGGTCATTCCCAACGGCATCCAATACGAACGGTTCTGCGACATTCCGCTCAAGCCTGAGGACGGTTGGGTGGATATCGGCGCCGTGGTACGTCTGGCTCCCATCAAGGACGTGAAAACCCTCATCCACGCGTTCAGCGAACTGTCGAACCGCGTGGACAATGTCAGGCTGCACATCCTCGGTGGTGTGGACGACCAGGACTATGCCGACGAATGCTATGAGCTGGTGAAACAGCTTGAAGTGAAGAACCTTGAATTCACCGGACGCGTGAATGTGGTCGAATACATGCGCAAACTGGATTTCACGGTGCTGACCAGCATCTCCGAAGGCCAGCCTCTGTCGGTGTTGGAATCGTTCGCGGCGGCCCGCCCTTGCGTGACCACCGACGTGGGCTGCTGCCGTGAACTGCTGGAAGGCGAGGAAGGCGACGACCTCGGCGTGGCCGGCTTCTACGTGCCTCCGATGTACCGCGAGGGCCTTGCCCGCGCCATGGAACGCATGTGCGCGAGCCGCAAGCTGCGCGAAGCCATGGGCCAAGTGGGACGCGAACGCGTGAAAACCTACTATCGGCATGAGCGCATGCTTGACGAATACCGTGCGCTGTATCTCGATACCGCCGACCATTACGGGTTGGAGCACTGATATGGCGGGAATCGGATTCGAACTCAAGAAACTGTTCCACCGCAAGGGCCTGGTCGCCATGGTGCGCGCCTACGGTTATGCCGGTGTGATCTGCACCGGACCGATGCTGCTGGGCATCCTGCTGCAGTTCGGCGTGCTGGCGGTCAGCGGTTGGTGGCACGTGCCCCGCGCGGACCAGAATCTGCTGGTCTGCATGATCACGTACACGCTGCTCGCCTCATTGGTGTTGACCAGCTTCCTGTCCATGCCGGTGACGCGTTTCCTTGCGGACATGCTGTTCGAACATCATGAGGAGACCATTCTTCCATCGTTCTGGGGATCCACGACCCTCATGCTGGCGGTGGGTGCGGTGCTGTACGCGGTGTTCCTGCTGTTTTCCGGCGCGACCCTCATGCAGGGGTTACTCTGCCTATGGCTGTTCCTGGAAATGATCGTCAATTGGAATGCGATGAGCTATCTGACGGCCATCAAGGATTACCAAGGCATCATGTGGTCGTTCGTCGCGGCGGTGGTCGTGGCGTTCCTGTCCGCATGCGCGATGATGGCGCTGGGCCTGCCGCAGGTGGAAAGCCTGCTGGCCGCAGTGGCGTTCGGCTACGGCGTGATGATGGTCTGGGACGTGGTGCTGCTGCACCGGTATTTCCCGCAAAGCTCGGAAAGCCCGTGGACGTTCCTCGCATGGCTGGACCGGTTCCTGCCGCTCGCCCTGACGGGACTGCTGACCACCCTCGGCTTGTTCTCCCACTTGGTGATCACCTGGTGTGGTCCGCTTGGCGTGCATGTGAAGGGACTGTTCTACGGTGCCCCCTACTATGATGTGCCCGCATTACTGGCGTTCCTGACGATTCTGATCACCACCGTGAATTTCGTGGTGTCGGTGGAAGTCAATTTCTATCCGAAATACCGTGCCTACTACGCGCTGCTCAACGACGGCGGCACCGTGAAGGACATCGTGGTGGCCGAACGCGAGATGCTCGCCGTGCTCAACCGTGAGCTGTACTACACCGCGTTGAAGCAGCTGTTCGTCACCGCGGCGGTCATCTCGTTGGAAAAGATGGTGTTGGGCGTGTTGCCGCTCGGTTTCAACGATGGCATGCATGGTTATTTCCGTGTGCTGTGCGTCGGATACGCCCTGTACGCGGTCGGCAACACCGTGCTGATGATTCTGCTGTATTTCACTGATTACTTCGGCGCGGTGTGCTGCGCCGCGATATTCGCCGGGTCGGCCACGGTCTTGACTGTCATTTCGCAGTTCGTTCCGGTCACGCTGATGGGATTCGGCTTCCTGCTGGGCGCGTCGACGTTCCTGCTGGCCGCGGTCGTGCGATTGGCGGTGTTCACCGACAATCTGCCGTATCGTGTGCTCGGCGCGCAGCCGATTGTGGCGACCGAAAAGCGCGGATGGTTTACGAAACTGGGCGAAGCGTTGGACGAATTCGGCGAACGGCTGCATGGAACTTTCGGACGGAAGGAATCATGAGGGAAAGCGTGGAAAGCATGGAAAGCATGGAAAGGAACGGACGAATGACGATGGGTAATCGGCCGTGCGGCCGCAATGCCATATTCAAATGCGTGGCGATCATCGCCACGGTCGTGACGACGTTCTCCTGCGTCGCCTGCGGAAACGCTGCGGACAGTGGTTCCACGGCAGACAAATCGGCGGCGCAATCGCAAGGAAAGCATGAGAAAGTCAAGAAAAGCGCCACGCAGGGGCTTGACGGCGCGCATCTGCGTGACAACGACTCGCTGTACAAGGTGTATGACGACAGCGGTGTGGAAACCATGTATCTGACGGTCTCGCGCGGCAACAAGTCGGAAGGCACCGACCACAGTTGGAGCGAAATCAACCAGTATTCCGTGGATGATTACGCGGCCATGCGCACCAACCGGTACCAAGTCAACGGTCTGCTGCAGGTCGGCGACGAACAGGGGCCTGTATCCGGCGAACTCGGCTACGGTGAAAAAGCGCCGAACGCCACCGTGCAGGTGCGCGGCCAGTCGTCCAGTCTCAATAAGCAGAAGAACTACAAAATCGAGCTGAAAAGCGGCAAAGGCAAATGGCGCGGGCAGCGCACCATCGCATTGAACAAGCATATGGGCGAAGGGCTGCGATTCCGCAACAAGATGGCATACGACCTGATCCGCGGCATCGACCAGATGATGGGACTGCGCACGCAATTCGTGCACCTGTACGTCAAGGACGAAACCTCCGGTTCCAACTCCTTCGACGACTATGGCCTGTACACGCAGGTGGAGCAGCTCAACAAAAGCGCGCTCCAAGCGCACGGCCTCGACAAGAACGGCCAGCTGTACAAGGTCAACTACTTCGAATTCCAACGCGACGCGGACGTGATCAGACTCGCCGACGATCCCAAATACAATCTGTCGAAATTCGAGGAGAAGCTGGAGGTCAAAGGCAACAGCGACCATACCAAACTCATCGCCATGCTCAACCAGCTCAACGATTATTCGGTGCCGATGAGCAGCATCCTCGGCAAATATTTCGATACGGAAAATCTCGCATACTGGATGGCGTTCCAGCTGCTGACCGGCAACACCGACACGCAGAGCCGCAACATGTACCTGTACAGCCCAACGAATTCCAACACCTTCTACGTGCTGGACTGGGACAACGACGGCATGCTCATGCGCAAGGAGAACCAGATCCGCAATATCTCCACCGGTTCCAGCTGGGAGCAGGGAGTCAGCAACTATTGGGGCAATGTGCTGTTCAAACGCTGCCTGCAGACCAAATCGTTCCGCGACGAACTCGACAAGGCCGTGAAGCGGGAATACCGCTATATGAGCGCAAAACGCATCAATACGATGGTGGACCACTACGAGTCCATCACCAAGCAGTATTTGTGGAGGACGCCCGATTCCATGTACGAGCCGCTGACGCGCGCCCAGTATGACGAAGTGGCGGGGCAGCTGCACGACGAGGTCGCGCAGAACTACAGGATCTACAAAGAAAGCTTCGACAAGCCCATGCCGTTTTTCATCGACGCTCCACAGACCGCAGACGGCAAACTCAAATTCAGCTGGGACGCCTCGTACGATTTCCGTGACGAGGATCTGAGCTACGACGTCACCGTCGCCAAGGACCATCTGTGTGAGGACGTCATCTTCTCCAAAACCGATCTGGCATTGCCGGAGACGGTGACGGACCTGCCAGGCGACGGACAGTATTTCATACGAGTGCGGGCACGCAACACCTCCGGCAAGACGCAGGACGCCTTCGACTACTACATGACCGACACCGGCAAGACGTACGGCACGAGATGCTTCTACATCAAATCCGGGAAGATAGTGGAGGATGTCAATGCGCGGTGATGGCGGGGCGTCGAAACTGCTGGAACGGGTCCGCCGTCGTGTCGGCGAGGAGCTTTCCATGCCTCCGCGCCGCTGTGAGGAACATTACCGGCATGAGCTCAAGTATCTGATTTCGTACGGGCAGAAAGCCGATCTGAACTTGCGTTTGGCTCCGTTGCTTGAACAGGACAGCCATGCGCGTGGCGGCTGCTATATGATTCGCAGCCTGTATTTCGACGATTATTGGAACACCGCCTACCAGGAGAAGGTGGACGGCGTGCTGATGCGCAAGAAATACCGTATCCGTATTTACGATTACAGCGACCGGGTGATCAAGCTGGAACGCAAGCGCAAGCGCGACAGCTGGATATACAAAGAGGACGCGTCGCTCACGCATGGGCAGTTCGATCGGATATTGGCCGGCGATGTCGGATTTTTGGAACACAGCGAAGAGCCGTTGTGCCGGGAATTCTATGTGGAATACATGAGCAATGTGCTGCGGCCGCGGGTGATCGTCGATTACGAGCGTGAGCCGTGGATCCTCGACGCGGGCACGGTGCGCATCACCTTCGATATGAACGTGCGCGCGGCGGTGGATGGATTCGACGTTTTCGACCGTGGTCTGCCCACTCTGCCGGTACTTGAGCCGGGCAAGCTGGTGATGGAGGTCAAATTCACCGAATTCCTGCCGCAGATCGTGCGTGACATTCTGCCAGGCAAGGCGCAGGAGATAACGGCCGCCTCGAAATACGTGCTGTGCTATGACAAAGCCTCGTATCTGCGGGGTTTCGACTACTGGCAGGAAGGCTGGAACGTGCCGAGCGTGTGACTTGAGCGCACCGGTCGGACGTATCGCGGAAGACCGAAAACAGACGGACGAAAACGCGCAGCTGAAAACATCGGCAATCGTAGAAAACGTAATAACCGAACAATCGCAAAAGAGAAAGCGAAACCATGAGCGTAAACGACATGATCAAGAAATCGGTGCTGAACTCCTTCAGCCAATACAACGTGCCCAAAATGGCGCTGGCCCTGCTGGTGGCGCTGCTGGTGGGCATCGTCATCTACTGCGTATACCGGCGGTTCTACACGGGCGTCGTGTATTCGCGCAGCTTCGCGGTGACGCTGGTGGGCATGTGCGTGCTCACCTGCATGGTCACATTGGCCATCAGCACGAACATCGTGATCTCGCTTGGTATGGTGGGCGCGTTGTCCATCGTGCGTTACCGTACCGCCGTGAAGGATCCGATGGACCTGTTGTACCTGTTCTGGGCCATCACGTCCGGCATCGCGGCCGGCGCGGGCATGTATCTGCTGGTGGTGGTCGCCGGCGCGGTGATGATCGGCATGCTCGCCCTGTTCTATTCGCATCAGGACAAGGGCCGCGTGTACATCGCGGTGATCCATTACGCTTCCGACGCGGTCGGGGACGACATCACGCGCGCGTTCGGCCGCACGAAGTTCTTCGTCAAATCCAAAACCATGCGTGGCGACCATGTGGAGATGGCCGTGGAAGTGTTCTGCGACGACAAGGACATGACGTTCGCCGAGCGGATTCGTGCCATCGAGGGTGTTGAGGACGTCACCCTGATACAGTACAACGGTGAATATCACGGATAGGACGTGGTGACAGGAAGGAATCTGTTTGGCTGACACACCGGAAATGGGCAGGACGCCGTCCACCGACGAGCTTGTGCCGGAGCTGACGTTCGACGAGATCGACCGTGCGTTCGACAACAACGAGTTCTGCTTCTACCTGCAGCCCAAATGCAATGCGGCTACGGGTGCCATCGTCGGTGCCGAGGCGCTGGTGCGTTGGAACCACCCCAAATATGGTGTGGTATCTCCGGGCAGGTTCGTTCCCATGCTGGAACAGGCCGGACAAATCTCCCGACTGGACGTGTTCGTATGGCGTTCCGTGGTCCGGATGCTGGCACGTTGGGAACGTGAGGGCCGCAATCTGGTGCCGATTTCCGTGAACGTCTCCATGGTGGACATCGACCAGATGGATGTGGCGGACACGCTCACCGGACTGCTGAACGAATACGATGTCGACGTTCGGCTGCTCCAAGCGGAAATCACCGAAAGCGCCGTGGCCAGGAACCTGTCCAAAGTGGAAAGCACCATCCGCAAGCTGCATGCGGACAACATCGCGGTGCTGATGGATGATTTCGGATCGGCGTATTCGTCGCTGAACATGCTCAAGGACATCAACGTCGATGTGATCAAACTTGACATGAAATTCATCGACCTCGATGAGGACAATGCCAGCAAAGGGCTGAAAATCGTCGAATCGGTGGTCAACATGGCCAGAAAGCTGCGACTGCTGGTCATCGCCGAAGGCGCACAGACCAAACAGCAGGTCGACCAGCTGCTGTCCGTGGGATGCCGGTACATCCAAGGGTATTACTTCCACGAACCGCTTCCGGTGGGACGGATGGAGAAGCTGTTGGCCGAACGTCCCGACGACCGGCATTTCTGGGATATGTCAAACGATTTCATGCATGGCAGCTATGTGCCCGTCAACGGCCGTACCATGCTTGAGACGTCCACGCTCGCCGCCAGCACCTTCGAGATTCTGGCCAATGGCGTGGCGGAACTCTCCCGACTGAATGTGAAGACGGGCGAGTACCGCGCGGTCAAACGCGATGGCATACTGCCGACGCCGGAAACCGATGATTTCGAAACCTACGTGCAGACGCTGATCGCCGAACGCGTGGTGCATCCGGACGATGCCGACAGGTTCCGTGCTGATATGGATCTGGCTTCGCTCCGTTCGCTGCTGTTCTCGCAGAAATCCGCGTTCGGAGTGTACCGCAGTGAGGTGCTGGCCAGAACCGGCATAATCTCCTTCGCGGTGATTCCCTCACGTGAATGCTCCGAAAGCGATCCATGGGCCGTGGTGATGGTTGGCCGGAACCTGTCGATAGAGTCCTTTGTCCGGTTGAACGGCGAGGAGTACCGACGGGATTCATTGACGGGGCTGCTCAACCGCAACGCTTTCGACGATGATGTGGAATTCATCCAAGCCACCCATGACAAGCCGTTGACGGTGATGTACATGGATCTGATTGGCCTGCATGAGATCAATAATCATTTGGGTCATGCCAGAGGCGACGTGGTGCTGTGCGAGCTTGCGGACGCGGCGCGCGCCTATTTCGGCGACGATAATATCTACCGCATCGGCGGCGACGAGTTCGTGATCATCAGTTTCGCCCATTCGATGGCGCAGAGCGCCCGACAGATGGGATATATGCGTCAGGAGCTGCTTGATCACGGTTGCGAGCTGTCCGTGGGCATGGCCGAATCCGATGACGGCGAGGATATTCCGGATCTGGTCAACCAGGCGGAAAACGAGATGCGCAAGGACAAGAAGCGCTACTACGCCAGCGGCAGCGGCAAAAGGCAGTTGCGCACGTTGAACAAGCAGCTTGAGGACATCCTGGTACGCAACAAAGACATGGAATCGTTGCTGCAGCATTTGAATACACGGTATTCGATCGCTTATGTGGTCAATCTGCGTGCCGATACGCAACGGCCGGTCGTGGTTCCCGGCTATGTGCAAAAAATGCTTGACAAACATGGCGGTTCCTTCCACGAGATGCTGCTCGACTATTGCGACAAATTGGTGGCGCCGGCCTACCGGGACGGCTTCCGCATGCTGTTCGACTACGATTACGTCCGCGACCGGATATGCAGGGAAGGCGCTATACGGTACGCCTACGTCAGAAACGACGGCGAACGGTTCCTGATTACGATTTTCCCCGACACCCATTCCGTGGACGAGGTCATGTGGGTGTTCGCCAAAGAAGACACGTCGTCCGAAGAATAGGATTTCGGGCATCGGACGGTATGCTGTCCGGTTTTGCCGGTGTTGTGGGATATTGACGAAAAAATTGTGTGTCGTGGGTGCTTCCTCGCATGGAAAAGGGCTTATGATGAAACCGTTGGCCGCGGCAATGGATGCCGTGGTCTTCGCTTGAACACACAGTCGCTTAAAGGAGAGCACTATGGTCTATCGCATGATTTTCAACCAGACCGCGTATTTCGGCCGCGGAGCCATCAAGGAGATTCCGGGCGTCGCCAGGTCCCATGGCTTCACCAAGGCGTTCATCGTCACTGATCCGGTGCTGCTGGAGACCGGCACCGTCAAGAAGGTCACCGACGTTCTTGACGAGGCGGGCATGCCGTATGAG
>OGRJ01002253.1_pt1 | contig 14252 bp, 13 predicted proteins | sample 1553411 | NCBI WGS metagenome assembly OGRJ01 (sample SAMEA2580084, study PRJEB22360) | human gut metagenome | biome: human gut; feature: human-associated habitat; material: faeces | place: Denmark | collected 2008/2010
TGGATCGTGCCTCTATGGCCACCATCACCAACCCCGATGACCTGAACGCTCTGGAGGCAGCTCTGAAGCTCAAGGATGCTACCGGCTGTGAAGTCGTTGTCATTACCATGGGTCCTCCTCCGGCCGAGGGAATGCTGCGTGAGCTGCTGGCCCGCGGCGCGGACAAGGCTGTTCTGGTCTCCGGCCGTGAGTTCGGCGGTTCCGATACCTTTGCAACCAGCCAGATCCTGGCTGCTGCTGTCAATAAGATCGGCGTTGGCCCCGAGGACGTTGTGTTCTGCGGCCGTCAGGCAATCGATGGCGATACCGCACAGGTCGGCCCCCAGATCGCTGAAAAGCTGCATCTGCCCCAGGTTACCTATGTGGCTGACATCCAGAAGGATGGCAACACCCTGACCGTGAAGCGTATGCTGGAAGACGGCTACATGATGGTCAAGGTGCAGACTCCCTGCCTGCTGACCTGCATCAAGGAGCTGAACCAGCCCCGTTACATGAGCGTCAATGGCATCTTCACCTGCTACGACAAGCCCATGGAAGTGTTCGATTACAACGCTCTGAAGGATGATCCGCTGATCGAGGTCGATACCATCGGTCTGAAGGGTTCTCCGACGAACGTCTTTAAGTCCTTCACTCCTCCGCAGAAGGGCGCAGGCACCATGCTGACTGGCGACGACACCGCCGCACAGCTGGCAGGTATCCTGGCCAAGAAGCACCTGATCTGATGAAAGGAGCATAGGATTACAATGGCTGATTTTAACGAGTACAAGGGCGTTTGGGTCTTTTGTGAGCAGCGCCAGGGCAAACTGATGCCCACCGATTTCGAGCTGGTCAGCGAGGCCCGCAAGCTGGCTGATGAGCTGAACTGCGAAGTCACCGGCCTGCTGCTGGGCGATAACGTGGATGGCATTGCCAAGGAGCTGGGCGGCTATGGCGCTGATAAGGTCATGGTTTGCGACAGCCCCCTGCTGAAGGATTACACCACGGACGCATACGCCAAGGTCGTCTGCGACATGGTCAACGAGTACAAGCCCGAGGTCCTGCTGATCGGTGCCACCAACATTGGCCGCGATCTGGGCCCCCGCTGCGCAGCTCGTCTGCACACCGGCCTGACCGCTGATGCTACCCACCTGGATATCGACACTGCAAAGTACATCGACTTCCTGAAGGAGAGCTCCACCATCGACCTGTCCAAGCAGAAGTTCGATATGGAAGACCGCAACCTGAAGATGACCCGTCCCGCATTCGGCGGCCATCTGATGGCTACCATCATCTGCCCCCGCTTCCGTCCTCAGATGTCCACCGTGCGCCCCGGCGTTATGAAGAAGGCTCCCTTCGATCAGGCCAAGGCAGATGCCTGCCAGATCGTGAAGCCCGCTTTCGAGCTGTCCGCTGCCGACATCAAGACCGAGGTCCTGAGTGTCGAGAAGGCTGCTGAGAAGCTGGTCGATCTGATCGGTGCCGATGTCATCGTCTCCGTTGGCCGCGGCATCAGCAAGGATGTCAACAAGGGCATCGAGCTGGCTGAGCAGCTGGCTGCTGCACTGGGCGGCGGCGTTGTGGGTGCTTCCCGTGCCGTTACCGACGCAGGCTGGATGACCGCTGACCATCAGGTCGGTCAAACCGGTAAGACGGTCCACCCCAAGATCTATGTTGCTCTGGGCATTTCCGGTGCCATCCAGCACACCGCTGGCATGCAGGATTCCGAGTGCATCATCGCCGTCAACAAGAACGAGAGCGCACCCATCTTCGGTGTTGCTGACTACGGCATCGTGGGCGATCTGTTCAAGGTCGTTCCCGAGCTGATCAAGCAGATCGAGGCTGCCAAGGCTGCTGAGTAAGCACCTGATTTTCCCTGAACCCTGATTGTGATAAGGCCGCCGCGCAGTGGAAACGCTGCGCGGCGGCTTTTTGCATCCCCGGAAAATCGCTCCGTTCTATCCTGCCTGTTCCCGGAATAAAATGACACCAAGAGCGGACAGGAAAGGAGCGCGTACCATGGAGTTGAAGATCTTTCGGGATGCCCTGCCGGCGGCGGGGACAAACTGTACCCTCAAGGCAGAGCTGCCGCTGGAAACAGAGATCCTGATCTCTGATTATCTGCCACCGGTGTTCAAGCTGGTCAAGTGCTTTGTCAGGCCGGTGGTGCTGCAAAAGCGGCTGCAGCCCGGCAAGCTGCAATTGGAGGGATATCTGCGCTGTGTGGTCTATTATCAGGGGGAAGAGGGGACGGGCCTGTGTCAGACCGAGCAGAAGCTCCCCTTTACCAAGCTGCTGGATCTGCCGGAGTTCGTCTTCACGGCATGGGCCGTGCAGGTGGAGGGCCAGACCGAATATCTGAACTGCCGCACCGTCAACCCGCGCCGCATCGAGGTGCGGGGGGCGTATGGGCTGGTGGTATCGGTGCATACGCAGGTCAAAACCGATGTCATCACGGCCCTTTCGGATGGCGGGGTGGAGCAGAAACTGGTCACCCTTTCCGGGGTGCGGCGTGCCGCTGTGCTGGAAAAGCTGGCCACGGTCGAGGGCGAGATCCGCTTTCCCACGCCGCCCGCCGCCGTTTTGGACCTCAGCGGCAATGCCTCTGTCGGAGACCTCAAGCTCCTGAACGGGAAAGCCGTTGCCAAGGGCGTGCTGGTCGTTTCCTGTGCCTGGCGTGCCGAGGACGACCCGGCACTGCAAAGCCAGAGCGTGAACCTGAACTTCAATCAGGTGCTGGATGTGGACGGCCTGAGCGAGGACTGCCGCTGCCTCTGCGTGGCCGAGCCGGTGGGCTTTACGCTCACGGAGGGAGAAGGGGAGGAACCCAGCCGCCTGACTGCCAACCTGATGCTGCGCCTGCGGGCATGGAGGCCCTACCAGCTGCAGTGCGTGGCAGATGCCTTCTCCACGAAATTTGAGACAGAACAGACCCCGCAGACGGTACAGACGGAATCGCTGGCCTGCACCCTGGACGAGACCGTGACCCTGACCGGCTCCGGTCCTCTGCCGGACGCTGGGGCTAAAATTCTGGCCTGCTTTGCCTCCTTTGGCCCGGCCCTGCTGGCATACAGGGAAAATAACTGGGATCTGACCAGCCGGGTGACTGTGACTGCCTTTGGGGAGAACAGCCTTTCAGAGCTGGAAAGCTACGAAAAGGTGCTGGAGCTTGCCCTGCCGCTGGGGCGGGAGCTGCCCTCGGACGCGGAGTTGATCCCGGAGTGCTGGCTCCGTGCCGAGGACCTGCGCTGTGTCTGCGCAAACGGCACACTGGAGGTCACCCTTTCCGTCAAGGCAGAAGGAGCCATCCTACAGCGGAGCGAAAACACCTGTGTGGGCTCCATCGCACTGGGAGAGCCGTTGACCCCGGCAGACCCGGAGATCAGCCTGCGCATCTATTATGCACAGGCGGGGGAGGAGCTGTTTGCCATCGCCAGGCGGTTCCATGTCTCCCCGGCCCAGATGCTTGCCGCCAACGACCTTGCAGAGGGCACCACGGCCATTGATGCGCCTCGGAGGCTTCTGGTGCCGGGAGCAGGGGGCTGATCTATCTGATTTTGTACTTCACAGAAGAACAATTCAAAGTTAAAGTATGACTTATGAACTAAAAATGAACAAAAACTATCCCGAACCTCTCCCAATTTTAGAAAGGCTCTGCTATAATAATTTTTGTCGTGTAAAAAAGCCTTTTAGATAAAGGAGAAGTTATGATCAAAAATATCGAGTTGGAGAAGGGTGCATACCAGTTTGATGCCAAGATGCCCCTTCGCCAGGCCATCCCGCTGGGCCTGCAGCATGTATTTGCCATGTTCGTGGGCAACCTGACCCCGCTTCTTATCATCACCAGTGCCTGCGGCCTTGCAGGCGGTGAGTTTGCTGACCTGCAGGTCAGCCTGCTGCAGAACGCCATGTTTGTGGCCGGTGTGGTCACGCTGGTGCAGCTGTTCTCCATCGGCCCTGTGGGTGGTCAGGTCCCCATTATCATGGGTACCAGCTCCGGCTTCCTGGGCGTGTTCAACAGTGTGGCTGCTTCCATGGGCGGCGGCGTGCTGGCCTACGGTGCCATCATGGGCGCTTCCATTCTGGGCGGCCTGTTTGAGACTGTGCTGGGCTTCTTCCTCAAGCCCCTGCGCAAGTTCTTCCCCTCGGTGGTCACCGGCACGGTGGTGCTGTCCATCGGTCTGTCCCTGATCTCCGTGGGTGTCAACTCCTTTGGCGGCGGCAACGCAGCCAAGGACTTCGGTTCCGCGGAAAACCTGCTGCTGGCCGTGTTCGTGCTGGTGGTGATCCTGTTCTTCAAGCATTGGACCACGGGCTTCCTGAGTTCTTCCTCCATCCTCATCGGCATTGTGGCGGGCTATCTGGCAGCCTTTATTATGGGCTTTGTCCTGCCCACCACCGGTGTCACTGCCGAGGGTGTGGAGTTCACCAAGGCATGGGTGCTGAACTGGAGCAAGGTGGCACAGGCCGACTGGTTTGCCATCCCCAAGCTGGTTCCCGTCAAGATCATTTTTGATATGCGCGCCATCCTGCCCGTGCTGATCATGTTCATCGTCACCGCTGTGGAGACCGTGGGCGATATCTCCGGCGTGATGGAGGGCGGCATGAGCCGTGAGGCCACCGATAAGGAGCTGTCCGGCGGTGTTATCTGCGACGGCCTGGGCTCTTCCTTTGCCGCCTGCTTCGGCGTTCTGCCCAACACCTCCTTCAGCCAGAACGTGGGCCTGGTCTCCATGACCAAGGTCGTCAACCGCGGCGCACTGGCCACCGGTGCCATCTTCCTGATCCTCTGCGGCCTGATCCCCAAGCTGGGCGCACTGGTCTCCATCATGCCGCAGGCCGTTCTGGGCGGTGCTGCCGTGATGATGTTCTCTTCCATCGTGGTGTCCGGCATCCAGCTCATTACCAAGGAAAAGATGACCCCGCGCACCCTGACCATCGTTTCCGTTGCACTGGGCGTGGGCTACGGCATGGGTGCCAATGCCAGCATCCTGGCACACACCCCCCAGTTCTTCCAGTTGATCTGCGGCGAGAGCGGCATCGTGCCCGCAGCCTTTGTGGCCATTGTGCTGAACGTACTGCTGCCCAAGGACGATAAGGCCGTATAAACCTCTCAGTCACCTTCGGTGACAGCTCCCCTGACAGGGGAGCCAAGAAGTGCCCTTGCCTCTCCTGTCAGGGAACGCACCATTGCCCTGCAATGGTGGAGAGCTCTTCCAGAGCTTCCGGCGTATCTGCATCCAGCAGTTCTTCCCGCCGCTGGGCGTAAACGATCTGCACCTGCTCAGGGTGAGCCTTGAGTACAACACTGCCGCCCTTGCCCTCGGGCAGGGTGCACAGGGCGGGAAAATATCCGCATCCAAACAGAACGGGACTTCCGACAAAGGTGTCCGGGCCATGTGCGGCCCGGGCTCCCAGCCGGAAGATCGCCCGCTCTGTTTCTTTTTGTGTCTGGGCAAAAGCAGTGATCAGCGCTTCCAGCGTCTCCCGCTGCAGCAGGGGCTGATCTCCGGGCAGGAAGATGCAGCCTGCAAGACCGGGGCATTGCTCCAGCAGCGCCTCCAGCCCCAGCCGAACGGTGTCGTTCCGGCCCGGCAGGCTGTGGAGCAGGCAGGGAACGGCCTGTGCGTCACACAGGGCCTTTACCTCGGCAGAGCGGGTCACGACCACCCGGGCGGCAAGGGCAGGGGTGGCGGTGATTTCCAACGCCCGGCAGAGCAGGGGGCGGCCCCCGAAGTTGGCCAGCAGCTTGTTGGAGCCGAACCGCCGGGCCAGCCCCGATGCCATGATAACGCATCCCACCGGAGGGTGGGCGTTTTTTCTGCACAACTCTGCCATAAAATCATTCCTCCTGAATCTGCCGGATCTGCGGCAGTCTTTCCAGTGGCATTATAAGGGATTTTGTGATAAAATAAAAGTAGCAATCGAAAAAAGAGAGGTACTGCGTATGATGACGATCCGGGAATACAAACGGGCCGAAAGCCTCGAGGAAGCCTGGCAGCTCAACCAGAAGCGAAACAATCGGGTCATCGGCGGCATGATCTGGCTCAAGATGGAGAACATCAATGTCGGCACCGCCATCGACCTGTCAGGCCTTGGGCTGGACAAAATTGAGGAAACGGCCGAGGGCTTTTCCATCGGGGCCATGGTGCCCCTGCGGCAGATCGAGCTCCACGAGGGGCTCAATGCCTACACGGAGGGTGCTGTGCGGGAATCTGTGCGCCACATTGTGGGTGTGCAGCTGCGCAACCTTGCCACCGTGGGCGGCAGCATTTACAGCCGTTTTGGCTTTTCCGATGTTCTGACCATGTTCCTGGCCCTGAACGCTTCGGTGGAGCTCTACAAGGGCGGTATCGTGCCGCTTTCGGAGTATGCTCAGCGCCCGTACGACAGGGATATCCTGGTGCGGGTCATCGTGCCGAAAGAGCAGGCAGCATTCTGCTATCAGTCGGTGCGCAACAGCCAGACGGATTTCCCGGTGCTGACCTGTGCCGCCGCGAAAACGGCCGGGGGCTTCCGGGTCGCCATTGGTGCCCGGCCCGGCAAGGCAGTGCTGTATACCCTGCAGCCCAATGCCGCCGAAACGCCGGAGCTGACCGCCGCCCGCTTTGCCGCTGAGGTGCGGGCAAACATCCGGACGGAGAGCAACATGCGCGGCAGTGCGGAATACCGCAATCATCTGGCCGGGGTGCTGGTCAAGCGCGCTGTGCTGAAATTGGAAGGGAACAGGTGAGACAAGATGCAGGTGAATATTATTCTGAACGGAACCAAAGTCACGGCAGAGGCCGCACCGGACACCCTGCTCATCGATTTTGTCCGCGCACACGGCTGTTACAGTGTCAAGCGCGGCTGTGAGACCTCCAACTGCGGCCTGTGCACCGTCTTTCTGGACGATGTGCCGGTGCTGTCCTGCTCTGTGCTGGCAGCCCGTGCCGACGGCCACAGGGTGACCACGCTGGAGGGCCTGCAGGAGGAGGCTGCTGAGTTCGGTGCTTTTATCGCCGATCAGGGTGCGGAGCAGTGCGGCTTCTGCAACCCGGGCTTTATTATGAACGCTCTCGCCCTCTTCCGGGAAAAGGAATACCCCACTGAGGAGGAGATCAAGGAATATCTCGCGGGCAACCTCTGCCGCTGCTCCGGCTACGAGGGCCAGCTGCGGGGCATCCAGAATTTCCTCGCCTGGAAGAAAGCAAAACAGGAGGGTGCCGAATGAAAAACGTCAACAAAGCATTCCGCAAAAAGGATGCCATGCAGCTTGTGACCGGCAAGCCCGTTTACATGGATGATCTGGCCCCGGCAGACTGCCTGATCGTCAAGCTGTACCGCTCACCCCATGCCAACGCCATGGTGGAGCGCATCGACACGTCCGTGGCCAAAAAGGTGCCCGGCATCGAGGCCATCTTCACCTGGGAGGATGTGGATCAGAACGCCCGCCGCTACACGCAGGCCGGCCAGACCTACCCCGAAGCCAGTCCCTACGACCGCCTGGTCATTGACCGTCACGTCCGCTTTGTGGGGGACGTGGTGGCCATTGTGGTGGGCAAGGATGAGAAGTGTGTCGAGAAGGCCATGAAGCTCATCAAGGTGGAGTATCAGGTGCTGGAGCCGGTGCTGGATTTCCACACTGCGAAGGATAACCCCATCCTTGTCCACCCGGAGGACAACTGGGAGAGCCTGAGCCCCGTGGGTGCCGACAACAAGCGCAACCTCTGTGCCCACGATGCGTGCGGCGACGGCGACATCGATGCCGTGCTGGCAAAGTGCGATGTTGTCATCGACCGTGTTTACCACACCAAGGCCTGTCAGCAGGCCATGATGGAGACCTTCCGCACCTGCTGCTGGATGGATCTGTACGGACGGCTGAACATCCTCAGCTCGACCCAGATCGTGTTCCATACCCGCCGCAATGTGGCAAACGCCCTGCACATCCCCAAATCCATGATCCGCGTCATCAAACCCCGCATCGGCGGCGGCTTTGGTGCCAAGCAGACGGCGGTCTCGGCCATCTATCCGGCCTTTGTTACCTGGAAGACCAAGAAGCCCTGTAAGCTGATCTTCACCCGCGAAGAGAGCCAGACCGCATCTTCGCCCCGCCATGAGATGGAGATGCACGTCCGTCTGGGTGCCACCAAGGACGGCATCGTGAAGGGCATCGACCTCTACACCCTGTCCAACACCGGTGCTTATGGTGAGCACGGCCCCACAACGGTGGGCCTTTCCGGTCACAAGTCTATTCCGCTGTATGGCAAGGCCGAAGCCTTCCGTTTTGTCAGCGACGTGGTCTACACCAACCACATGTCTGCCGGTGCGTACCGCGGCTATGGTGCGACCCAGGGCCTGTTTGCAGTGGAATCTGCCGTCAACGAGCTGGCCGCCAGACTTCACATGGACCCCTTCAGGATCCGCGAAATGAACATCGTCAAAGAGGGCGATGTGATGCCCGCCTATTACGGCGCTGTGAACACCAGCTGCGCGCTGGACCGCTGCCTGAAAAAAGTCCACGAGATGATCGATTGGGACAACAAGTACCCTGTGCGCGACCTTGGCAATGGCAAGGTGCGCGCCGTGGGTATGGGCATGGCCATGCAGGGCTCCGGCATTTCCGGCATGGACGTGGGCAGCGCCACCCTCAAGGTAAACGATGACGGGTTCTACTCCCTCATCATCGGCGCTGCCGATATGGGCACCGGCTGTGACACCACGCTGGCTCAGATCGCCGCCGAGGTGCTGGACTGTGACCTGGACAATATCACCGTCTTTGGCGCGGATACCGATACCTCGCCCTATGATTCCGGCTCCTACGCTTCCTCTACCACCTATGTCACCGGCAAGGCAGTGGAGAAGTGTGCCCTGCGGCTGCGCGGCCAGATCTGCAAGCTGGGCGCGGAGCTGCTCCAGACGACCGAAGAGGCTGTGGATTTTGACGGCAAGTTCGTCTCCCTGAACGCAGACCCGGAGAAGAGGGTCTCTCTCTCTGAGGTGGCCTTCGCCTCCCAGTTCGGCCACATGGTGCCGCTGGAGATCACTGAGACCCACACCTCGCCCCTTTCGCCCCCGCCCTACATGGTCGGCGCGGCTGAAATTGAGCTGGACAAGGAGACCGGCGAGGTCAAGGTGGTGGATTATGCCGCCTGCGTGGACTGCGGCACCCCCATCAACCCCAACCTGACCCGTGTGCAGGCTGAGGGCGGCATCCTGCAGGGGATCGGCATGGCCCTGACCGAGAACATCACCTACGATGCCAAGGGTTGGCCGATGGAGAACTCCTTTATGCAGTATAAGATCCCCGCCCGTGTGGACATCGGCCACATCCGGGTGGAGTTTGAGAGCAGCTACGAGCCCAACGGCCCGTTTGGTGCAAAATCCATCGGTGAGGTGGTCATCAACACCCCGCTGCCCGCCATCGCGGATGCCATCTACAATGCCATCGGCACCCGCTTCTATGAGCTGCCTATCACCCCGGAGCAGGTCGCCATGGCGGTGGAAGAAAACCGCTGATGCTTTCGGAAACACAGTTTCCGTTTCTGTCTGAAAAGGGCCATGTGGTCTCGCTGGTGGGCGGCGGCGGAAAAACCACCCTGCTCTATGCCTTTGCCCGGCATTGTGCCGCCAAAGGCTGCCGGGTGCTGGTGAGCACCACCACCCATATCCGGCAGCCCGGGGAGAATTATGCCGCAGATGAGACTGCTCTTGCGTCCCTCTGGGCGGCAGGGCAATATGCCGTGACTGGTGTCCCGGCAGAGCAGGGCAAGCTGACCGCCCTGCCGCCGGAGCAGCTGACCTGCTGGATGGCACAGGCGGATATGGTTCTTCTGGAAGCGGATGGTGCAAAACGGATGCCCTGCAAAGTTCCGGCGGCCCATGAACCGGTGCTGCTGCCGGAAAGCGATATCGTGCTGGCCGTGGCCGGGTTGTCCGCGCTGGGCAGACCTCTGCGGGAGGTCTGCTTCCGGCTGGAGCAGGCCTGCGCCCTGCTGGGCACTGCCCCCGAAACGCTTCTGACCCCGGAGCTGCTGGCAAGGCTGCTGGCCAGTGAGCAGGGGGGACGAAAACTGGTGGGAGACCGCCGCTTTTCTGTGGTACTCAATCAGGCGGATGCCCCCGCCCGCATTGCCGCAGGCGAACAGACCCTTGCGCTCCTGCGCGAAAAATATGAGGTGCAGGGCGTGTTGACTTATTTTGATGAAAGGGAGCGTGCATGAAATGGCAGAACAAGGCCCCATTGTCTTCTGCACCGGCGGCGGATGCACCGCCAAGCTGGGTGCCGGGGTACTGAGCCGCATTCTGGAAAAGCTGCCCCGGGGCGAAAAAGACCCCGACCTTCTGGTTGGCTACGACAGCCGGGACGATGCTGCCGTCTACCGCATCACCGAGGACATTGCTCTGGTGCAGACGGTGGATTTCTTCCCGCCGATGGTCGATGACCCCTATACCTTCGGGCAGATTGCCGCGGCCAATGCCCTGAGCGATGTCTACGCCATGGGCGGTGAGGTCAAAACGGCACTGAATCTTGTCTGCTTCCCCGAGAGCATGGACCTGAACGTGCTGGGGGAGATCCTGCGCGGCGGTGCCGAAAAGGTGGCCGAAGCCGGGGGTACGCTGGCGGGGGGGCACTCCATTGCCGATACCGGCGTGAAGTACGGCCTGTCGGTGACCGGTCTGGTAGACCCGCACCGCCTGACGGCCAACGATACCGGCCGCCCGGGCGACAAGCTTCTTCTGACCAAGGCGCTTGGCGTGGGGCTGATCTGCACCGCCAACCGGGTGGGCGAAGCCGCTCCGGAACAGATGGAAGCAGCCGTCCGTTCCATGACCACCCTGAACAAAACGGCGGCAGAGATCGTACGCAGGTACGAGGTGCACGCCGCCACGGATGTGACCGGGTTCAGCTTCCTGGGCCATCTGCACGAGATGATGGGGGAAAAGCTCTCCTGCGTCATTGATGCCCATGCGGTGCCGGTACTGCCCGGTGCGTGGGAGGCCGCAGATGCCTGCCTGTACACCGCCGCCGGTCAGCGCAACCGTAATCATACCGGGCCCTTTGTCCGGTTTGAGAAAGTGCCCTTCCCGATGGAAGAGATTCTGTTTGATCCCCAGACCTCCGGCGGCCTGCTGTTTGCCGTGGCCCTGCAGGATGCCGCTGCCCTGGAAGCAGAGCTGCAGGCGGCGGGTCTGCCCGCAAAAATCGTGGGCACCATTGGGGAAAAGCAGACACCGGAGATCACAGTAACATACGAATGAGGGAGGAACAACCGATGATCAAGATCGATGCCCGTGGAGATGCCTGTCCGCTGCCCGTGGTCAAGGCCAAAAAGGCCATTGCAGAGCTGCGCGGCCCCGGCGAGGTGGAAGTGCTGGTGGACAATGAGATCGCTGTCCAGAACCTGACCAAGATGGCCCAGCAGAAGGGCTATCTGTCCAGCTCCGAAAAACTGGCCGAGCAGGAATACCGTGTTCGCTTTACCATCAAGGACACGCCCGTTGCGGATACCGCTGTGCCGGGCAAGGTGAAACAGCAGGCAGAAGCGGAAACCTGCATCCCGGATGCCCGCACCGATACAGTGGTGGTCATCGCGTCCGACAAGATGGGGGAGGGGGCCGAGGAGCTGGGCAAGACCCTGCTCAAGGCCTTCGTGTTCTCCCTGACCCAGCAGGACAAGCTGCCCAAGACGATCCTCTTCTATAACGGCGGCGCATCCCTGACCTGTGAGGGTTCGCCCATGCTGGAAGACCTGAAGGCACTGGAAGCTGAGGGTGTGGAGATCCTGACCTGCGGTACCTGCCTGAACTTCTACGGCCTAACGGAGAAGCTGGCCGTGGGCGGCGTGACCAATATGTATGTCATCGCTGAAAAGATGCTGAACGCCGGGAACGTGGTCAAGCCGTGATCTACCTTGATAACGCCGCAACCACTCTGCACAAGCCCCCGGAGGTGGGGCAGGCGATGCTGGATGCGTTGCAGACAGCGGGCAACCCGGGCCGTGGAGCCCATGCGCCCACCCTGCACGCCTCCCGCATCGTCTACGAGACCCGGGAAACGCTGGCCCAGCTCTTCCACGCCGAAGGCCCGGCCTGCATTGCCTTTGCATCCAATGCGACCCAGGCACTGAACACGGCCATCAACGGCCTCTTTGGCCCGGGGGATCATGTCATCACCACGGTCTGTGAGCACAATTCCGTCCTGCGGCCCCTCTACCGCCTCCAAAGGCAGGGGGTTGAGGTGAGTTTTGTGGATGTGGATGCAAACGGTGTGCTCTGCTATGCGCAGTTTGAGCAGCTGCTCCGTCCCAACACCAGGGGAGTGGTTGTGACCGGTGCTTCCAATGTCACCGGAAACCGCACGGACCTGGCGTTCGTATCTGCTTTTGCAAAAAAGAACGGCCTGTTGTTTCTCGTGGATGCCGCCCAGACAGCGGGTGCCATGCCGGTGGATGTGCAGGCACTGGGGATCGATGTGCTCTGCTTTACCGGGCACAAGGCGTTGATGGGCCCGCAGGGCACCGGCGGGCTGTATGTCCGGCCCGGGCTGCAGGTTGCCCCCCTTGTGGTGGGCGGCAGCGGAGTCCACAGCTTTGATGAACGCCACCCCGTCGAAATGCCCACCGCTCTGGAAGCCGGAACGCTGAATGTGCCGGGGATCGCCGGGCTGGGGGCCGGGGTGCGCTGGCTCCTGACGCAGGGCGTGGAAGCGCTGGAAACAAAAGAAAATGCGATTGCACGCCTGTTTTATGAAACTGTCCGGGAAATTCCCGGTGTGCGGCTTTATGGTGACTTCACTGCGCCGCGTGCGCCCATCGTCTCACTGAACCTGGCGGGCGAGGATTCCGCCCGGGTGGCGGATGCGCTCTGGGAAGAGTACGGCATCTGTGTGCGGGCCGGTGCGCACTGTGCTCCGCTGATGCACAAGGCGCTGGGCACCGTGGAGCAGGGTGTAGTGCGGTTCAGCTTCTCCCACACCAACACCCGGGAGGAGGCGCTTGCCGCTGCCCGTGCGGTGCGCAGCCTGGCGGAGGAATAAACGATGCGTGCAAAGAGACCCTATATCGTGTTATCCTTCCGCACCACAGTGGAAGCGATGGCATGGGAAAAACACTGCGAAGCGGAACACATCCCCGGGCGGCTCATTCCGCTGCCCCGGGACCTCTCTGCCGGGTGCGGCCTTGCGTGGCGGATGCCGCCCGAGGACTGGCCGCTGTGGCAGAGCCGCATCGACCCCGCTGCCTATGATGCCGCAGCGGTGGTAGAACAATAACAAATAAAGGAGAATTGGATGGGAAACCGTTCTTTTTTCAATGCACTCCATGACCGGGAGGGGGATTTTCTGCTGGCCACGGTGCTGGAAGGCCCGGCGCAGGGGGAACGTGTCCTGCTGCGGAATACAGCACCGGTCTGGCCGGAGGAACTGCCTGCGTTCTGGGGGGAGCATCTGCCTGCCCTGGCCGCTGTGACCTCCAGTGGAATTCTGGAATCAGCCGGACAGAGCATCTTTGTGGAGCGCTTTGGCGCGGCCCCGCAGCTTGTGGTCTGCGGCGGCGGCCATGTGGGTGCGTCGGTGGTGCGGCTGGCAAAGCTGCTGGGCCTGCCCGAAGACGCTACGGAGGAGCAGATCACAGAGGCACTGACCACCGCACTGGCGGAGCTGAAGAAGCTGAAGGAGGGTGGCAAGGAGCCGCTTCCCGGCAGCGAGGAGACCGTGGCGAACAAGGCCGTCTGCGAGCTGCTGGGCCTGAAGTCCGGCGCGGCCACCAGCGACGTCACCGCGAAGATCATGGAGCTGAAGGGTGGGATCGTCGACGGCGTGAACCTGCGGGAGAAGGTGGAAAAGCTGGAGAAGGCCGCTGCCCAGCGGGACGCGGACGAGGCAGTCACCAAGGCCTTGAAGGCGGGCAAGATCACCCCGGCACAGAAGGAATGGGCCGTCAGCTATGCTCTGAACGATCCGAAGGGCTTCGCGGACTTTGCGGCAAAGGCCCCGCAGGTGGTTCCCATGGACCAGATCATCCCGGATGCCCTGGATACGCCCGCGGGCGGCATCGATGGGGCGACCCGCCTTGGGTGCAAGCAGCTGGGCATCAACGAAGAAGACGTCAAGAAGTACGGCATGAAAGAGGAGGCGTAAGACCATGGCAGCACTTACAGCAGCAAGAGATACCAGCGAGATCAGCAACGGAGCGCGTCACCTCATCCTCCCTGTCAAGGGGAGCACCACCATCTACCAGGGTGCGCTCGTGGCCCTGGACGCCAGCGGCTATGCGGTCCCCGGCTCCAAGGCGGCC
>OGRJ01002272.1_pt1 | contig 14179 bp, 13 predicted proteins | sample 1553411 | NCBI WGS metagenome assembly OGRJ01 (sample SAMEA2580084, study PRJEB22360) | human gut metagenome | biome: human gut; feature: human-associated habitat; material: faeces | place: Denmark | collected 2008/2010
CCACGATTTTAACCACGCTTGATAGCGAAAATATAAGAAGATAGACCTAGATATGCGAGGTTTACCACAAAAGCAAAATGCCCGTAGAGCCGATAAAATAAGGCTCTGCGGACATTTAGGAAGATATAAAAAGATAGTCAAAAAGACATATATAATTTGTAATATAAATATCTGTACGAATACAAAGTATGTGGATTACGTCTGCATTCGCTCCGGAGACTGGAAAAGATGTGTTCCGGTCTTCTGATTGTAACCGGACTTGCGGGAGCGGGAATTACCTGTCAGGTCTATGGAATGGGAGACGAAGCGTTGCGGATGGGCGCTGCCGGCTGCGGACTCGGAATCCTGGTGTGGCTGTTCCACCTGACAACGGACGAGAATTACTGTATGGAGATGGCGAAGAATTACATGGTTGATTATCTGGAAAATGTATGTCTCCGCAAGTATGAAAAGATGAATCAGAAGGAGCGGACCGTGCGTGTAAACATAGAAAACGGACCGGCGGAAGAGGAAATACAGAAGGATAAAATACAAAAAGACGAAATACAAAAGGATGAGATACAAAGGGATGAAGTACAGGAGACGGAAGCCGGAACAGAAGAGACACCTGCCCCGGTACCGGATCACAGTGTAGTCCATATGCAGCGTGAGAACAGACGGAGAGAACGGACTCAAAATACCGCAAAAAATCTGGCAAAAGCATCGGCAGGACTTGCCGGTATGGACGGAAGTAAAAGCCCGGAAGCGGAAGAACAGAAAGATGCACCGGAGGAGCTTGCAAAGGACGAGATGATACGCCAGATTCTGCGGGAGTTTATGGCTTGATAATATAATGTTATTTTGTTAAAATATATGCATGTATAATATATTTGATAAACTAAAGAATTACAGTGATTCCGACTACTACGCATTCCACATGCCGGGCCATAAAAGGAATCTGGATCTGATGGACGGAACCTCTCCGTACCTGATCGATATTACAGAGATCGATGGCTTTGATGACCTGCATCATGCGGAAGGACTTTTGAAAGAAGCGCAGGAAAGAGCGGCAAAAGTGTATCATGCATCGGAGACGCATTTTCTCATTAATGGAAGTACAGCCGGAATCTTAAGTGCAATATTAGGAACAACTGAAAAAGGCGATTCCATACTTGTGGCAAGAAATTGCCATAAGTCTGTGTATCATGCAATATATCTGAATGAACTTGATCCGGTCTACATCTATCCGAAGTTCGATATAGAACAGGGACTGAGTACAGAGATCGATGCAGAAGATGTGCAGAAAGCACTGGAAGAACATCCAAAGATTCGTGCGGTGATGATCGTATCACCGACCTATGACGGCGTGGTGTCGGACATCGAAAAGATTGCAGAGATTGTACATGAAGCGGGATGCCTGCTGATCGTAGATGAAGCACATGGAGCACATTTTGGCTTTGATCCGTATTTCCCGGAGAGTGCGAATATGTATGGCGCAGATCTTGTGATCAACAGTCTTCATAAGACGCTTCCGGCCCTGACGCAGACAGCGTTGCTGCATGTGAACGGGGAGCGGGTGAACCGCAGGAAAGTAAAGCGGTATCTGGATATGCTGCAGACGAGCAGTCCATCGTACATACTGATGGCAAGTATCGATGCGTGTATTCATCTGCTGGAAGAGACACAACTGCAGAAGTGCAGTATTTTCAAAGAATATGCGGCACATATCGATACCCTGCGGGAAGAATTGAAGAAACTGAAGTATCTGAAGATTATCCGGACGGAGAATGCAGACAGATACGACAGGTCTAAATTTGTGATCTCTGTAAAGCATGCCCCGATGTCCAGTCGTGAATTGTATGAAAGACTGCTTCGTGATTATCACTTGCAGATGGAGATGCTTGCCGGAACCTATGTCCTGGCAATGACGACGGTAGGGGATACGCAGGAAGGGTTAGACAGATTGCGGGATGCATTGCTTGCAATTGATGCTGAGATCGATACAAAGTTAAAGTCAGGATCCGGACAGGAAGATGCCGGGCAGGAGCAGAAACCGATGCAAATGACCGACACGGATCTCCCGCTTTCCGGAAGACAGCCGTCACTGGAAAAGGTGTGGACGATCGCGAAGGCAGTGAAGTGCAGAGATAAGATGCAGAACCAGAACCACCAGAAGGATTCAGAAGACATCCTGTATTTGGTGAACCCAGGCAAGATGGAAAAACGAAATTTCAAGGACAGCGCCGGATGCATTTCCCTGGAATATGCGTACCTCTATCCGCCGGGAAGTCCGCTGATCGTTCCGGGAGAACGCATTACGCAGGAAGCGGTGGAGATTCTCTGCTGGTATCAGGAACACGATTTTTCAATTGAAGGACTGCAATCAGAAGATAGCATAGAGGTATGGATAGATGGGTAAGATATTTTATATGATGGGAAAGAGTTCTTCCGGTAAGGATACGGTCTATAAAGAGATCAGAAAAGAGCTTCCCGAACTGAAGACGCTGACATTATATACGACCAGACCGATGCGGGAAGGTGAAAAAGACGGCGTGGAATATTATTTTGTTTCGAACGAAATATTAGAACAGTATGGAGAAGAAGGCAAAATAATTGAACTTCGTACCTATCAGACCGTGTATGGTGACTGGAAATATGCTACAATAGATGATGGACAGATTGATCTGTCCGGGACTGATTATCTGATGATCGGTACGCTGGAATCTTATATGAAGATGAAAGCGTATTATGGACAGGAGAATCTGGTTCCGCTTTATATCGAAGTGGAAGACGGGGAACGCCTGATGCGCGCGATCGCAAGAGAACGGCAGCAGGAACATCCGGGATACGAAGAAGTCTGCAGAAGATTTCTGGCAGATCAGAAGGATTTCTCAGAAGAGAATCTTGCGGCAGCAGGAATTACAAGAAGATATCAGAATGACGATAAAGTACGATGCAAAGAAGAGATAGTAGAGGTAATACGAGATGGGAAGCTTTAAAGATGTGGTTGGCCACAAAGACATATTAAAATATATCAGTAGCGCAGTGGAGAATAACAGAGTGTCGCATGCGTATATTCTGAATGGGGAGAGAGGTTCCGGTAAGAGGATGCTGGCGAATCTGTTCGCAACGACTCTTTTGTGTGAGAGCGGGAACAGTGAACCTTGCGGGAAATGTCATTCCTGCAGGCAGGCAGAGAGCGGAAACCATCCGGATATTATCCGTGTAACACATGAGAAGCCGAACAGCATCAGTGTAGATGATATCCGTACACAGGTGAACAATACCGTGGATATCAAGCCGTATCAGGGACCATATTATCCCTCAGGCAGATCTGATGACACCTCAGGCACAAAATGCAATTCTGAAGACGATCGAGGAGCCGCCGGCATATGCGGTATTCTTACTGCTGACGGAGAATGCAGAGATGTTACTTCCGACGATCAACTCCAGATGTGTTATGCTGAAGCTGCGTAACATCAAAGATACACTGATCAGAAAGTATCTGATGGAGAATCTGGAGATACCGGATTACAAAGCAGATATGTGTACCGCATTTGCCCAGGGCAATGTGGGACGCGCGATCATGCTGGCGAATTCGGAGCATTTTAATGAGATCAGAGAGGAAGCGGTACAGCTCCTGAAGCATATCCATGATATGGAACTGAGTGAGATTGTTGCTGCGGTTAAGAATATATCTGTATATAAATTAGAGATCACGGATTATCTGGACATTATCATGATCTGGTACAGAGATGTTTTACTGTATAAAGCAACAAAAGAGATTGACAAGGTCGTATTCAAAGACCAGTTACAGAGTATAAAAGAACAGGCGAGAAAAAGCTCTTATGAAGGAATTGAACTGATCCTGGAGAGCCTTGAGAAAGCGAAAGCCAGACTGAAAGCGAATGTTAACTTTGATCTGGTTATGGAGCTTTTGTTCCTGACCATAAAGGAGAACTAATCATATGACGAAGGTAATAGGCGTTAGATTCAGAACCGCCGGAAAGATCTATTTCTTTTCGCCGGGAAAACTGGAGGTAGAGACAAGCGATAAGGTTATCGTTGAGACTGCAAGAGGAGTGGAATTTGGTTCTGTAGTCACCGGACCGAAGGAAGTGGAAGACGATAAGATCACACAGCCGTTAAAATCCGTGATCCGTCTTGCAACAGACGAAGATAAGAAAAAAGAAGAAAAGAACAAAGAAAAAGAAAAAGAAGCATTCAAGATCTGCCTGGAGAAGATCCATAAGCACGGGCTGGAGATGAAGCTGATCGATGCAGAATATACATTTGACAATAATAAGGTGCTGTTCTATTTTACTGCAGACGGACGAATCGATTTCCGCGAGCTGGTAAAGGATCTGGCAAGTGTATTCCGTACAAGAATCGAGTTAAGACAGATCGGTGTGCGTGATGAGACGAAGATCCGCGGAGGGATCGGGATCTGTGGCAGACCACTTTGCTGTCATACGTATCTATCTGAGTTCGCACCGGTATCGATCAAGATGGCAAAAGAGCAGAACCTTTCACTGAATCCGACGAAGATTTCGGGTGTCTGCGGAAGATTGATGTGCTGTCTGACGAATGAAGAGGAGACATACGAAGAACTGAACAGCCATCTTCCGGCAAATGGTGATCATGTCACAACACCGGAAGGCTTAAGAGGAGATGTCCAGTCTGTTAACGTACTCCGTCAGCTGGTGAAGGTTGTTGTAACACTGGATAATGACGAGAAAGAGATCCGTGAGTATCCGGCAGCAGAACTGAGATTCAAGCCGAGACGTAAGAAGAAAGACGTAAGACTTTCCAAAGAAGAGATGAAAGAACTGAAGGCGTTAGAAGAAAAGAACGGAGCGTCAAAGTTAAATGATGACTAAATTACTTCCGAATGAAAGACTGGATGACCTGCAGATCAGAGGATACGAGATCATCCAGAGTCCGGGACGGTTCTGTTTTGGAATGGATGCGGTGCTTTTGTCCGCATTTGCAAATGTGAAAAAGCACGAAAAAGCACTGGATCTCGGAACAGGGACGGGGATTCTTCCGATCCTTCTGGAAGCTAAATATCCGGGCCTGCATTATACAGGACTGGAGATCCAGGAGGAGAGCGCAGATATGGCAAGGCGCAGCGTCAGCCATAACGGACTGGAAGAGAGGATCGACATTGTAACGGGAGATATCAAGGAGGCAGCATCCATATTCGGAGCCGCCTCTTTTGGAGTTATTACGACCAATCCCCCGTACATGATCGGAGACCACGGACTGAAGAATCAGAATACAGCATTGTATATTGCCAGACATGAGGCACTCTGCACACTGGATGATATATTAAGAGAAAGTGCGAAACTATTGAAGGTCAAAGGAAGGTTTTACATGGTCCACAGGCCATTCCGGCTTCCGGAGATCATGACAAAGATGTGCGCATACGGAATCGAGCCAAAACGTATGCGGCTGGTATATCCGCATATAGACAAAGAACCGAACATGGTTCTGATCGAGGGTATGAAAGGCGGAAATCCGAGAATGCAGGTGGAGCCGCCACTGATCGTATATCAGAAGGATGGAAGTTATACAGAAGAACTGCTTGAGATGTACGGGATGAACAAGAGCGAGCATAAGATGGAGGAGTAAGAGATGGCAGGAACATTGTACTTATGTGCGACACCGATAGGAAATCTGGAAGATATGACCTTCCGGGCGGTGCGGATTTTGAAAGAAGCAGATCTGATCGCGGCAGAAGATACCAGGAACAGTATCAAGCTTCTGAATCATTTTGAGATTAAGACACCGATGACCAGCTATCATGAATATAATAAGATTGAAAAAGGACACAAACTTGTGGAACGCCTGCAGAATGGTGAAGATATTGCAGTGATCACCGATGCAGGTATGCCGGGAATCTCTGATCCGGGAGAAGAACTGGTAAAGATGTGCCAGGAGGCCGGGATCACGGTTACAGCTGTTCCTGGAGCCTGCGCATGTGTGACGGCGCTTACGATATCCGGGCTTGGAACGAGAAGATTCGCATTTGAAGCATTTCTTCCGACGGATAAGAAGGAGAGACAGGCTGTCTTGAATGAACTGAAAGATGAGACAAGAACAATGGTGATCTACGAAGCTCCGCACAGACTGGTTCGCACGTTGAAGACGCTTCGGGAGACGCTTGGCAACAGACGCATCAGTATCTGCCGGGAACTGACGAAGAAGCATGAGACGGTATTTGCCACAAAGATAGAAGACGCACTGGCATATTATGACGTACAGGAGCCGAAGGGAGAATGCGTCATGGTGATCGAAGGAAAAAGCAGGGAAGAGATCCGGAGTGAAGAAAAAGCCAGATGGGAAGAGATGAGCATGGAAGAGCATATGGAACTCTATCTCGGACAGGGCATGGATAAGAAATCCGCGATGAAACAGGTGGCAAAGGACAGAGGCATAGGGAAAAGAGACGTCTATCAGGCACTGTTACAGACACCTTGACCTTAAATAACGTTCCGTTCGTCAACTTGTATAGAAAATGAAAAAAAGATTGTTCAACTTGGGTATTACCCAGGTTGAACTTTTTTTATATACTTTTTATCAGAACGAAACAGGTAACAAAATGAAATAAAACGATTATAAATCAGGAGGATTATAACAATGGCAAGTTTATCATTAAAACACATTAACAAAACTTATCCAAATGGATTTGAAGCAGTAAAAGACTTCAACCTTGAGATTGAAGATAAAGAATTTATCATTTTCGTAGGACCATCCGGATGTGGTAAATCTACAACACTCCGTATGATCGCCGGTCTGGAAGATATTACTTCCGGAGAACTGAAGATCGGGGACAAAGTAGTAAATGACGTAGAGCCAAAAGACAGAGATATCGCAATGGTATTCCAGAACTACGCTCTGTATCCACATATGACAGTATATGACAACATGGCATTTGGTCTGAAGTTAAGAAAAGTACCAAAGGACCAGATCGACAAAATGGTTCGTGAGGCAGCTAAGATCCTGGATCTGGAACCACTGCTTGACCGTAAACCAAAAGCTCTTTCCGGTGGGCAGAGACAACGTGTTGCTATGGGACGTGCGATCGTTCGTGATCCAAAGGTATTCCTTATGGACGAGCCTCTTTCAAACCTGGATGCAAAACTCCGTGGACAGATGCGTATCGAGATCTCTAAACTGCACCAGAGATTAGGTACAACCATCATCTATGTAACACATGACCAGACAGAAGCTATGACACTGGGGACCAGAATCGTAGTTATGAACGCAGGTATTGTTCAGCAGGTAGATACACCACAGACTCTGTATGATTATCCATGCAACCAGTTCGTAGCCGGATTCATCGGATCACCACAGATGAACTTTGTTGATGCGAAATGTAAAGTAGTCGGAAATAAAGTATACCTGGTAGCAGGACCTTCAGAGATCGAGCTTCCACCGGCAAAAGCTAAGAAGCTGATCGATGGCGGATATGAAGGAAAGACAGTTGTTCTCGGAATCCGTCCGGAAGACGTGCACGATGAGCAGATGTTCATCGAAACTTCTCCAAATACAGTAATCGAAGCAAAGATCCGTGTATATGAGATGCTCGGTGCAGAAGTATTCTTATACTTCGATTATGAAGGATCAAGCATGACAGCAAGAGTGGATCCTAGAACAACAGCAAGAACAGGTGATACTGTTAAATTTGCTCTGGATGCTGAGAAGATCCATATCTTTGACAAAGAGACACAGGTTACAATCACAAACTAGTCTGTAATGAAGGCTTGGTATAAGAGCCGCAATTATCGTAAAAAACAGATGAATATAAGAGGACCGGGCGTAAGAAAGCGTCCGGTCTTTTCGTTTTTTTCGCAGACAATAAAATTTTGCTTTGTTAAAGCATGATTATCTGCTATAATGTATTCGTAATGCAGTTCGTTAGCGTGCTAAAATGTATACAAGTATGCAAAAGAACACGAAGAACAGCATTGCGGATAGGAAATGGAGGACAATGCGTGTTATCAAATCAGATATTACACAAAACAGCACAGGATATCAGGGAGATTACAGGATTTGACTGTGCAATATGGGATATGCAGGGATTCTGTCTCGTAAGGACGAATGAGACTCTGACCGGGTATGAGATCCAGATCCAGGATTTCCGTGATGACGAAGAAGAACCGGAAGAGATGATCTTAGATGAGATGGGAATGTTCCGCATCTATGAAGATAGTGATCCGGTATATGTATTGATGCTGCATGGAAATGCAGACGGCATGGAACTGGCAGGACGTATGGGAGCCAGTCAGCTTCGGAATCTTCTTTATGTATACAAAGAACGGATGGATAAGAACCGGTTTATTCAGAATCTGCTTCTGGATAATCTGCTTCTGGTTGATATCTATAATCAGGCAAAGAAGATGAAGATTCCGGCAGAACTTAAGAGAGTCGTATTCGTGATCGAACCGAAGAATGAAGGAGATGTCCTGGTACAGGAAACTCTGAAAGGTCTGTATGCGACGGGAACAAAGGATTTCGTAACGGCAATTGATGAAAAACATATTATTCTTGTGAAGTCACTGCAGTCTACCGACAGCTATCCGCAGGTAGAACAGATCGCCAAAGAGCTGGTCACGACGCTGAATATGGAAGCCATGGTAAGTGTAAGAGCGGCATATGGAACAATTGTAGAAGAATTAAAGGATGTATCTAGATCATACAAAGAAGCAGATATGGCTTTGGAAGTCGGAAGAGTGTTTTATACAGAGAAGAAGATCCTTGCATACAATGAACTCGGAATCGGACGGCTGATCCATCAGCTTCCGGCATCACTCTGCGAGATGTTCCTGAATGAAGTATTCGAAGATGGCAAGGCCGATATTTTCGAAGAAGAAGAACTGACGACTGTTTATACATTCTTCGATAATAACCTGAATATATCAGAGACGGCAAGGCGTCTGTATGTGCACAGAAATACACTGGTGTACCGTCTGGAGAAGATTCAGAAGAAAACAGGACTGGATGTGCGTGTATTTGACGATGCACTGACATTCAAGATTGCCATGATGGTAGCAGATCATATGAAATATATGAAAGAATAATCAGGTTAGCAGATGTCTGGACTCAGACATTTTAATATATTCATAATACGATAGTAGGAGGACAAAACATGCTGAAATTATATGACAAGGGAGTCTATTTACTGAATGGAACAGAGATTGTGGAAGAAAAAGAAGCAGTTGCTGCAAAAACAGGTAAAGATGTGACTCCACAGGAAGCTGCAAAGAATACAATGGCATATAACATTCTGGCAGCGCATAACACCTCGGGAAATATGGAGCGTCTGCAGATCAAATTCGATAAGCTGACATCTCATGACATTACATTCGTTGGAATTATTCAGACAGCCAGGGCTTCAGGGCTTGAAAAATTTCCGATCCCTTATGTACTTACGAACTGTCATAACTCTCTTTGTGCAGTCGGAGGAACGATCAACGAAGATGATCACATGTTCGGTCTCACTTGCGCGAAGAAATATGGCGGAGTCTATGTACCGCCTCATCAGGCGGTCATCCACCAGTTTGCCCGTGAGATGCTGGCTGGCGGCGGTAAGATGATCTTAGGATCAGACAGCCACACACGTTATGGTGCACTTGGAACCATGGCTATGGGAGAAGGCGGACCGGAGCTTGTAAAACAGCTTCTGAATAAGACATATGATATTAAGATGCCGGGGGTAGTCGGAATCTACTTAGATGGCGAGCCGATGAAAGGTGTCGGACCACAGGACGTGGCACTTGCGATCATCGGTGCGACATTCGGCAATGGCTATGTTAACAATAAAGTGATGGAATTCGTAGGACCTGGTGTGAGTAAGTTAAGTGCGGACTTCCGTATCGGTATCGATGTTATGACGACAGAGACGACCTGTCTGTCATCCATCTGGAAGACCGATGATAAGATCAAAGAATTCTATGGCATTCATGGAAGAAGTGAAGATTACAAAGAACTCAACCCGGGAGATGTTGCTTACTATGACGGTATGGTATATGTAAACTTAAGTGAGATCAAACCAATGATCGCAATGCCATTCCATCCGTCTAATGTATACACGATCGATGAAGTGAGAACCAACTTAAAAGACATCCTTCATGATGTAGAACAGAAAGCACTGGTAAGTCTCGACGGAGCAGTTGACTATTCTCTGCAGGATAAGATTGTAAATGGGCAGCTATATGTGGATCAGGGAATCATCGCAGGATGTGCCGGCGGCGGATTTGAAAATATCTGTGCAGCAGCAGATATCATCAAAGGACATTATATCGGTTCCGATGAGTTTACATTCAGTGTATATCCTGCAAGTACACCGATCTACATGGAACTTGTGAAGAACGGAGCAGTTGCTGATCTTATGGAAGCAGGAACGATCGTGAAGACGGCATTCTGCGGACCATGCTTCGGTGCCGGAGATACCCCTGCAAACAACGCATTCTCGATCCGTCACTCAACCAGAAACTTCCCGAACCGTGAAGGATCCAAACTTCAGAGCGGACAGATCGCATCGGTTGCACTTATGGATGCACGTTCCATCGCAGCAACGGCAGCGAATAAGGGATTCCTTACACCTGCAACTGACCTGGATGTGGAATATAAAGGACAGACTTATCATTTTGATAAGAACATTTATGCGAACCGTGTCTTCGACAGCCATGGTGTAGCAGATCCATCGGTAGAGATCAAGTTCGGACCAAATATCAAAGACTGGCCTGCAATGGCAGCACTTCCGGAAAACTTACTTCTGAAAGTGGTATCTGAGATCCATGATCCGGTCACCACAACAGATGAACTGATTCCATCCGGTGAGACCTCATCTTATAGATCCAACCCTCTGGGACTTGCAGAATTTGCATTGTCCAGAAAAGATCCTGCTTATGTAGGCCGTGCGAAGGAAGTACAGAAAGCTGAGAAAGCAATTGAAGCAGGACAGTGTCCGTTAGAAGTATTAGATGAACTGAAACCGGTTATGGATAAGATCCACGAGACATATCCGGAGACAGGAAAAGGTAATCTCGGAATCGGAAGCACGATCTTTGCAGTAAAACCGGGAGATGGTTCTGCAAGAGAGCAGGCAGCATCCTGTCAGAAGGTACTCGGCGGCTGGGCAAATATTGCGAACGAATATGCAACCAAGAGATATCGTTCGAACCTGATCAACTGGGGTATGCTTCCATTTATCACGGAGGAAGATCACGAGAACTTAAGCTTCCGTAACGGCGACTATATCTTCGTGCCGGAGATCAGAAAAGCAGTGGAAGATAAGAATGCCGAGATCAAGGCTTATGTGGTTGGAGATTCTCTGAAAGAGATCACGCTGAAGCTTGGTGATATGACCGATGCGGAAAGAGAGATCATCCTGAAAGGATGTCTGATCAATTATTATAGAGGATAATATGTTTTATTTTTAGTACCGTTTTGTTTTGGAAAATTTTGATCTGACATTCGGACTTATGTATACAGCAGGAAATCACGGATTTCCTGCTGTTTTTCTTTATACGGAGATGTACACACTGCCGAAATAAGGAAAGTTCTTGTATAATATGATAAAATACCTGCAACAATGTGAGCGGGAAAAGACTCTTATCTATATAGAATTTATAATAATTACCGGAAGATTAAAAACAGTGATAAAAGATTCATATCTGAGGGAGGTTACGATATGATATGCAGTGTAAAAAGGTTCTCGGAAATGTATGAAACGGTTTACCGTGATCTGTACCATTACGCACTGTGCCTGATGAAGAATCCACAGGAAGCGGAGGATGCAGTGAGCGAGGCGGTTGTTGCGGCATACGAGAACATACATAAATTAAAAAAAGAAGAAGCATTCCGCAGCTGGATATTTACAATTCTGACGAATAAATGTAAGAAGAGATTGAAGAAGGCATTAAAAGAAGAGCCGGGAAGAGAGGAAGAACTTCCGGAACAGCCGGTTGTACCGGATTATGATCTGGCAATGGACGTCAGGAAAGCATTCTTCGTGTTATCGGAAGAAGAACAGATATTAGTCGGATTATCCGTATTCGGCGGGTATTGCAGTCAGGAGATCGGGGAAATGATGCGGCTGAATCCGAACACGGTACGATCGAAGCGGAGCCGGGCACTTAAAAAGATGGAATGTGTGCTGGGCAGTTACGGAGAAACAGAGTATGGAAGAAAGGAGTGAGAAGTGTATGCGGCGTGAGAATGAACATGAAAAAAAGCAGAACGGATACTGCGAACAGGATATGGTAGATCAGATTGCACGATTGTCAGAAAACACAGAGGTACCGGACAGTCTGAGACCGGAAAATATAGAACGGTTACTAAAAGGGAAAAAGCAGAAGAAACATTTTCATTCATACCGGATCGGACTTGCAGCAGCCTGTGTAGCAGTTGTAACGGGAATCATAGTGTGGCAGTATGGAAGCCTGCATCATGAAATGACAGACTCTAAAAGGATGTCAGCAGGTAATACAGAAAGGAAGATCAGCGGCAGCAGGAAGATCAGGATAGCCGAAAGTTATGATGAAATCTATAAATATATCAAACGGTCGCAAGGTAACGAAGGAATTGCAATGTATGCAAGAAGTGGAAATGAGACATCGGCAGCAGCGGATACAGGCAGTGGGAATGAGACATCAGCGGCAGCAATGGACGCAGATGGCGGGTATTCGCAGACCAATGTCCGGCAGTCCGGTGTAGATGAAGGAGATATTGCAAAAACAGATGGAACGTATCTGTATGTACGGGAAGATAATGGCCGGACGATCGACATCATAGATGCCGGGAAAGGGCAGTTGGAAAAATACAATGAGATCACTTTGGAAAAAGAATATACGATCCAGGAATTTTATATAGATACAGACCGGAAGAAACTGGTGGCGGTATGTCAGAAAGAATGTACAGATGCAGACAATAAAAAGCAGGTCGGTACAGCTGTCCGGCAACAGACAAAAACTGCGGCAGTCACCTATGACATCAGTGATATCAAAAAACCGGTAAAAGAAGGTGAAGTAACACAGAGCGGTACTTACAATTCATCGCGCATGGCAGACGGATACCTGTATCTGTTCAGTGAGTATTATACAGGAAGTAATGTGGTTAAAGATAAACCGGTCACCTATGTACCGATGGTGAATGACAAAGCAATGAGCCAAAGCAGTATCTGCCTGCCTCCGGAAAACTGTGGAGTGATGTACGAAGTGATCAGTTCCGTGGATCTCAGTAAACCGGATGAAACGGCAGATCATAAAGCGATCCTATCTGAAGGCGGTCAGATGTATGTCAGCAAAAAAAATATTTACTATTATGAATCAGGGTGGCAGCAGGATAATCAGACTGTGACAACACTTAGAAAAATTTCTTATAATAAGGGGAAATTAAAGGCAGCAGCACAGGGAAAAGTAAAAGGTTATCTGAATGATACCTTTTCGCTGGATGAATACAAGGGAAATTTAAGATTATTCACGACAAATAATGACGAAAATCTGGTGACGATACTGGATAAGAAACTGGATAAGATCAGTACCATCGAAAATCTGGCAAAAGGCGAAACCATCTATTCTGCAAGGTTCATGGGCGAATCCGGATATTTTGTGACATATGAGCAGGTCGATCCGTTATTCAGTGTAGACCTGTCCGATCCGGAGAAGCCAAAGATTCTCGGTAAATTAAAGATTCCGGGATTTTCTGAATACCTGCATTTCTATGGAGAAGACAGACTGCTCGGTATCGGAATGTCAACCGATGAAGAATCCGGCGTGGCAGAAGGAGTAAAAATAACAATGTTCGATATATCTGACCGGTCAGATGTAAAAGAAGAATCTACACTTGTGCTGGATGATCTGTACGGAAGCCATGCGGCATATGATTATAAATCGGTGCTTGCCGATCCGGAGAAAAACGTAATCGGATTATCCGGTTACAGCCAGAATGGGGAAAGCTATTATCTGCTGACATACAACCGGACAGACAGGAAATTTGAGACAATCCTGCAAGAAGAAGTCAATGGAAATACATCTCAGGGAATCCGGGGAATCTATATAGAAGATACGCTGTATGTGATCAGCGGAAATATTATTGAAGCTTATGATATGAATACGGGTGTGAAAAGCGGAGATATCATATTATAAATTTAAATTGGGGGTTAATTTATTAACTGGGGAAGCGGCCTCTC
>OGRJ01002275.1_pt1 | contig 14165 bp, 11 predicted proteins | sample 1553411 | NCBI WGS metagenome assembly OGRJ01 (sample SAMEA2580084, study PRJEB22360) | human gut metagenome | biome: human gut; feature: human-associated habitat; material: faeces | place: Denmark | collected 2008/2010
TGGCTCGCCTATGTTGCCCCCCACACGGTCATGGACGAGCAGCAGCCCGCCCGACTCCACGGTACCGGTATTGCGCATCCAATGCAGAATCGGAGCGTGGGCGCCGGAAGCGATGATGGTGTCGTAGCCGACCTCGTTGCCTTCTTCACGGGAGATGGCGTTGAACGCGCCCTCCAGCATGCGCTCCGAACGCGGCTTGCCAAGGGAAGACGGAATCTTGCGCAGAATGTTGTCGAAACCATGCTTGGTTGCCGCGACCGCCTTGCGCATCTCACGAACCTCATACTCATCCTTGCACATGCGTGCCTCGGCGGCGAATTCGTGCAGCTTATCATCGGCAGCGGTGTTGTTGTCCGGATCGGCGAAACCGTTGGCTTCACGGATCTCCTCGACCATGCTGGTAATCGCCGGATCGGCTTCGCGGATCACGCGCACGCGCACCGCGCCGGCCTCAGTGCCGACATCCTTGCTCAACGCGTCGGGCAGCTGCGCGATGTCGTTGGTTTCGATGCCGGTCATCGCGGTCATTTCCTTCACACCGGCACGCGGACCCACCCAATACTCGCCATAATGGGCGTTCATGAAAAAGTCCTGCGTGTAATGGTTGGCACGCGGAGCCACGAACAGTTCCGGAACATGCGTCTTGCCGGCCTTCGCCTCCGGAGAATCCGGATCGACGGGATTCAGCACCAGCACCGCGCCGGCCTCGAAATCCTCACCCAAACCGGTGTAGTAGGAAAACGTCGTATCCGGACGGAACGCGTAATCGCAATCGTTGTTGCGCACCTTCGGCTGTCCGGCCGGAATCACGATACGCTCGCCCGGGAACGCCTTGCCCAACGCCTCCAGACGCGCCGGCGTGTACTTGGAGGACTCCAACGGCTCGATCTGCGGCTCGTTGTCATCCCAACCGGTGGTCATGAACTCCTTGAACGCCTCGGAACGCGGACGCAGCGAACGATTGTTCACACGATCGCTCATGGCCTGATCCGGTCCCGGAGCGGCCTCCCGCTCCATCTTCTCGTATTCCTTGTCCTTGTCAGTAATGACTTCGCCCATCACATCTCCTGAACATGCATTCGTAACGTACGGAAATTACCGCAACCCATCCTATAACTTTTCCCGGCGCGCAACGTTCATGCGGACATCTAGAATGGGAAAAGTTTAGTGTGCTGTCCGCAAGGTACGGGAGGAAAACGGGAAATATGTCATTCGAACATCCCAATCGCAACAACGAAAGCATGATCGACGTCGAACGCGACATCATGAGCCGTCCATCGGAACGCAACACCACCAATCTCGACCTGCAACGCATGAAGATGATCCTCGACATCATGGGCCATCCGGAGCAGTCGTTCCGCGTCATCCACATCACCGGCACCAACGGCAAGGGCTCCACGGCACGTATGGCCGAAGCCATCTGCCGCGCCTACGGCATGCGTACGGGCCTATACACCTCGCCCCATCTGGAACACGTCAACGAACGCATCGCCATCGACGGCCAGCAGCTGTCAGACGACGATTTCGTCGACACATGGGACCAGGTCAAGGACCTCGTCGCCATCGTGGACATGAAAATGGACGAGCTGGGCAAGCCGAAGATGAGCTTCTTCGAAGTGCTCACCGCCATGGCCATCTGGAAGTTCGCCGACGCGCCGGTCGACGTCGCCATCGTGGAAGTCGGCATGGGCGGCCGATGGGACGCCACCAACGTGCTCGACGCGGACGCGGCCATCATCGGACCGGTCGACATGGACCACATGGCATGGCTCGGCGACACCGTGGAGGAAATCGCCACGGAAAAGGTCGGCATCATCAAGCCGAACTGCACCGCCATCATCGGCCGCCAGCCACACGAGGACGAGGTCATGCCGATTATCGAGGCCGCGGCCAAGGAGAACCACGCCAGCTTGGTGCGCGACGGCGTCGAATCGGAAGTCGTTACCCGAGTGCCGGCCGTCGGCGGCCAGGTGGCCACCCTGCGCACCCCGAACGGCACCTACACGGAAGTGCCGATCGCCAAATTCGGCGAGCATCAGGCACACAACGCGCTCGCCGCACTGTGCGCGGCGGAAGTGGTGATTCCCGTCAACGGCGCGTTGGACGGCGATTTGGTGGCCGAAGCGTTGAGCAGCGTACGCATTCCGGGACGTATCGAACAAATTCGTACCTCGCCTACCATCATCCTTGATGGCGGACACAACGTGAACGCGGCCGAATCGCTGCGTGCCGCCATTGAAGAGAACTATGATTTCCAGCAGCTCGTCGGCGTGGTCGCCATGATGGGGGACAAGCAGGTCGAGGAGTATCTGGGCGTGCTCGAACCGTTGCTGAGCCATGTGATCGTCACCGAGAACTCGTGGCGTGACCGAGTGATGCCGGCTGAGGATCTGAAGAAGATCGCGGACCGTGTTTTCGGGCCGGAACGCGTCACCTGCATTCCCGAATTGCCGGACGCCATCCAGGAAGCCGTCAACATGGTTGATGCCGATGACGAACTGGGCGTCGGCTACGGTCATGGCGTGCTCGTCTGTGGCAGCTTCACAACCGCCGGTGATGCGCGACTCATGCTGGAGGAGAAGATCAACCCCGACCTGAAGAAGCCAAAGGCCGAACGTGTGTTCCAGGAAGCCGTCGATCCGGAACCGCGCAAAAAGCAGGACGAGGCTGACGTGGATTTCGAATCCGACGCCAACCCCGATTTCAACATCAACGATTTCGGCAGCGTCGGTCCGGACGATTCCGTTTTAGCAGACGCCGATGCGGATGAAATGGATGAGGCGGCGGATGCCAACGAACCGGCGGATGCGGAAACGTCTTCGGAAAACGAAACGAAGTGACGAAGCGAAACAACATCGGACGATGACGCCATACGTGCGGCGTACACCGTCCATATAAAACAGATTGTGGGTGGCTCCCCAAGCAATGGGAAGCCACCCACAATCTTGTTTTATCGTCCGACGCCTAAGCAGTCGAAGATAGGCGTGACAAATAATAGCTACGCGCGCAACGCTTCGGCCCGCGCCACGGTATCTTCCACCAGCACGGCCTGCGCGTCGATGACCGGCAGCTGGGGCAGCGGAAACGCCTCGTTGAGCACGCTCAGCTCGGTGCAGCCCAATATCAGCGTGTCGCACGCGCAGGGGCCTGCCGGATCGAGCATATCGCGCAACACCGATTCGTAGCGTTCCAGATTGAGCTCGCCACTACCTTTCACATCGTCATAAATCAACGAAGTGATACGGGCCTGCAACTCGTCGGTCGGTTCGACGAACGTGTACCCGGCCTCTTCGACGGCACGCTTGTACACGCCGGATTTGCGCGAACCCACGGTGCCGAGGAAACCGACCCGCGGAAAACGATCCTTCGGATAACGCTGAGCCATGCGTGCCACCGCGCCGCGTGGCATATGCAGAATCGGCACCGTCGTCAACGCCTGGAAATCGTCATAGAAATAGTGCGCGGTATTGCAGGTGAGCACAATGAAACTCGCGCCCATCGCCGTTGCCTTCTCGATATCGTCGGCGAGTACGGGGAAGGGATTCTCGTCGGATTCGCCGAGAATGTACGCGGTGCGGTCCGGCACGGAGGAATCGTTGAAGACGATGTAGTCCAGATAATCCTGATCGCAATGGGCATGCGTGGCGCGGTTGACCAAGCGGATGTAGCTTTCGGTGGCCAGCGTGCCCATGCCGCCCAGTACGGCGAAAAACGGTCGTTTCACTTAAGCTCGCCCTTCTTGGTGAAGTACTTGGCATAGCTCTTCTTGTAAATCGAGAACATGTGCCGAATCATCAGCCAACGCAGCGGATTCATATCCTTGGAATACTCCAAGGTGGTACCCCAATCGCCCGACTTGAGCATGCGCTTGCCGGTTTCCTTGTCAGCGCCTTCTGCGACGTAATCAAGGAAAATCGACTTCGGAATCTCAAGCCACAGCTTCGAACCGCGGCCGAACAGGGTGTTGCCGTCGAACGGCGTGTCCTCGACGAGGTCGTCGACGAAATACTTCGCCAGATTGAAGCCGTTCAGCGTGACGAAATAGCTGGAACGTCCCTGGCGAAGGTTGATTTCGAACAGCTTGTACTCGCCGTCGCGTTCGTCGTACTTCATGTCGAAATTGGCCACGCCCTCGTACTTGATGTCCTCGAGGAAAGCCTTGATACGACGGAACACACCCTCGTTGTAGTCGGGCAGAATGGCCGCATAGTTGCCCGCGGCGACAGGGGAGGGATCCTCCAGCAGCGGGTGGCCGAGGAACATCATACGCACGCGATGATGCTGGTCCACATAGGCGTTCAGCACACGCATACGGGAATCGTCGCCGGGGATGAAGTCCTGAATCACCATTTCGGACGTGTATCCGGCATCGTACGCACGCTTGATGATGGTCTCCAATTCGGCCGGATCGTTGAAGATGTAGGCCTTGCGACGGCCCTCGAAATCGATGTTGAGCCATTCCACCGAATTCGCGGGCTTCATGGCCACCGGATAGCTGAACGGCAAATCACGGTAGGCTCCTGCCTTCACCTCATCGGCGGTGACGGTGCGCGTCTTCGGATGGGGCAGATCATACTGCTCGCAGATCTGGTAGAACGTGGACTTGTAGGCGAGCCGGCGCGAAAGGTTCACGTCAAGCGTGTTGTATACGAAATATTCGCGAAGATCGTCGCCGCACTGGCTCAGCAGATTGGCGTACACGTCGCCGCAGGGGATGAGCAGCAGCACGCGTTCCGGATCCTCGGCCTTCATACGCTTGCCGAGCTTGAGCATGAAATTACGGAACGTGACGAAGTTGTTGAAATCGTCGACGATGTGCACGTTGACGATACGGCTGAATTTCGTGGGGCTCAGCTGGAAATACGCATACGCCTCGGAAACGATGCCGTACTCCTCATGGAACGCCCTGGCCATGCCGTAGACGTTGATGTCGCTGCCCAGCAGAATCGGTTGGAATCGTGTCATAATGCCTTCACCTTAGTTGTTATTTGAGACGGAACACACGTTCCACGATGCGGTCGTCGCCCTCGTAAGGGATGTGCTTGCCGTGGTCTTTGAACCAACGTTCGTTGCCCTTGCCGATGATGAGGATGATGTGCAGATGCTCGGGATCCTTGCGATCGCGGCTTACCGTGGTCTTCACGGCTTCGGCACGGTCGAGAATGGTCTTCACGTCAAGCTGCGGGTTGGTGACGCTGTCGTTCATGTCCGCGCAGACCTGTTCCACAGGCTCGTCGTCGGTGTCTTCGAAAGTAAGCACGAGATGGTCGATGCGGTCCTGCGCGGCGTGGACGATTTCGGCGCGACGATCGTATGCCTTGTTTCCAGCGGAGCCGGTGATGAGCGTGATTTCCGGCTTTTCGCTGCCGTAACGCTGATCGACGTAGTCAAGCAACGCGGTGACGGACGCGTAGTTATGCGCGTAATCAACAATGGCGATGGTGTTCGACCGCGTGTCCTTGAAATGCTCCATACGTCCGGCGATGCGTACCGGCTCCATCTCACGCAACGCGTCCTTGGCCTGTGCGGAACCGAAATCGAAACCGGCCGCACGGGCGATCGCGACGGCCGCCGCCGCGTTCGCATAGTTGAAATCGCCGTCCAATGTCAGGCTCAACTCGCCGATCGAGGTGCCGTCGATGACGATGGAGAAGCGGCTGTGATCGTCATTCGCCGGCGCGGCCATGACGTCTGCCATGGAATCGCCGCCAAGCGCGAACGTGGTGACGGGAACGCTGGCATGACGTGCGTCCTGCCGGATGAGGTCGGCGCGCGCGCAATCGGCACCCAATACGAGGGCACGGCAGTTCTTGACGATCTGACGCTTGCAGTGGAGATAATCCTCGAACGTCGGATGCTCGATCGGGCTGATATGGTCCGGGCTGATGTTGAGGAACGCGGCCACGTCGAATGTGAGACCGAACACGCGGTCCACCTTGTAGGCCTGCGAGGAGACCTCCATGGCGAGATATTCCATGCCGTTATCAACGGCCTCGCGCATCATGCGGAACGCATCCATGGATTCCGGCGTGGTCAGATCGGATTCCACGTAGGTGTGGCCGTCAAGACAATTGTCCACGGAGGAAAACAGCGCGCACTTGCCGCCGGAACAGCCATTGAGCATCGCCTGCGTGAGATAGGCGGTGGTGGTCTTGCCTTTGGTGCCGGTGATGCCGACCACCTTCAACTGGTCCTGCGGACGACCATAGAATTCAGCCGATAGCAAAGCCATGGCCTTGCGCACGTCATCCACAATAAGGCCCGGAGCTTGCGTGGCGTCGGAGAAGTCGTTCTCCGACACATAGGCGGCAAGGCCGCGTTCGTCGATGCCCTGCAGATATTCGGCCTTGAAACGGCCCTTGCAGCACAGGAACGTGCCCGGCTCCACCTTGCGGGTGTCGTAGGTGATTGCGGAGAACGGCTCGTCGAATCCCTTGATGTCGTGCGGATCAAGCGTCCAGACATCGCCGCGGATGATTTCGCGCAGCAGTCCGTGCCTATCGAGCAGTCGGGCCGCCGATTCCAGAGTCAAAGCCATGTTTTCGTGTTCTCCCTGTGTATGAGACGCCGAGCGGATACCGAAGAGCCATTTTAGCGGCAACCATGTGCACGACGTGTGACGTCGGGGAAGTTACAATGAGGGTGTGACTGAACAAGAAACGGAATCCATGGCAGGCCGGCGCGCGCGGTTTGAGAAGCTTGCCATGCCCGTCGTGGACTCGCTGTACCGGCAGGCGATGAAACTGACCAACAATCCCGACGACGCGCAGGATCTGGTGCAGGACACCTTCGAACGTGGATTCAAGGCGTTCGACTCCTTCAAAGAAGGAACGAATTTCGCGGCTTGGATGACCACCATCGAACGCAACGCCTATTTCAACCAGTACGCCAAAGCCAAGCGACGGCCGCAACGCGCCAACGATTCCACCGGCGAATACGACGACTGGGACCTGTATTCCGCGTCCGAGCATTCCTCCGAACAGCTCAAATCCGCCGAACAGGAATACTTGGACGCCTACGCGCCGGAAGAGATCATGGCCGCTTTGAACCGGCTTTCCCCGGAACGCAGGCAGGTTTTCATCGACGCCGCGATCGACGGCAAATCATACAGCCAGGTAGCTGAGGAACAAGGCGTGAAAATCGGCACCGTGATGAGCCGGCTCAACCGCGCCCGCACACAGCTGAAACGTGAGCTTGCCAATTACGCCAAGGAACGTGGCTATGCCACTGCCGGGAAGGATCGACCATGAGCGAACCAATGGAACGGCACATCTCCATTACTTCGACCACCACCAACACGAACGGTGTGGTGACGCAGGTGACGCATGCCAGCGTGCATGTCGTGGCCTCCGGGGACTGCTTCGACCCGGAGACCTGTTGCGATGAACGCGAACGTGCGCTGATCGCAGCGATGCGCGCGTACCTGCGGCCGAAACACGCGCCGCAAAGCCTGATCGACAGGCTTGAGGCGACACTTGACCACTGTTGTGACGAGTAATTGGAAGGATGTGCGGCGTTTCATGCGCCAAGTGCCACGCTGATGTGACGCGAGGCGCGCCCGCCGCATCAGCGTCTGAATATGGGAAAACCCCGCGAACCGTAATGATTCCGCGGGGTTTTCCATGCATTCGTCAAAGGCCATGGCAATCGTGCTGCCAAGGTTGGCCTGAATGCGCATGCTTTCCTCTGGACCCATAAAAATGCGATGACCATCCAAATGAGAGGCAAAGGTGACCCCTTCCTCTGTGATTTTCCGCAGCTTAGACAGGCTGAACACCTGAAACCCGCCGGAATCGGTAAGGATAGGCCCGTCCCATCTGGTAAAGCGGTGCAGGCCGCCCAGTTTGGCCACATTTTCATCGCCCGGCCTCAAGTGCAGATGATAGGTGTTGCACAACATCACCTGACAATGGTTGGCCTTCAAATCAAATGCGGACAGGCCGCCTTTGATGGCGCCTGCCGTTGCCACATTCATGAAGGCGGGCGTCTGCACCGTGCCATGCACGGTTTCAAAACTTGCGCGCCTTGCTTTGTCTTCGGTTTTTATCAGACGGTACATTTCGTTCACCCTTTTGCCATGACATCAAACTGTTATGTCTTCAAAAAACGAGCGGTGCCGGGAACAGTTCCCCTGCACCGCTTTCTACAATATTTCAGTAATATTATAATGGCTGAAAGACATAAAGTCAACATGCGGAGGCCTACCGGCAGAGAAAAGCGCACGAAAGCACCTAAAGCATGCAAAATGATAAGTTCATAATCTACGGGGGTGTATAGGTGTGCTATAATGAAACGGACATAAATAAAAAGAAAAAGGAGAAGTAGCGGTATGCTGATTGCTATTTCCTGCCTAGTCCTCTCACTGATTTGTTTTTCTTCTAGCTTATGGAAATGGAGAAAGCCACGTAACCCAAACGCATACCGACAGCTAACAGCACAAGTAATATCTTCCGGTGTGCAAAACATAGAGACGAAAGAGAAAAATGTATATGAGCAATACGGTATATACCATCCGTTTCTCGTGTGCAGGAAGGAGCTATCAAAAGGAGCAAAGCTTTATTATGCCGAAGGACAGCCATGAAGAACTGCCTGTCACAGGAAGCCTTTTAACAGTTTGGTTTTGTCCGCAAACAGAGGATATCTCTTTCATTGCAGTGGATGACAAAGGCACAGCAAAGGGCTTGGGTGGTTTGGGCGGCCTGCTTCTTATTCTGGCGGGGATATCGTATGCCGTGGCACAGGCCGTTGAAAACACGTCTTTATGGGAGGGCATGCTAGGCCCGCTGGCATCCATTGCTCTGGCATGCCTTCTCTTGTATACGGCAGGGAAACTACTCAAAAAATGGCATCTGTTCCACATAAGGCATAAAAAAGGCCATTATCAATGCATTCCTGCTGTCTGTACGGGATATATCTACCGGCGCAGCGGAAAGTACTCAGCGTATTCTCCAATATTTGAATATGAAAAGGACGGGGCAGAACACACTGTGAAGGAGATAAGCTTTTATGCCCGCAAGCCCTACAAAATTGGAGATAGAGAGTGACTCTTTACTGGGATTCGGAAGCACAGATGGCAAAAGAGGCAGAAAAGGCGCCGGTGGGCCTTATCTTTATTCTGCTTTTCTTTGCGGCTGTTTTTTTATCAGGTGCGATAGCACTCATGCTCGCCAAAATTTGAAAATGTGCACAATTTCCCAATATAGAAAAGCCCTGCAGAAGTTTTCCGTCCAAAAAAGGCGCGGTAACTTCCAAGCAGGGCCTTTTTATATTTCGCAGAACAGCCTTAGTTTATATTAAGAAAAAAGAAGGCAATGAGCCCCTATGCGCCCTTCCCGCCTACTTCTATCATCACAGACGGATGCTTTTTATAAGTGGCAAGGCTTACGGCAACCAGCAGGACGCCGCAAACCACAGCACCAGGCACCGTTGCTCCTAGGCCAAAAGGCTGGCCCAGCAGTTTCCAAGCTACCGTGACAGCAAAGCCGCCCACCATGCCGGCAATGATGCCAGCATTCGTGGCTTTTTTCCAGTATAATGCGGCAAGCGCAGGCAAACCGGCCGCTGCCGCATAAAACGCCCAGGCAAACATCAGCACGTCATAGGCGCTTTTAATATAAAGGGCAATAGCAAGTGCGCCCAAGGCAAGCACAGCAGAGGCAATGCGTGAAAACAATATCTCGTGTTTCTGTGTCATTTTCGCATCAAAGGTTTTTCCCAAGTCGCTCACCACTGTCTGAACGGAAACCAAAAGGTAGCTGTCTGCCGTGCTCATCATAACAGACAGAATACCGGCCAAAGCAAGCCCCGTCAAGCCGGGTGGCAGAATTTTGATGGCCAGCGCAGGGATCACAGCGTCAGCAGTACCGAACTCATCCACCACATTTGGAAGAAGCTGCTGTGCCGCCAGGCCCATGAAGAACAATAGTACAATGGTAACGCCATACACGGCCGTGCCCCAGAACATACCGCGTTTTGCCGCCTTTTTATTTTTTGCCGCAAAGGCTCGCTGCCACATTTCAGCACCGGCCATTGTAAACACAAGATACGTTACAATATCACCCAGTATCTCACCGTTGATATACGGGGTAATATAGCTTTTGTCCAAACCAGTCCAGAAAGCGCTGAATCCGCCCAGTTCTGCAAGGCTGGCCGTGGGAATCATCAGATATACGAATATAATAAGCATAAAAAACTGGACAACGTCTGTATATACCACGCCGAACAGCCCGGATGCCGCCGTGTAGATGAGGAAAATGAGCGTTGCAATGAGTGCGCCCATCTCATAACTGATACCTACCTGCCCGCCAAGCAATTTGATAATGGTAGCAGTTGCTGTTACCTGTGCGGCTACAGTGCCCATCATGGAAAAGGCCACCATTACAGAAAGAAGGCATTTTGCCGTTTTTCCAAACCGGTATTCGAACAGGCCGGGAATGGATTCGATATGGTACTTCTCCCCCGTCTGCTGGATTCTGCCTGCATAAGCGGAAAAAATGAACATCCCCAGCATATAAGGAACCGCGGTAGCGATTGCCTTAAAACCTGTAGTGTATGCAATTCCGGCCCGGCCCATCATGGCGCTGCCGCCGATAATCGTGGCGCAGACAGTGGCGGTAAGCACGATGGGCCCCAGTGTTCTGCCCGCTACATAGTAATCATCGGTGTTTTTGATACGTTTTACAAACCATACCCCAACCCCCAGCATAACCAGCAGATACATGGCAATGATGATGAGATCCAGGTTCGTCAATTCGGCCACAAGCCCCGCCTCCTCTGTTTTATTCTATGCTCAGCCCCTCCGGCACCGGAGGCGGCTCAACCATATTCCCCCTAAAAAGTAAAAATAAAAACCGCCCGGCATCTCGGACGGTAAAAGGCTGGCGCCAAAGCGCCGTACACGAAAAAACATTCTAACACAAGACCTTGTCCCTCTGTGAGCAGCCTTCCTTTACCAGCCATATAAAAAGCATATCACTTTAATAATATCATACCACATTTTGGAAATATAAGTCAATTTCGAATCAAAATTTCTGCTTTTTTATGAAAAAATGCTTTTCTATTAGGGCAAAGTAACAAAATAAAAAAGGCGCCGGCCCGGCTTTTCATCACGGCTGTAAGGGCTGTTTCTCTTTTTCGGTAAAGCCCTGTACGGCTTCTACAAATTTCAATATTTCAGGGCCCGCAGAAAGAGAATACAGAAGGCCGTAGGGGATGCTGTATTCCCACTCCACCGGAAGCGTGACAAGCGAGGGGTGAACATCTTTCCAGCATTCGAGGTTTAAAAGAACATTTCCCTGTTGCTCACAGCGGTTGAACACCTCAATGTCATAAAAATGTGAAGTGTCCTCGATATGGATTTCCGGGTGGTTTTGCTCCAAATCATCCCGAAGTGCGTCATTGAGGGGGGAATCCCCCCTTTTCACCATCATCAGCGTCTCGCCATACAAATCTTGAATGCTCAGTTTTCTTTTTCCGGCCAGCCGGTGGCCAACCGGCACAGCAACACATTTTCTATAACTGCCAAGCGGGTACATGCGGCATCGGTCCAGCCATTGCTGAGAATTACATACCCCAACGATAAAATCAAATTCCCTGCCTATTTTTTCAATCACCGAAAGAATGCCGTTATGGTCATCTTCAAAGGGAATGATCTGTATTTTAAATTGGGGGAAATAATCACTCAAACGATACCAGATATCCATAAACGCCTTACATGGATTCAGCATGGAAGTGCCCACGCGGATAACGCAACACTGCCTTCCTGCTATTTCACGTGCACGGGCCAGCGCCTGCTGCGAATAACGAATCATATATTTTGCATCTTTGTAAACAGACTGTCCGCATTCTGTCAGGCACAGGCCATGATTGGACCGCACGAACAGTTTTAAGCCAAGGTGCTTTTCCAGAAGATCAAGCTGTTTCATCACAGCCGTGGGGGTAAGATACAAGTTTTGTGCGGCACGGTTCATGCTGCCGCAGTCTGCTGCAGTGATAAAGGTCTTTAAAAGGGCATTGTACATCAGGCCGGCCTCCTTCTGCCATTCAGCTTTTGTTTAAACCAGTAGTAAATACTATTTTAATCAGGCGGAAATTCCGTGTCAAGCGCACAGATATTATAATGAAATTGGAAAGCAGAAAGGAGGCACCGCACTGAAAGCAGCCATTTTATATTTTTCACGAGACGGAGAAAATTATGTCTCCGGTGCGATACGTTATCTGGCCAGGGGCAATACGGAAACAGCGGCAGAGTTCATCCACGCCTGTACAGGTGCGGATTTGTTTCGGATAGAGCCGGCCACGGCTTATTCTAAAGATTATTCAACATGCATCGAACAGGCAAAATGTGACCAGAAGCGTGATGCTCGCCCTGCGCTGGCTGTGTATCCGAGAGGGCTGGAACAGTATGACGCCATCTATCTGGGTTATCCCAATTACTGGGGAACAATGCCCATGCCGGTGTTCACACTGCTGGAAGCTTTTGATTTCACTGGGAAAACCATTTTGCCCTTTTGCACACACGAAGGCAGCGGCCTTGGCCGCAGCATACAGGATATTCGGCGCCTGTGCCCCGGCGCAAATGTGAGGCCGGGCCTTGCACTGCAGGGCGGCCAAATAAAGCAATCTGAAAACAAAATACGGGCCTGGCTGGCCCGCAGCAAAAAAGGAGGACGAAATATGAAAGAACTGAGTGTATTTCCCACAGGGAAAAAAAACGAAGCTTTTGCACAATATTTCGCAGGGCAAAGCTACTTAAACATGCTTTCCACCCAGCAGGTAAACATCGGAAATGTCACATTCGAACCAGGCTGCCGCAATAACTGGCATATCCACTGTGCAAAAGACGGCGGCGGGCAAATTTTGCTCGTCACTGCAGGGCGCGGCTATTATCAGGAATGGGGCAAGCCGGCACGAGAGCTTCATCCCGGTGATGTGGTGAACATTCCTGCAAATGTCAAACACTGGCATGGCGCCGCTCCAAACAGCTGGTTTGCCCATTTAGCAGTAGAAGTGCCTGGGGCAGATGCATTCAACGAATGGCTGGAACCCGTTTCTGATGAAGACTATGAAAAACTGAAATGAAGGAGGCTCTTTTAGATGGAAAAAATAACGGCTGGGCGCACAGAAATGGGGAGTTTTGCGCCAAAATTTGCACAGCTGAACGATGATGTGCTTTTCGGCGAGGTGTGGGCCCGAGAAGATAAATTGTCTGCCCGAGATAGGTGCCTCATTACAGTATCTGCGCTGATGGCCAGCGGTATTTTAGACAATTCATTGAAATTCCATATCCAAAATGCGCGCAGGCATGGAATTTCTGAACAGGAAATGTCAGAAGTTCTCACGCATTTGGCGTTTTATGCAGGCTGGCCTAAGGCGTGGGCCGCCCTGCGCATGGCGAAAGAGGCCTATGAAGATTTAGGGCAATAATAAGGAGGAAAAGACCGTGGAATATATCACACTGAACAATGGAGTGAAAATGCCCATGCTGGGCTATGGCGTGTATCAAATATCACAGCCGGAATGCGAGCAATGCGTGAGAGAGGCTATTGAAATTGGGTATCGTTCCATTGATACAGCGCAAGCCTACCACAACGAAGAAGCCGTAGGGCGTGCCATAGCACAGTGCGGCATACCCAGGCAAGAGCTGTTTCTCACCACCAAGGTGTGGATTAGCAATGCCGGCTACGAGAAAGCAGGAGCCTCTATAGATGCTTCGCTGAATAACCTGAAGACGGATTATGTAGATCTTTTGCTGATTCACCAGCCTTTCGGCGATTACTATGGCACATACCGCGCCATGGAGGAGGCGGTGCGCGCCGGAAAAGCGCGTGCCATCGGCGTGAGCAACTTTTATCCGGACAGGTGGCTGGATCTGTTCCATTTCTGCGAAATAAAACCGGCGGTCAACCAAGTAGAAACGCATGTGTTTCAGCAGCAGAAAACTGCACATGCTTTAATGAAAAAATATGGCATACAGATAGAATCGTGGGGGCCGTTTGCAGAAGGAAAAAACGGCATGTTTACAAACGAAATACTGAAAACAATTGGCGGCCATTATGGCAAAACTGCCGCACAGACGGCTCTGCGCTTCCTCGTGCAAAGCGGCGTGGCCGTCATTCCCAAATCTGTAAAAAAAGAACGCATGAAAGAGAATTTTAATGTGTTCG
>OGRJ01002285.1_pt1 | contig 14111 bp, 12 predicted proteins | sample 1553411 | NCBI WGS metagenome assembly OGRJ01 (sample SAMEA2580084, study PRJEB22360) | human gut metagenome | biome: human gut; feature: human-associated habitat; material: faeces | place: Denmark | collected 2008/2010
AATGCAGTAGTGGGAGAAGCAAGAATCCCCCTGCTTTAGCTGTGGGGAGTGTCAAATAAAATGAAAATACAGATGAGGAGAAAATAGAATGTTATTTTTTGTAAACGATTACTGCGAGGGAGCGCATCCGGCGATCCTCCAGAAACTTCTGGAAACCAATATGGAGAAGCTTTCCGGCTATGGCACAGACAAATACTGTGATTCTGCAAAGGAGAAGATCCGTAAAGCCTGTGGCTGCCCGGATGCAGATGTGTTTTTCCTGGTGGGAGGAACTCAGACCAATGCCACGATCATAGGTTCTGTCCTGAACCGTTATGAAGGTGTTCTTGCGGCGCAGACCGGACACGTAAGCTGTCATGAGGCCGGAGCAATCGAGTATACAGGACATAAGGTACTGACACTTCCGGCAGAAAACGGAAAGATCAAAGCAGAAAGTATCACAGATTATGTGGAAACTTTTTATGGAGATGAAAGTCACGACCATATGGTATTTCCGGGAATGGTTTATATTTCCCATCCGACAGAGTACGGAACACTTTATACGAAGAAAGAGCTGGAGGAAATTTCCGAGGTATGCCATAAATACGAGCTTCCGCTGTTTCTGGACGGAGCAAGACTTGGCTACGGTCTGGTAAGTCCGGAAGCAGATGTGACACTTGAGGATATCGCCAGATGTACAGATGTGTTCTACATCGGCGGAACCAAGGTCGGTGCACTCTGCGGTGAGGCAGTGGTCTTTACGAAAAAAGCTCCGAAGCACTTTATGACTATGGTGAAGCAGCAGGGAGCCCTTCTGGCAAAAGGCCGTCTTCTGGGAATCCAGTTTGACACACTGTTTACCGATGATCTGTATACAAGGATCAGCAAAAATGCTATTGAAACAGCTATGAAGCTGAAAAGAGCCCTTCAGGAAAAAGGATATCAGCTTTTCCTGGATTCTCCCACGAACCAGCAGTTTGTAGTTTTGGAAAATAAAAAGAAAGAAGAACTGGGCAAAGAAGTTCAGTTTGATTTCTGGGAAAAATATGATGAAGATCATACAGTGATCCGTTTTGCCACAAGCTGGGGAACAAAAATGGAAGATATTGACGCACTGATCGAGTTGCTGTAGGGCTGTCGACAGACGATAAAAGAGATGAGATGGAAAAACTCCGTGAGGTCCGGGTGAATGCAGACCTCACGGAGTTTTTGTTTTCGGAAATTATAACTTCTTACCCTTCTCAGCAGCTGCGGTAAGCGCTTCGAATACGGCACTGCGGAAGCCGCTCTTTTCCAGGGTGCGGACACCTTCAATGGTAGTTCCTGCCGGTGAGCAGACCATGTCTTTCAGGTCTCCCGGGTGTCTGCCGGTTTCCAGAACCATTTTTGCGCTGCCGAGAACAGTCTGGGAAGCAAATTTATAAGCCTGCTTACGAGGCATTCCCTGGCTGACAGCGGCATCTGCCATGGCTTCGATAAACATAAACACATAAGCCGGTGAACAGCCGCCTACAGCGCCTGCGGCGTCCATCAGACGCTCCGGTATCACTTCGGTACAGCCAAAGCTGTCTGTGATCTTAAGGATTTCTGCCAGTTCGTCTTCCGAAACCCGGTCATTGGTACATACAGCAGTCATTCCGGCCCCAACCTGTGCAGGAGTATTAGGCATAAAACGGACAATTTTCAGAGGAAGACCGGCCTTTTCTTCCAGCCATGCAAGAGTCTTGCCGGGAGCGATTCCGATGATGGTGTGCTCTGTCGTGAGACTGTCGTGGACCTCTGTGAGAACTTCCTCATAAAACTGCGGCTTTACTGCAAGAACGACAGTTTTTGCAGATCGGACGATTTCATTGTTATCCAGAGTGGTGACAACACCAAGAGTTTTTTCACTGCGCGCTCTGCCTTCGTCTGTAAGGTTGGAAACAATGATCTCGTCCTTTGAAAAGATCCCCTGACGGAGAATACCGCCGATCATGGCAGAGGCCATATTTCCACATCCGATAAATCCAATCTTCATAAACAAAAATCCTCCTTGAAATTTATAAAAAAGGACACGCCTGACTGCGTGCCCTCTTTGGCAATGAAAGCAGATAACGGGAATCGAACCCGCCTCCTCAGCTTGGGAAGCTGATGTTCTACCGATGAACTATATCTGCCTGCATTACTAATTATAGCACCTGAAATAAGAAATACAAGTGCGATTAGCATAAATTCTGTGCATCGCGAAGCATGTTACTGAGAACGGGGTGAACAGTAATCGCTCTGCCAGCCCTGGCTCATGGTACTGTTATGATATCTGGTGGAATAAGTTACATCTTCTCCGAACCAGTCCGGCGCAGTGTAGGCATTGGCGGCTTCCTCTGTAGGAAATTCCACCTCAGCCAGAAGAACTCCCTCGTATTCTCCGTGGAACACATCCAGTTCAATAAAAAGTCCGTCTTTTTCCGGAATCACATAGCGGTCCTTGGTAATGAGGATACCGTCTGCTTTAGGCTTCAGATGCTCATAGGCTTCAGCGGTGAGCGGAAGATTATATTCTTCACGGCTCATGAGACCCTTGGATTTGTAAGTAAGAAAATAGTCATCATCCTGCCGGCGGATGCGGACGACAGGGGAAGTGCAAAGATACCCCTGCTCGATCCTGTGGCAGGGATAAGAAGCCAGATCCTGCGGAAGGTCATCCTTCCGGATCAGAAATTTACGTTCGATCTCCATATAAAAAACCTCCGGATTTGTGAAATGAAAAGATATTATGTTCAGTCTACAGGAAAAAAACAGGATTTGCAATGGCATATCTGTTGAAATTTCTTGACATTTTCAGATGGAAAAAGCATTATGGAAGGGAATGGGGAATACAGAAAATATTTATGGATCTTATAAAAGAAAGGATGAACAGGATCATGAGTAAAGTATATATTTTTTTCGCAGATGGTTTTGAAGATATTGAAGGACTGACCGTGGTAGATCTGATGAGAAGAGCCGGGATCGACATCCAGACAGTATCTATCAAAGAGACAAAAGAGATCAGAACCTCTCATGGGATCGATCTTCTTACAGACCGTACCTTTGGAGAATGTGATTTTTCCGATGCGGATATGCTTGTAATTCCGGGAGGAATGCCGGGAACAAAATATCTGGAGGAATATAAACCGCTGACTGAGCTTCTGACAGATTTCTATCAGAATGGTGGCAAGGTAGCAGCTATTTGTGCGGCACCAGGTATATTCGAGAGACTTGGATTCCTGAAAGGCAGAAATGCTACATCGTACCCATCTGTTATGGAACAGCTTAAAAGTGCCAGAACATCTCTGGAGCCTGTAGTGGTAGATGGAAATGTAACTACCAGCAGAGGCCTTGGAACAGCCATCGATTTCAGTCTTTCCCTGATCGGACAGCTGGAGGGAAGCGCAAAGGCAGAAGAGATCGCTGAATCGGTGGTGTATGTAAGAGCATGAAAAAAGAGATGAAACAGGTCCTGTGGGTAGTGGCGCTTTTTGTTATACTGATGACAGCCACAGGAAATTTGGTGTCAGCTGCCGGCTTTGACTGGTCGGATGATACATTCGGGAATGCTTGCAAAAAAGTGTATTCCGTATCTTTCAGGTCAGGCGGAGGAGCCTCCTCTGCTATATATAAAAAATTGGAAAAGAAACAGAAATATGGTTCCATGATCACGATTCCCAAAGTGCCGCAGGTCCCAGCAGGATATCAGGCAGAAGGATGGTCTCTGAAAAAAGGAGGAGCGGAGGCAGGATATAAGCCGGGAAAAAAATATTTTGTAAAAAGAAATGTAACGTTTTATGCAGTGATAAAAAAGAAGAACAATCCCAAACTGATCCTGCACAGGAATGACGGAGATATCTACAAGATCATCCAGGCTCCAAGCGGAAAACTGAAATTGCCGGTGATGGCCAATGAAGAGAATTATACATTCCTTGGATGGTCTACCAGGGCAGGTCAGAAGACCGCACCAAGGTATGAAGCCGGACAGGTGATCACAGTCAGTGGGACCATGCATCTCTATGCGGTGAGATTCTGGCGGTATCAGGAACCGAATCTGGTCAGGAACAGCTTTCATTATCCTGAGAATTACGAAAGGATCATCTTTGTGGGAGATTCCAGGACATATGGTCTTCAGAAGGTATTGTACGAACAGTTTGGAAAGGAGTATGTGGACATCCATGTCAGCTTTGTATGCTGTTCTAATACGGAACTGGGCTGGCTGAAGTCAACGGGCGCACAGGCTCTTTTGAAAGAAATAGAAAAATATCGTAAAAATGAAAAATACGCAAAGATCGCAGTGGTGTTTAATCATGGTATCAATGATCTCAGAGATATTAACGGAAAACAGGATCTGAATGATAGACTCTCACAGTACGTGTCTTATATGAAAAAGCTGGGAACAAAGCTTTCCATGAAAAACTGCAGTCTGTATTATATGTCTGTGAATCCGATCAATGGAGGGGAAAAGGGAAGTACCAAGAATCGTAAATGTGAGGATGTCCGGACTTTTAACAGCGGTCTTGCCGGTGAGCTTGGAAGTCAGTACCACTATATTGATGTTTACAGTTATCTGATGCGGACCGGATATGGTACTGTATCCAATACGGGAGACGGTACAGACGATGGTGTTCATTATACGCCTAAAACTTATAAAAGGATTTTTACATTTTGTCTTAACAACATAAGAAAGACAGAAAATTACTTTAACATTGAGGACGTGGGCAGCTGAGAAATGCCCTGTGGGGACATATGGAAAACTGAAAAAAATACTGGCGTTTTTACAGTGGTTATGCTATACTACAGAAATGACTGTAAATATATAATGCGAGTGTTAACTATTTTATATAAGGTATTTACTCGATATGATTAAGGAGGAACAAGAAACATGAGTTTACAGGTGGAGAAAATGGAGAAAAACATGGCGAAACTTACAATCGAGGTTTCCGCCGAGGATCTTGACAAAGCAATGCAGAATGCATATCAGAAAGCAAAAGGCAGAATTTCTATTCCGGGATTCCGTAAAGGAAAAGCTCCAAGAAAAATGATCGAGCAGATGTACGGAAAGGGAGTATTCCTTGAGGACGCTGCAAACGCTCTGATCCCTGAGCATTACAGCAAAGCACTTGCTGAGTGTGATCTTGAGATCGTTTCCCAGCCTAAGATCGATGTAACACAGGTTGAGCCTGGCAAACCATTTATCTTTACAGCAGAAGTAGCTACTAAACCAGAGGTAACTCTTGGTGACTATAAAGGACTTGAGGTTCCGAAGTCTGAGACAGAGGTAACAGACGAGGAAGTTGAGGCAGAGCTTAAGAAAGAGCAGGAGAAGAACTCCAGAACTATCACAGTTGAGGATCGCGCAGCTGAGAACGGCGATACAGCAACAATCAACTTCGAGGGCTTCGTAGACGGAGAGGCATTCGAGGGCGGTAAAGGAACAGATTATCCGCTGACACTTGGTTCCAACACATTCATCCCGGGATTCGAGGAGCAGCTTGTGGGTGCTAAGACAGGTGACCACGTAGAGGTTAAGGTTACATTCCCGGAAGAGTACCAGGCAAAAGAGCTCGCTGGTAAAGAAGCAGTATTCCAGTGCGACGTTAAGAAGATCGAAGCAAAAGAGCTTCCGGAGCTTGACGACGATTTCGCTAAAGATGTATCTGAGTTTGATACACTTGCTGAGTACAAAGAGGATGTTAAGAAGAACCTCGTAGAGAGAAAAGCAGAAGAGGCTCGTCGTGCTAAAGAAGACGCAGCAGTAGATAAAGTGATCGAGAATGCCCAGATGGATATTCCGGAAGCAATGATCGAGACACAGACACGCCAGATGCTTGATGACTTTGCAAGAAGAATGCAGTCCCAGGGTCTTTCCATGGAGCAGTACTTCCAGTTCACAGGCCAGAGCGTTGACAAGATGATGGAAGACATGAAGCCACAGGCTCTTAAGAGAATCCAGACAAGACTTGTTCTTGAGAAGATCGCTGAGGTAGAGAACATCCAGCCAACAGAGGAAGAGGTTAACGAAGAGATCTCCAAGATGGCAGAGATGTACAAGATGGAAGCAGACAAATTAAAAGATCTCATCGGTGAGAACGAGATGGAGCAGATGAAGAAAGATATGGCTGTTCAGAAAGCTGTTACATTAGTTGCCGATGCAACTGTAGAGGCGTAATAAACCTCGGAAATGGAGGGCAAAATGAGTTTAGTACCTTACGTCATTGAGCAGACCAGCAGAGGAGAAAGAAGTTATGATATCTATTCAAGACTTCTTAAGGACCGAATCATTTTCCTTGGAGAAGAGGTAAACGATGTCAGTGCGAACCTGATCGTTGCGCAGCTTCTCTTCCTGGAAGCAGAAGATCCTTCCAAGGATATCCAGCTTTATATTAACAGCCCGGGTGGTTCTGTAACTGCCGGAATGGCAATTTATGATACAATGCAGTATATCAAGTGCGATGTATCTACGATCTGCCTTGGAATGGCAGCCAGCATGGGAGCTTTCCTCCTGTCCTCCGGTGCCAAAGGCAAGAGATATGCACTGCCGAATTCGACGATCATGATCCATCAGCCATCAGGCGGTGCACAGGGGCAGGCTACAGAGATCCAGATCGTAGCTGACCAGATCGCAAAAACCAAAAAGAAGCTGAACGAGATTCTTTCTGCGAATACCGGACAGCCTCTTGAGATTGTGGAAAAAGATACTGACCGTGACAACTATATGACAGCGGAAGAAGCTAAGGCATACGGCCTGATCGACGGTGTTGTGATCCACAAATAATGCGTAAGAAAAGACTCCTGTAAAGACACAGGAGTCTTATCTTGCTTTAAAAAGGAATTTTAAATGTCTGCGAGAGACGGACATTTACGCTTAGAAAGGAAACAAAAAGATATGGCAGATAAAGTAAAAGAAGGAAAGGTAAGATGCTCCTTTTGCCATAAGACTGAAGATCAGGTACGCAAGCTGATCGCAGGTCCGGATGGAGCATATATTTGTGATGAATGTATCGGGATCTGCTCCGAGATCATGGAAGAAGAATTCAGTATGTATGATCATGAGGCAGATTATGAAACAGGGATCAACCTTCTGAAACCGGAAGAGATCCACAGTATCCTGGATGAGTATGTGATCGGACAGGATGATGCCAAGAAGGCACTTTCCGTAGCTGTTTACAATCATTACAAGAGGATTCTTGCTTCAAGAAACCTGGACGTGGAGCTGCAGAAGAGTAATATCCTGATGCTTGGTCCGACCGGTTCCGGTAAGACACTTCTTGCACAGACACTGGCAAGACTGCTGAATGTTCCTTTTGCCATCGCAGATGCCACTACTCTCACAGAGGCAGGTTATGTTGGCGAGGATGTTGAGAACATTCTTCTGAAGATCATTCAGGCAGCCGATTACGATATTGAGCGTGCCCAGTACGGAATCATCTATATCGATGAGATCGATAAGATCACAAGAAAATCCGAGAATACCTCCATCACCAGAGATGTGTCCGGTGAGGGCGTACAGCAGGCACTTCTGAAAATTCTGGAAGGAACCGTTGCAAGCGTACCTCCTCAGGGAGGAAGAAAGCATCCTCATCAGGAATTTATCCAGATCGATACTACAAACATCCTGTTCATTTGCGGTGGTGCTTTTGACGGACTGGAGAAGATCATCGAGGCAAGACAGGATACCAAATCCATTGGTTTCGGAGCAGAGGTTTCCGAGAAGGAAGACCGCAATGTGGGCGAAGTTCTGAAGGAGGTTATGCCGGAGGACTTTATTAAATTCGGTCTGATCCCGGAGTTTATCGGACGAGTTCCGGTCGTGGTAACCTTGGATTCTCTGGATGAAGAAGCACTGATCCGTATTCTGAAGGAGCCTAAGAATTCCCTCACAAAACAGTACGACAAGCTTTTTGAGCTGGATGGCGTGCAGCTTGAGTTCCAGGATGAAGCACTTGAGACAGTTGCCCGGAAATCTCTTGAGAGAAAAACAGGTGCCAGAGGACTTCGTGCCATCATGGAGCATACCCTGATGGATCTGATGTACAAGACACCATCGGACGACACCATCCGTAAGTGTATCGTCACAAAAGAGGCAGTGGAGGGAACCGGAGAGCCGGAGATCATCCACGGGGAGGCCAAGGCTCCTGCAAAAAAAGCAGGACGCAAAACATCCCGTTCGAGAAAGAAAGGCAAGCCGGAAACAGCTTGATGAAGGGAATGACATAAATGACAAATCAGGTCAATATATTGCCAATGATCGCTCTCCGTGGGACTACAGTCCTTCCGGATATGATCGTACACTTTGATGTGAGCAGGGAGAAATCTATCCGTGCCGTGGAAGCAGCCATGCTCCATGACCAGAAGATCTTTCTGCTGACACAGAAGGATCCTGAGGTGGAAATACCGGAACTTACGGATCTGTATCAGGTAGGAACCGTCGCTTATATCAAGCAGGTGGTGAAGCTTCCGCAGGATCTTTACCGGGTTCTGGTAGAGGGACTGGACAGGGCAGAGGTTCTGGGCCTGGAGCAGGAGGAACCATATCTGAAGGCGGAATGCGAGATCGTTATGGCACAGGAAGAGGATTACCCGGAACCGGTAAAGGACGCCATGCTTCGCAGCATCCGGGAGCTTTTTCAGAGATACTGCAGAGAAAGCGGAAAAGTAAGCAAGGATCTGGTAACCCAGATCATGAACATCGAAGATGTGCAGGAAACTATCGACCAGATCGCAGTAAATCTTCCGATGGCGTATCAGAACAAGCAGAAGCTTCTGGAAGCAGTGTCTTTGAATGACCGTTATGAGATCCTTGGAGCGCTTCTTGGCAGCGAGATCGAGGTGATCCATATCACTAAAGATCTTCAGCGCAAGGTGAAATCCCATATCGACAAGAATCAGAGAGAGTATATCCTACGGGAACAGCTGAAAACCATCCGTGAGGAGCTGGGCGAGGAGAATACTGCTGATGATATCGATGAATTTAAAAAACAGCTGAAGGAGCTGGATGCATCTGATGAAGTAAAAGAGAAGATTTCCAAGGAGATCAGCCGTTTTAAAGGAATGGCAGCCAGTGCTGCAGAGGCAACGGTGCAGAGAGGCTATCTGGAAACCGTTCTTGTACTTCCGTGGAATAAGAAATCCGAGGATTCCGAGGATCTTGAGAACGCATGGAAGGTTTTGGAAGAGGGTCATTACGGACTGAAAGAGGTCAAAGAGCGTATCATGGAATTTCTTGCTGTACGTAAGCTGACCCACAAGGGAAAGAGTCCGATCCTCTGTCTGGTGGGACCTCCGGGAACCGGAAAAACTTCCATTGCACGTTCTGTGGCAGAGGCCATGAACAAGAAATACGTCCGCATCTGTCTTGGAGGTGTCCGTGATGAGGCTGAGATCCGTGGCCACAGAAAGACTTACGTCGGTGCCATGCCAGGAAGGATCACAGTCGCACTGAAGGAAGCCGGAGTCAGCAACCCGCTGATGCTTCTTGATGAGATCGACAAGACCAGCAGCGATTATAAAGGAGATACCTCCGCAGCACTTCTGGAGGTTCTGGATCCGGAGCAGAACAGTAAGTTCAATGATCACTATGTGGAGATTCCCCAGGATCTTTCCGAGGTACTGTTTATTGCCACTGCAAATGATGTTCAGGGAATCCCGAGACCTCTTCTTGACCGTATGGAGCTGATGGAAATCCCGGGATATACGGAAAATGAGAAGGAACATATCGCAAGGGAACATCTGATCCCGAAGCAGATGGAGATCAACGGTATTCCGGAAGGCAAGCTGGTGATCCAGCCGGCAGCTCTTGGCAAGCTGATCAATAATTATACCAAGGAAGCAGGAGTCCGTTCTCTGGAGAGAAGTATCGGACGTATCTGCAGAAAAACTGCACGTGCTATCATGGAAGAGGGTAAGGATAAGGTAGTTGTCACATCCAGAAATATTTCCAGATTCCTTGGCAAAGAACGATATAACTATCTGATGGCAAATGAGAAGGATGAGATCGGGATCGCCCGCGGTCTTGCATGGACACAGGTAGGCGGTGATACCCTGCAGATCGAAGTCAATATCATGCCCGGAAAAGGCGAGCTGCTTCTTACCGGACAGCTTGGAGATGTGATGAAGGAATCTGCACAGGCAGGTATCAGCTATATCCGTTCAGTTTCTGACCAATATGAGATCGATCCGGAATTTTTCCAGAAGCATGATATGCATGTACATATCCCGGAGGGTGCCGTTCCGAAGGATGGCCCATCTGCCGGTATTACAATGGCAACTGCCATGCTGTCTGCAATTATCGAAAAACCGGTACGTGCGGATCTTGCCATGACCGGTGAGATCACCTTAAGAGGCCGTGTGCTTCCGATCGGCGGACTGAAAGAGAAGCTGCTTGCAGCTAAATATGCCAGGATCAAAGAAGTCCTTGTTCCGGAAAAAAATCGTCCGGATATCGAGGAGATGGACAGAGAGATCATCCAGGGACTGGATATCCGGTTTGTGGATAACATGAAAGAAGTTCTCGGTGAAGCTCTTGTATAAACAAAAAACAGAAAAACCCTGCCCTGACCTTCAGGACAGGGCTTTTAAAAGAAAAGGGAGGAATAACGAATGGTAATCAAAAACGTATCGCTGGATATCGTCTGCGGCATCACAAGCAAGATCCCGGACACAGGAAGGCCGGAGGTAGCTTTTGCGGGAAAATCAAATGTAGGGAAATCCTCCCTGATCAATGGTCTGATGAACCGCAAGGCCCTGGCAAGAACCAGCGCACAGCCGGGAAAAACACAGACGATCAATTTTTATAACATTAATGAGGCAATGTATCTCGTAGACCTGCCGGGCTACGGCTACGCCAAGGTTTCTGCAGCAGAGAAGGAAAAATGGGGAAAAATGATCGAGGGCTATCTTCATAATTCCAAAGAGCTCCGTGCGGTTTTTCTCCTGGTGGATATCCGCCACAAGCCTTCCGCCAATGACAAGCAGATGTATGACTGGATCTGTCACAACGGATATGAGCCGGTGATCATCGCGACCAAACTTGACAAGCTGAAACGCAGCCAGGTGGCAAAAAGCCTGAAGGAGATCCGCATCGGACTGGGCCTTCCGAAAGAGGGAAAGATCCTTCCGTTTTCTGCGGAGACGAAGCAGGGAAGAGACGAGATATGGGCACTGATCGATGAGTTGACCGGCCTTGGTGAACCGGCAGCTACAGAGGATTAAGGAGAGCAGAAAAGATGGGAATTATCAAGGCGCTTAAGCTGGGATTTGACTATCAGAGATACGATGATGACGGCAATGTGGTAGACATGCAGCGTGCAGTCAATGATGTGGACCTGGACATTAAAGCAGGAGAATTTGTGGCAGTTCTGGGACATAACGGATCTGGAAAATCCACACTGGCGAAGCATATGAATGCGCTTCTGATCCCAACAGAGGGAACGATGCTGGTGGACGGGATCGATACCGCCAGAGAGACCAAACTCTGGAAGGTACGCCAGAAGGCAGGAATGGTATTTCAGAATCCGGATAACCAGATCATAGGAACCGTTGTGGAAGAGGATGTAGGCTTTGGTCCGGAAAATATGGGAGTTCCTACAGATGATATCTGGAAACGGGTGAATGACAGCCTGGAAAAAGTCGGTATGACAGCCTATCGTTATCAGTCCCCAAACAAGCTTTCCGGAGGGCAGAAGCAGAGAGTGGCTATTGCAGGCGTGATGGCCATGCGCCCGCGGTGCATCATTCTGGATGAGCCTACCGCTATGCTGGATCCTAACGGAAGAAAGGAAGTCCTGGAGGCAGTGCGGGAGCTGAACCGTAAGGAAAAGGTAACAGTCATTCTGATCACCCATTACATGGAGGAAGTGATCCATGCTGACCGTGTTTATGTCATGGACAGCGGAAATGTTGTGATGCAGGGAAATCCCAAAGAGATTTTTTCCCAGGTGGATACCCTTAAGGCGTATGGACTGGATGTACCACAGGTAACACTTCTTGCATATGAACTGAAGAAATCCGGCGTGGATGTTCCGGATGGAATACTGACTACAGAGGAGCTGGTGAGCGCATTATGTCAATCGAATTAAAAAATGTAACCTATACCTACAGCCCCGGGACAGCCTATGAGAGCCATGCGCTGAAGGATGTCAGCCTTGTGATCCCGGACGGCCAGTTTATCGGGATCATCGGACACACAGGAAGCGGAAAATCCACGCTGATCCAGCATCTGAATGCGCTGGTACAGCCAACATCCGGCCAGGTTCTGTATAACGGAGAAGATGTGTGGGCTGAGAAATATGACCGGAAACAGCTCCGCAGCGAGGTTGGTCTGGTGTTCCAGTACCCGGAGCATCAGCTGTTTGAAAATGATGTGATCTCGGATGTATGCTTCGGACCTATGAATCAGGGACTTTCCAGGGAAGAAGCAGAGAAAGAAGCGAAGCAGGCGCTGACTCAGGTTGGAGTAAAAGAGTCCAATTTCAAGAAATCACCCTTTGAGCTTTCCGGAGGCCAGAAAAAAAGGGTAGCTATTGCAGGGGTTCTTGCCATGAACCCGAAGATCTTGATCCTGGACGAGCCCACAGCAGGGCTTGACCCGAAGGGCAGGGATGATATCCTGGATCAGATCGCAGAGCTTCATAAGGTGCGAGGGATAACCATTGTTCTGGTTTCCCACAGCATGGAGGATATTGCGAAATACGTGGAGCGCCTCATTGTTATGAATCACGGAGAAGCTGTATTTGATGATGAGCCGAAGAAGGTTTTTTCCCATTATAAGGAACTGGAAACCATGGGACTTGCCGCACCGCAGATCACTTATATCATGCATGCGCTGAAGAAACATGGGCTGCATGTGGATGCAGATGCCACAACGGTGGAGGAAGCCAGAGACAGTATCCTTGCCGCACTTGCGCAGGCGAACTCTCCATTACTGAACAAAGGAGGGGCGGAAAAATGATCAGAGATATTACCATTGGCCAGTATTATCCGGCCAAATCCGTTCTTCACAGACTGGACCCACGGACCAAATTTCTGGGAACTCTGGGATTTCTGATCTCTGTGTTCCTGTTCCATACATTTCTCGGATATGCGGTGGCAACAGCATTTCTGGTAGCCATGATCGCAATATCCAAGGTTCCGGTGAAATTCATGTTCAAGGGTCTGAAGGCTATCGTTATGATCCTTCTGATCACGGTTGTGTTCAATATCATCCTGACGCCTGGCGAAGTGCTGTGGCGTTTCGGGATCATCAAGGTCACAAGGGAAGGCCTTGTTCTTGCAGGAAGAATGGCGATTCGTCTTGTTTACCTTGTGATCGGATCTTCCATCATGACATTGACTACCACGCCGAATCAGCTGACAGATGGTCTGGAGAGACTGCTCCGTCCGCTGAACAAGATCCGGGTGCCGGTACATGAGATCGCCATGATGATGTCCATTGCCCTTCGCTTTATCCCGATCCTTCTGGAGGAGACGGATAAGATTATGAAAGCTCAGTCTGCCAGGGGGGCCAGCATTGACAGCGGAAGCCTTCTGAGCAGGGCAAAGGCCATGGTGCCGATACTTATTCCTCTGTTTATCAGCGCGTTTCGCAGGGCTGACGAGCTTGCCACGGCAATGGAATGCCGCTGCTACAGAGGCGGCGAGAACAGAACCAGGCTCTATGAACTTAAATTCTCAGGAATAGATATAATGAGCTGGTTATATGTTTTAATATTGCTTGGAATAATTCTTTCACTGAATTTTGGATTTGGAAGTTTTTAATATGGAAAATATAAAAAATATTGCAATGAGAATCAGGTATGACGGAACAAATTACCACGGCTGGCAGTCTCAATCTAATGGGGTAACTGTTCAGAGCACTATAGAAAAGGCTCTTTCGGAACTGACCGGGTCTGATGTAAAAGTCACAGGCTGCAGCAGAACCGACGCCGGCGTACATGCTTTGGATTATATTTTTAATTTTAAATCAGAAACAAAAATCCCGGTGGAAAAACTGCCGTACGCGTTGAATTATAGGTTAGAAGACGATATAACCGCCCTGGAAGCCTGGGTTGCGGCGGATGATTTTAATTCGCGTTTTTCTGTAAACGGAAAGCGGTATATTTATAATATTTGGAACAGCGCTTTAAAAA
>OGRJ01002289.1_pt1 | contig 14096 bp, 12 predicted proteins | sample 1553411 | NCBI WGS metagenome assembly OGRJ01 (sample SAMEA2580084, study PRJEB22360) | human gut metagenome | biome: human gut; feature: human-associated habitat; material: faeces | place: Denmark | collected 2008/2010
CATATTTTCAATATTATTTTATTTTTAAATTTTTTCATTCTTTTTAAATTATCTATTTCTACATATTGGTAAGGATAGAAAGGATTACCTTATGAAAAAATTTTATAAACTCTTATTTATACCAATCTTTTGTCTCGTCATGCTATCAAATACTACTTCCACTGTTTCTGCTGCAAATAACTGGGCTGGTTTTCAACATGTTACAATTGGATTGTCTTTCAAAAAGTGGGGGTTAGCATCTTTCTATACCACTGTCATTCCAAGCAAAAGTTCTTACTATTCTAAAATTAATATGAAATTGCAACGATATTCTGGTGGTAAATGGCATACTTTAACTAGTGGCACTAATGGAGATACTAGTATTAATATGTATAGCCGTGGCTATTATGTAACAAAAGGTTATACATACCGAGTTTACAGCACTGCCACAGTCTACAAATCTAAAGGCGGTAAAAAAATAAACAGTGATACTTTCATCTACAAAAACAAATATTAAAGTTCTAAAAAACTAATCAATTATTCACATAATCCTTACTCGTCACAAAAAAGGCAGGTTTTTCCTGCCTTTTTGACGTTCCCTCGAAATCTTTGTTTACAGCCTCAAAATTTTTTTGCCAAAAAGTTCCCTTTTTTTCTAAAACGCTAGTTTACAATATGTAAGAGAGATATGGTAAAATTTTTATTGCAACTGTTAACCATTAAGCACAAATAATAACAAGCAATCACAAAAACATAACGAAAACCCTATTTTTGTTTACATTGACGTGATTTATTAAATTGAATATAAATTTCAATTCATATCTTAATACCATCTACACTCTCTTACATGACAAAGCAGTGTGGAAACTCATCACTTTCACACTGCAAAAAACGATCGGAGTTTTCCACTTCTCCGATCGTTTTTATCGTACTCTATTTTGTTTTGGTTGTACTTCCGAATCCGCCATTTCGTACTTCTGTTACATCATCGTCAATTGTAACGCCATACTGCATAAAGATTCCCTGTACCATACCTGTTCCCTGTTCAACAGAAACTGTTTTTCCTTCATTACTGTCATTTGTTAATTTTACGAAGATATGTCCTTCATTATCTGAATAAAAATAGTCACTGTCGATAATTCCAACTGTGTTATTCATCTGCAGACGGAATTTAAATCCAAGACCGCTTCTTGGAAAAATATTTAATACCCAGTCTTCTTCGATAAAGACTCTGATTCCTGTTGGAATCTTAATTGTCTCACCTGGTTTTAATGTAAAATCAACCGGACTAAAGAAATCGTATCCTGCTGATCCTCTGGTTGCTCTCTTTGGAAGTTTGATTCCATCGTAAATTGCTTTGATCTCTTCATCTGAAGTTCCTGGAAAACTGTCTTTCCAGCTTTCTTCAAACTGCTCAAAGCTTACTTTATGAAACTGTGCAATTTTGTTCATCTGTATCTCCTGTAATCTTCATTCTTTATATTTCAACGCCACTTATTTTATCAGACTCATCTGTTTGTTTCAATAGGATGAAAGTTTTTTCAATGATTCAAACTGATATCCTTCTTTCTTCAGATTCGTGATCACTTCATCCAATGCTTCCGCATTTGACTGTGAGACGTTATGCATTAATGGGATGGCTCCATTATGTGTGTATTTCTTAAAATGTTCCACTACGTATTGCTTCCCTGGTTGCTTATTAACATCAAAGTCCACATATGCCATACTCCAAAATATCGTCTTATATCCCATTGATTTTGTTAATTTTAAAGTCTTTTCATTGTATTCCCCCATTGGAGGGCGAATGAAATGATCCATCTCATATCCTGTTGCCTCTTTACAATACTCAGCACAATCTATAATTTCCTGTTTATTATCTCTGTCTGATAATGTTGGCATACTTTTGTGATGTACCGTGTGGTTTCCAACAATATGTCCTTCCTTCTTCATCCTCCTTACAAGCTCTCTCCCCTCTCTGATAAACGGTTTCGTTACAAAAAAAGCTGCCACAATTTTTTGTTTTTTCAAAACATCCAGAATTTTCGGAGTAAATCCGTTTTCATATCCACAGTCAAATGTAAGAAAAATCTTCTTTTTCTTGCATTTTGGATTTACATAATACGCATCATATTTTGACAGATCAATATGATCAGATACTTCCGGAGTCTGGTGATTTTCATTTCTCTTTAGCCACCAGCGTTCGATTCCTTGTGCCGTCTCTCCCGATGTTTCCTGATATTTCTGCTGGTCTGTATTCAATAGCCTTAATGTACTGGAAGTTGTTTCATTTGATTGTACATTTTTCTTTTCTGCTAATCCCTGACAGGCAGTCAACAAAACCATTACCAAAAAAACAGCTGTCATACATATACTTTTCATCGTTCACGATTCCTTTTTTATATATGTATGAGTAATTTCCTGTATTTATAAATCTTTCATGAAATCTTTTTTGATAATGATCTCTGGCTAATGTTTGAATATCCTCATCTGTAAGTTGCAGCTCTTTCGCACTTGCGATCTCTCCCCAATGTTCCTTAAGTTGTCTCGCATCTTCTTTTTCTTGTTTTATTTTCTGACTTTTTTTAATTTTTTCATTTTTTTCATAATTTTGTTTTTTCAGATTTTTTTCCATGCGATTGGGAAGAATATTTTCCAAATAGTAAAGAAGATTTATCTTAATCTTTCTCTTTGTATGTTCCATATTGGTCAATCTGTCAAACAGAAACACTACTATTCCAAACATTACTCCAACGATCAGCTGTCCTCCCCAGAAATTAATATCTGAATTCATCAAAATTCCTTTTACTGCTCCAAGACAGCCTAGTCCAATACACAAGATCCCACAGATTTCTGGAATCTGTTCCAGAAAAAATGAATTTATCCCCATGATCTTATTCGCTTCAAGATATTTATCCACAATACAGCTGATATTATTCACTTTTGTTTGCAGATTATAATAGTTTTCTATTTTCTTTTTTAATGTGCCGATCCAATACCGTTTTGGTCTCTCCATTTCTTCTGAAGATACTAACAATCTATGATAATTTGCCCAAACTATGACCTTAGTAAGAACTGCGATCACCATTGCTGTTATAAATCCTTTCATAAAAAAAGTTTCCCTTAACATTTCCATAGATACCACTCCTTTTCATCATATATATGTTACTTATGATTATAAAAGGATATCTATCGAAACTTAAGAGAAACCGTCCTACAAAGTTAGACTACATTCTGTCTAATATTCCAAGAACCAGACGAACAATGTGTTTTATTGCCGCTTTTTCAAATTCTTCGTAACTTCCTGCTGCTTCCTGATCTGCTTTATCAGAAATCGCACGTAATACGATAAATGGAATCTGATTTAAATGCGCTGCCTGTGCCATTGCTGCACCTTCCATTTCAGCACAATATCCATCAAATTCATTGATCAGATAATGTTTCTTATCATTGTCTGAAATAAACTGATCTCCACTAACAACTCTTCCTACATAACAATTAATATCTGGATTCACTTCTTCACATGTTTTCTTCGCAAGCTCGATCAGATCTTTATCGGCTTCAAAGTAAGACGTATCCATCCTAGGAATTTCTCCAACTTTATATCCAAAGACTGTCGCATCCACATCATGTTGTACCGCATCTTTTGAAATTACGATATCTCCGATTTCGATATCTTTATATAATCCACCTGCTACACCTGTATTGATCACCGCTTCTACATCAAATTTATCTGCAAGAATCTGTGTGCAAAGTGCCATATTGACCTTTCCAATTCCACTTTGTACAACTACTGCATCTTTTCCTTTTAACGTTCCAGAATAAAAATCCATACCTGCACAAGTTACTTTTTCTTTATTCTCCATAGCTTCGATCAGCTGACTGACTTCTTCTTCCATGGCTCCGATAATACCAATCATATCTGTTCTCCTTATCTTTGTAATATCATTTAATTTCAGTTTACGGGAAATCTTAAATCCTGTCAATTACGAAACCTTTCGTCCAATGCTTGAAATACGTGCTTTCTTGCTCTATAATTCATTATGTATATTTTCAGAAAGTTTTTCTAATATACAATTTTAATTTTACAGGAGGATAATTTTATTATGGTATATAAAACAAAAGGAACTTGTTCTAGTGAAATCGAATTTGAAGTAGAGAATGGAATCTTAACAGACATCCATTTTGTTGGCGGATGCCAGGGAAATACAACTGGTGTTGCTGCATTAGCAAAAGGACTTCCAATTGATGAAGTCATCGACAAATTATCTGGAATCCAGTGTGGTTTCCGTGGAACTTCATGTCCAGATCAGCTTTCTAAAGCGCTGATCGAGTACAAAGAAAATCATTAATGGGGTGAGAAAGAATCATGAAACGAATCGTATTAACCGGTGGAGGAACTGCCGGACATGTTACACCGAATATGGCACTTGTACCAAAACTGATCGATGAGGGATATAATATTTATTACATTGGATCTTACGAAGGTATGGAAAAGAAACTGATTGAAGATATCGGTATTAAATATTTCGGAATTTCTTCCGGAAAATTGCGTAGATATTTTGACATCAAAAACTTTTCTGATCCATTCCGTGTGATCAAAGGATTTTTTGAAGCGAAAAAAATCTTAAAGAAACTCCGTCCAGATGTTGTATTTTCTAAGGGTGGATTTGTTACTGTCCCTGTTGTATTTGCTGCAAAGCAACTTCATATTCCGGTTATCATTCATGAGTCTGATATGACACCAGGATTAGCTAACAAATTAAGTATTCCTAGCGCAAGCAAGGTATGCTGTAACTTCCCTGAGACAGTCAAACTTCTTCCTGAAGGTAAAGCTGTTTTAACAGGTTCCCCAATCCGTGAAGAATTATTTACAGGAAAACGTGAGGAAGGACTTCGTCTTTGTGGATTTAACGAAGATAAACCAGTACTTCTTGTTATCGGTGGAAGTCTTGGATCTGTTGCGATCAACAATGCGATCCGTAACAATATTGATGCATTACTTGAGAAATATCAGATCATTCATCTTTGCGGACGTAACAACCTTGATGAAAGCCTTGAAGGCAGAGAAGGTTACAAACAGTTTGAATATGTAAAAGCTGAATTAAAACATTATTTTGCATGTGCTAACGTTGTTGTATCCCGTGCTGGAGCCAATGCGATCTGTGAACTTCTTGCACTTCGCAAGCCTAATATTTTAATTCCTCTTGGATTAGAAGCCAGCCGTGGAGACCAGATCCTGAATGCTGAATCTTTTGAAAAGCAGGGTTACAGTTATGTACTTCAGGAGAAAGATGTTACGAGTGAGACTTTATTAAATGCTGTTAACAGCGTTTATGAAGACCGTGATAAATATGTGGAAGCAATGAATACAAGTGAGCTTGCAAATCCAATTGAAACGATTGTGAATCTTGCCAATCAGTTAGCTTCTCAAAAAAGAAAACGATAATCTTATTAATTACTTATTTAAAAAGCACGAGACTGCTACTTTCTATGGCAATCTCGTGCTTTTTATTTTCAAGAAAAACTATACGCTATTATTTATTTTTCTATTATTTAACTTTATAAGATTTTACTGTGCTGTAAGCTCCATAAAGTTTTGTTTTTCCTACAGTTTTGTATGATCTTACTCTTACATAATATTTTTTCTTAGATTTTAATTTACTGATAGTTTTCTTATATGTTTTATAAGATTTTACTGTATATGTCTTCGCACCTTTTAAGTTTTTCTTTGTTGCGATCTGAACCTGATATCCTGTTGCATTGCTATCTTTTGTCCATGTGATCGTTAATTTCTTTTTAGCAGTTTTTGCTTTTACGCTCTGTTTTTTAGGTGCAACTTTGATTGTGATCTTCTTTGTAACAGTATTATAGTTGCTTCCGCTTGCTGTTACTGTGATTGTTGCGATCCCTGTTCCTTTTACAGATACTGTTCCATTAGAAGAAACTGTTGCTACTTTCTTATTACTTGAAGCATAGCTTACTTTCATCCCTGTTGTTGCTTTTGCACCAAGGTTGAAAGATTTGCTTCCAATTGCTGTATTAACTGTTGTTTTTGCTTTTGTTGTAAGCGTTCCTTTTGCTTTATTAACCTTTACAGAAACTTTTACATCCTGATATTTTGCAGATTCAAATGTTACAACATAAGTTCCTACAGCAACATTTTTATTGAAAGTAAGAACTCCATCTTTATATTCATAAGAGTCTTCACTCAGTACTTTAGATCCATTTTTTACTTTTGCAACTGTATATGCAGCATCTTCTGGAACTTTAGATGTATCAACAAATACCTTTATTCCTTTTGGATTATATGTAACATCTTTTGCTGTAATTGTTGCATCATCTGCTAATAAAGGTTTTACCATAGCTGTTACTTTCACAGTTGCATATGAACCTGATTTTGATTCTAATGTTACATAATATGCTGTATCTATGCTTGCTTCTACACTACTATTTAATGTTAACACTCCATCTTTATAGCTATACTGATCCTCTGTTAAAGATGGGACACCTTTTCCTGTTCCCTTTGTGATTTTTGTTACTTCAAAATCATTTCCTGCTGGAAGATTATTAAATGTTACCTTTGTACCATCCTTGCTTCTTTCCACATCATTTACTGTAACATCTACATAAGGTGCTACTTTCAGATTTAAATTATCAATCACAATATCTTTTCCATCACACGCTGGAACCTGTGTTACACCGCCTTTTCCAGATTCTTCATAGGCCTCTGTTTCTCTTAAGATATATGTAATCTTTTTAATTGTTTTTCCACTTAAACTCTGTGTGTGTTTATATGACATATGGTTACCATGAGGTTCGCTGAATGAAATTGCTGAAAATGCAATTTCTTTTGGCTTTAACCATAAATTATCCTCATGAAGCATTCCATATTTTGCTCCATCTGTAGTTTCAATGATCGCACCTTCCATGCTCTTCTTTGTAACATAAGAAGGTAATCCTTCAACAGAAATCTGCCAGTTTCCCCATTTTGAAGTTGATGTGATACTTGCTGTCGCATTCTCTAATTTTGTTCCTTCATCATTTGTTGCTCTAAATGTTCCATCTCCATTTAATTCTTTATAATTATCAAATGCTGTATTAGAGAATTCTGCATTTTCAAGATATTTATATACAGATAATCCCTTATTTTTATTTTCCTGATATGCATTATAATATGACTCATATAATGCTGCTGGAATTCTGATCTGAACATTTGCAATACCATTAATATTTACACCTGTTGCTGCTTCCCCTGTTTCATTATTTTGCACATTCTGTGTAAAATATGTTGCTGCAAATCCTGTAGATTTCTGTGTAGTTGCTGAAGTTACTGCATCATATTCTCCATTTTTATATGTTGCATCAACGATATCTCCTTTAGATAAATTTAATGTTGATACATCTGATACCTTATTTAACTCCCCATAATAGTAATCTGCATATTCCATATTAACTGTTGCATAATAATACCCATCAATATCTGTTAAAGTTTTTGGATCCTTTAATCCTGTTGCTTCGTCTGCTTTGACGATCGCTACATTATGAAATACTGCTGGTACATTTACAGGTCCTGCCAGCATTGCAGCTGCCATAGCTACAGATAGACCTTTTTTCCACATTGTCTTTCTCATGTGAAACCTCCTTTTAAATAAGTTAAGTAAAATAATAATGTGCTTATATTTCGGCATAAGTACTGAAATACCTACATACATTTATCTAAATTTTTGCACTTGTCATAGCATCTTTATTAGTTGTGACTAACTATATGATCAAAAAAAGACACCTCAAAATAAGATCGGGTGTCTTTCTAAATGTTTTTGTTATGCTACAAACTTTGTGCAAAAATACAGACCCCAATAAACAATACAAGTTTCAGGAGAATGATAATGATTTCATTACCTTTTAATTTTTTACCTGAACCCAGATGAATGTTCTGTTTCGGGCATACATCAACACATTGCATACAATGAATGCATTCTCCTCCATTCTTCTGGTCCCTTTTGATCTGGTAATCTACAGGGCACTTGATCTCACATGCACGGCATTTCGGTATACAGTTGCTTCTGTCTCTATCTAGTACAGAAAACGGCAATACCGGTAACCATGCAAAGATTGCTCCCATCGGACATAGATATTGGCAGAAAAATCTTTCTTTAAGGCACATACCTACCAGTATCAGTACAAAGATGATCCATCCGGCTAAATATCCGGCATCTGGAATCTTACCTGTGTACAACATGGAAAATACTTCCCAAGGACTGGTTCCATGGAATTTTTTTGTAAATCCTAATGCATAAATCAGCATTAAGACTAATAACATGATATATTTAATTTTTTGAAGTTTTCGTCCGGTCTCTTCTGATACCCACGGAAGCTTCTTTTTCACTTTTTTCTGAACCCATTTTGAAAATGCATACATTCCATCTCCCAAGGTTCCAAATGCACAGGCATATCCGCAGAAGAATCTTCCAAACAAAATGGTAAATCCACATAAAGCGATCAGCATTACTAAGAATGCATTCTGCTCGATCGGCTTGCCTGCTCTGATCTGTTCAATCACATATCTCACACCAGAAAATGCCGATGTGTATAATGCCGGCATCCATAGGAAAAATATGATCTGAATGATCTGTCGTCCAAGACGTCTTATGTCTCTCTTTTGTCTAAGGTCCATTATGACGCCTCCTTCAAAGCATTCTGTACAGCTGCAATGATACCTTTTGAACTGTATGTTGCTCCACTGGCTACATCGACATCCACTGTCTGCTTTTGTTTCATTGTATCTATTATTTTTACTGCATTATTAAAATATGCACTATCTTCATTTTTGGCTTCTTTGATCTGAATGTCATCAATAGAACCATTCTTTATGGTCACATTCACAACGATCTGACCTCCAAACCCTTGACCACTACCTTGATAAGTTCCGTCTTTCCAAGAACCTGAACCACTATTTTGGGCTGCAATCTTCGCTTCTTTTTCCGCTCGGATCGTTGCAATATTGTGGTATACAAGACATATTCCAATGATCAAGGCAAGATTTAAAAGCCTCATTAAGAAATGCTTATACTGCTTTAATTGTTTCATCTTCTCTCTGTTCCTCTATTTACTTGTTAATCTTTGAAATAGCATCTTTATATGCTTTAACCAGTGCATTGCTTGAGCATGTTGCTCCACTGACTGTATCGTATTTTTCTGGTATTTCAAATCCATAACTGATCAACTTTGGTACCATAGTCTTCTGTGCCATGTTGTACCAAGCAGACATATATCGATCTGACCATTTAATATTCTGAATATTCTTTACCTTATTGTCAGCAGAAATAACAACTTCTAATGTTAATTTGTAAGCATCAAATTCTTCATCTTCATCTGGCTCACACACTGCTGATCCCTCATAAATTTTGTCTTCTTTCTCAACTGGTGTTGTAGTATTATCATCTTTTGATGTATTATTATTATTATTGTTGTTGTTATTACTGTTGTTGCTGTTATTACTGTTGTTATTATTGCTATTTGATGTATTAGAATTTGTGTTATCTTTCTTAGCTACAGCTTTCTTCAATGCATTTCGTACTGCTTCCATGATTCCATTTGAACTGTAAGTTGCTCCACTGACTGCATCAACTTTATCTGTATTGGCTGTCTGCATTGCAATAATACTGTATGGAACTTCAGACCATGCCTTGTTAAAGTATGCTGCATCGTCTTTTTCATTTTTCACAAGTTTGATCTCTACGATCTTACTTTTTTTAATTCTTACACTGACTATGATATTTCCACGGAATCCTTTTCCTGTTCCTTCATAAACACCATCTTTATATACTCCAGTGACATTATCTGTTGTATCTTTCTTTGCGGTTGAGTTACTGTTGCTTTCTGAATCTAAACTGCTTGATGATCCTTTTACTGCTGCTTTCTTTAATGCATTACGTACCGCTTTGATAATACCATTTGAACTAAATGTAGCTCCGCTGACTGAATCTACATTTGTGCTTTGTTTCTTGATCATTAATGGAAGTAAAATTCCTTTTGCACGGTTAAAATAAGCTGCATCATCGTGATTTTCTAAAATCTTGATGCTTTTAATCTTATTATTTTTAATTGTTACAGATACTTTAACAGTTCCATGATATCCAGATGCAGATCCTGTAAATGTTCCATCTTTATATGTACCTGACTCATCCGCTGTTCCAACGCTTCCTGCTGACTTTGAAGAACCGCTTGCTTTCGCTGCTGTTTTATCCTCTTCCCCTGTCAATGCATTTTTTACTGCTTTGATAATACCATTTGAGCTGTATGTTGCCCCACTGACGACATCTACTTTTAATGACTGTTTTGCAAGAATATTTTTAATAACTCCAGCAGATGCACGATTAAAAAATGCTGCATCGTCTGAATTACTTAATACTTTAATTGCTGTGATCTTATGGTCTTTTACAGTTACAGATACCTTTACAAGTCCTCGATATCCATTTGCCTGTCCTTCATAAGTTCCATCTTTGATCTTACTTAAATCAATATCTCCAGCGTTTGCCTTCTTTGCCTTCTTCTTTTCAGCCGTTGTTGCCGCTTCTACCTGATTCACTCCTGCATTTTTCTGGGACTTTGCTTTCGGAGCAGTGTATCCAAACACACTATTTCCAACCAAACTTATCACGAAAATTGCTGGAACAAACTGAATCAGATTGACTTTTTTTAGTTTATCAATAATTTTCATATTTTCCTTCTCTCTATTTTTTGACTACTTGATACTCATTTTCTGAACTAAAACGTTCTTCAATCCCCTGTGAAATAAGAATTTTATCATTATTGTCCACAAGGATTATATTAAATTCACTGCTATGTTTTTTCCAATACGAAATAGCTTTATCTTTCCCCATAACAAACAATGTTGTTGACAACGTATCCGATAATGTTCCATTTTTACTAATGATCGTTACAGATTTCAGGTCTTTCTCAGATGGTTTTCCTGTTGCCGGATCAATGATATGATGATATCTTTTTCCATTTTTCTCAAAATATCTCTCGTAAGCTCCCGAAGTGATGACTGCTTCATCTGCAGCTTCATATGCTCCGATCATATTTTCTGTATCATCTGGTGACTGAATTCCTACTTTCCAGTAACTTCCATCTATTTTTTTACCAATTGCCTGAACATTTCCCCCAAGACTGATCACACCGCTTTTTACACCATCTTCTTTGTAAACTTTTGCAATTCTTTGGGAAGTATACCCCTTTGCAATTCCGCCAAGATCAATCTTCATATTCTTTTCAAGTGTTACTACATTTGTTTTCTTGTTGATTTTGATCTTCTGACAATCTACATTCTTTAACAGACTTTGAATCTCACTGTCAGATGGTACACGATATTTCTGTGTTGGAAATCCCCATAACTCAACGATGGGATAGACCGAAATATCAAAGGCATCTCCTGATTGTGCTGATTTCTTTTTAGCAAATTCAATTAGTTCTAATGTTTCATCAGAAACTTTCATCTTCTTCTTTTGATTCAGCTGATAGATTTCACTATTTTTATCAACCGCTGACCATAACTGATCTAATCGTTCAATCTCTGATTTTGCATCATCAACTGCCTTTTGTGCATTCTTCCCATATGCTTTTAAATTCATATAGGTATCCATCGCAAAGACCTGTGCACTTGCTTCTTTTGTATTCGCTTCACTGGATACTTCTGTTGTCGTTTTGATACTCTCTTTCTTTCCACATCCAACTGCTGAAACAGCACACAAAACTCCTAATAATCCAATGCATATTAACTTTTTTAATTTCATTTGATTCATCCTTTTTGGTTAGTACTCACTAACGTATAGTTTATAATTATTTAATCTTTGATTCAAGCATTATTATCGAGATTTTTTATCACTAAATATACTATTTCCCATTATATAGAAAATCTTGAGATTTCAAGGGGATTTATTTGCATCAAAAAAGGAACCGCCCATGCTGTCAGGCAATTCCTTTTTCCTTTGCGATTTTTATTTTTTAATTTCGTAGTAACCGTTTGTCTTCTTTGTAACCTTACTTACCTTAACATAGTAAGTTCCTTTTTTCTTTGGAAGTTTTACTGTTTTATCCAGATGTTTCACAGAAGTTTTTACTGTTTTAATTGGTTTTTTCTTACCACTCTGATAGATTGTAAATTTAAATCCACCCTGATCTGCTGCTGTTGATATTTTTAGTTTCTTCTGTTTTTTTGTAGATGTTACTTCTGTTTTATACCAACGTGCTGCTCTTTCATTTGTTGTATAAACTTCTTTCGCATTTAATTTCTTTGCTTTGGATTTCTTATAGGCTACTTTCTTGCTGTAATATTTTCTTTCATAAACAACTGTATTTAACTGTTCTTTGGAAGCATTTAATACGAGACGGTAAGTCCCTTTTGCAAGACCATAAGCCGCTGTTATATCACTTTCTTTTGTGCTCATTGCACTAAATATTTTTGTTCTTCCAATAGTCACCCATTTTCCTTTTTCGCTTTTCTGAATCTTATAGCTTGTTTTTCCACCATTTTCTACTAATGATGCAACAAGGAAACCTGCATATCCTCTTTTTGTCAGCTTAAATGTGTGGTAGGTTTCTTTTCCTTCCCCTTTCTGCATGTTCAGATCATCTTTTACTAATCCTTTGCATTCATTTTCTAACACATAAGCTGTAAGCAGTCCTTCTTTACAGTTTCTTGGGAAGTCTACATAATATGTTTCTCCTGCTTTTACATCTGCCTTTACATATGTTAATGATACTTTTTTGATCAGCTTTTGATCTGCATCATAAATAGCTCCTGCCTGCTGCTCATTATCTCCTGCTATCACTAAGAATAAGGATCCTGATTCAACCGGTGTGATCTTAATCTTTTCAGGATTTTTAAAGTAATTGCGGTTATAATATTTGATTCCTCCAGTCATCATATAATATAATGCATCTTCAGCGTTTCCAAACTTATAAACTTTAACATCTGTTTTGTTCCACTCTGCAGGTTCTGTTTTTCTTGCAGCTTTTTTCATCGTTACTTTCTTTGGAAAATAAGCCTGCTGTACTTTTGCTGCCGCATCTTCGGATGCTGATACCTTTGCCTGTGGAAGCAACATCGTTGCTGATATTGTTGCTGCCATTAAAATACTTAATAATTTACCTCTTGTTTTTTTCATCCTGTTTCCCTCCTTAATTAAATGCATTGAAGTCCATGATCGTATAAGTTCCATTGGTTTTCTTTGTAAGTTTGTTTACTTTGACATAATAGGTTCCTTTACCTTTTGGAAGATTTACAACACCTATACTTTCATTTGTTTTTACTTTTATAGTTTTAATTGGTTTCTTCTTTCCTTTTTTATAAATAGTAAATTTAAAACCTCCGCCATTTGTTGCCTTTGTAATATTGAGAACATTCACCTTATCTGAAGCTTTACGTGTAAATTTATACCATCTTGATGCCGTTTCCCCTTGTGTATAAATATTTTGTACATAGGAATCTTTTTTTATCTTCTTGGCTTTCGATCTCGTATACGCTACATTCTTGTTCATTTTACTTATTCCATATGAAAGACAATATACCTGTCCTTTTTGTGTATTTAATGCAACACGATATTTTCCAGCTTGAAGACCATTGATCACATACTTGTTAATATCAATATAATCATCGGTTCTCGGCTTTATTGTTTTTTTGTATCCTATGTTTATCCAATTGCCTTTCACATACTTTTGTACTTGCACTGTTACGTTTCCCTTATCTTTATGCATAACTTTCAATGCCATTTGTGAAAGAGATCGTTTCGCAATTGAAAATGAATGATACATGGTATTTCCAGTTGCAGATTCTCCATAAGAATTTCCTGCTTGAATTGTTCCAAATCCGTCTTTTAAGACAGCTACTACAATGGATTGTTCTTCTATCTTCTTTGGAAGTTTTATATAAAAAACATCTCCAGCCTTTGCTTTTATCATATATTCTATTTTTTCGTCTGCTGTTAATGTTTCTATTCTATTTTTCTTCGACTGATCATATATCTGTATACTTCCATCATCAGATGCTGTCATAACATAAAATAGTCCTGAATCTTTAAGTGTCACCTTAATCCAATGGTCTTTTTCTTTATAAT
>OGRJ01002290.1_pt1 | contig 14093 bp, 10 predicted proteins | sample 1553411 | NCBI WGS metagenome assembly OGRJ01 (sample SAMEA2580084, study PRJEB22360) | human gut metagenome | biome: human gut; feature: human-associated habitat; material: faeces | place: Denmark | collected 2008/2010
ATGATAAAATTGAATATGTAACAGCCATCATAGGAAAGAATATGATGGCTGTTTTTTATGTTGATATCAGAGAGTAGCCGGCAGATATTTTACAGGGATAAAAAAATTGTAATTTTTGTAATATTTTTTTAACATATTTGGCGGGATATTTTGACAATAAACAGGTCATATGATAAACTTATATAAGTAAAATTGTAGGGAAATACGCTTTTTTAAAATAAACATTTGAGGTGAGAAATATTGGATAAATATGAATATAGGGTGAAGACCGAGCAAATGCTTGATCATCTGGAAAAGAAGGAGTACCAGCAGGCAAAGGAAATTGCCGATGGTATAGACTGGCGAAGAGTAAAGAATGCGTCAATGCTCAATACAGTCAGTGAGATTTATGAATATAACGGTGAGTTTAAGAAGGGGAGAGATATACTGTTCCTGGCATTTGACAGAGCACCGGGAAGCAGAAAAATTGTATATCGTTTAGGCACACTGGCATTGAAGATTAAAGATATCAGAGAAGCAACGGATTGTTATGAAGAATTCGTAAAGCTGGCACCAAAAGATCCGAATCAGTATATTTTAAAATATAAGATTCTGAGAACACAGGGGGCATCGCTGACAGATCAGATTACAGCACTGGAAGAATTTAAAAAAGCGGAATATATTGAAAAGTGGGCATATGAACTTGCCAAATTGTATGATGAAGCCGGAATGACAGCAGAATGTCTGGAAGAATGTGATGATCTGATCTTGTGGTTCAGTGAAGGAAAATATGTATACCTTGCAATGGAACTGAAGATGAAGTATAAGCCACTGACACCACTTCAGCAGGAGAAATATGACAGCCGTCCGGGAGCGGTTAAGAAGAAACCGGAACCGGAGAAACAACCGGAATCAACACTGGAAGAAGTGGATGACGAGAATGAATATAATGAAAGTACAGAAGAGACTGTTGACGTACAAGAAGAGCCGGTCAGAGAGCCAGTGACAGAAAGAGTTGATGAATCTGAAGTTCAGGAAATTCCTCCGCAGGAAGTACCGATGCAGGAAACTGTTGTACAGGAAGAGATTCCACAGGAAGTGCCGATGCAGGAAACTGTTGTACAAGAAGAGATTCCGCAGGAAGAAATTGTAGAAGAAGCTGCAGAAGAAGTCGTGGAAGAAGAACCGGTATATACTGAACCGGAAGAGGCTGCGGAAGAACATGGATCAACGATCAAACAGGTTGTGACGGGAGCTACTTTGGAGGAAGCTTTAGCGCAGGGCATGGCGGTTGCCAATGGCATTACAATTGAAGAAGAAGCAATGAAGGAGCGTGAAGATGAGATTCTGGCGAATGGTCAGATGATGATCGATGATATTCTTCAGAAATGGGAAGAAAAACAGAAAGACCACGAAGCAGCAATCGAGAAGCAGAAAGCAAAAGATGAAGAGCGTCTTCAGAAAGAAAGAGAACAGGCTCGTATCCGCCAGGAAGAAGAACGCAGAGAAGTTGAGAGAAAAGCGGCGGAAGCTGAGGCAAGAAGAAAAGCCGAGGAAGAAGAGGCAGCAAGAAAGGCGGCCGAAGAAGAGGCAAGAAGAAAAGCCGAGGAAGAAGCAGCAAGAAAAGCGGCCGAAGAAGAGGCAAGAAGAAAGGCCGAGGAAGAAGCAGCAAGAAAGGCGGCCGAGGAAGAGGCAGAACCGATAAGCAAGACGCAGAGAATTCCGGATGATATTGTACGTCTGATGGAAGAAATGGGAAATGAAGAGTCGGAAGAAGAACTCTATGAAGAGGATTTTGAAGATGGTTCGGAAACGGAAGAAGACTTCATTGAAGGAATCGAAGAAGAACTTAGCGGAATCGATATGAGCGGAAGCAGTTTTGAAGAAGCCGATTTCGGTGATGAAGATTTTGAAGAAGCTGATTTCGAAGAGGAAGACTTTGAGGATGAAGACTTTGAAGAGGCTGATTTCGAAGAGGAAGACTTTGAGGATGAAGACTTTGAAGATGAGGACTTTGAAGAAGCTGATTTTGAAGAGGAAGACTTTGAGGATGAAGACTTTGAAGAAGCCGATTTTGAAGAAGAAGACTTCGATGCTGATTTTGCGGATGTAGAGGACGAAGAAGAAGACTTCGACGATGATTTTGCAGATGTAGATGATGAAGAGACAGATTTTGATGACGAAGACTTAGAGATTGAAGACGACGAAGAAGCGGATGAAGAGTTAGAAATCGAAGAGCCATCAGAGGAAGAGATTCAGGCAAGAATCAAGAAATCTAAAGGCGGTGTTCCGTTCGATACAGGATTTGTTGTAACCGGAAGATATGATCTGAGTGCTACGAGTGAGATTGGTCTGAAAGCCGGACTTACAGAAGAACAGAAGAAGCTGTTCTCATATTTTGTACCGGTGAGAGGAATGAGCGAACAGATCGTTGAAGTACTTGATAACGACAGAAGGGCACAGAGAGAAGGAACATCCAAGACAGGTAACCTTCTTGTGATTGGTAGAAAAGGATCTGGTAAGACAGTCCTTGCGGTTGATATTGTAAAAGCAATTCAGAAACAGAGAAGTCTGAAACAGGGTAAAGTAGCAATCGTTACAGGTGAATCTCTTAATAAGAAAGAGCTTACGAATATTATTCAGAAGCTGCGCGGCGGAGCGATCATCATCGAGCATGCAGGAAAATTGAATGCGAGAACTGTAAAAGAGTTAAATTATCTGATGGAGAAGAAGACAGGAGAATTGCTCTTTGTACTGGAAGATCAGAGAAAACCTCTGGAGCGTCTGATGACAGCAAACCCGGAATTCAAGAAGAAGTTCAGTTCTAAGCTGGAGCTTCCGGTATTCATCAATGATGAGCTGGTAACATTCGGTCAGACATATGCGAAAGAGAATGGATACAAATTGGATGAGATGGGAATCCTTGCACTGTACAGCCGTATCGATGTAATGCAGAGAGAAGATCATGCAGTATCAGTTGCTGAAGTAAAAGAGATCATGGATGAAGCAATCTCACATTCACAGAAAGCAAATGTAAAACATCTTGCACGAAGAGTATTCGGCAAGGGAACCGACGATTCTGACAGAATTATTCTGAAAGAAGAAGACTTTAGAATTTAACAAAAACGAATACCTGTAAGAAGCTGTCGAGAACAGGATTTACAGGTCGGATTTTGAAAGAGTTTTGACAAACTAAACGGTCAAAGCTCTTTCTTTTTGCCTGTTTGTAAAGTATAATGTTCTTATAAATATGCAGCAGAATGCGAGGGGTAATTATGGCTGAAAAAAAGAAAAAACCATATGAAATAGGTGAATTGGATCAATACCTTTTCGGACAGGGCAATCATTATGAGATTTATGAGAAGCTGGGCGCACATCTGGTACAGAACGGAAAACAAAAAGGTGTGTATTTTGCAGTGTGGGCACCGCATGCGCAGGCGGTATCGGTAGTCGGAGAGTTCAATGAATGGGACACAGAGGCAAATCCGATGAAGAGGGAAGAGCCGCTCGGGATCTATACCTGTTTTATACCAGGTGTGAAGAAGGATCAGATGTATAAATATTGTATCGAGACTTATTCGGGAGAACAGATATTTAAGGCAGATCCATATGCCAATTATGCGGAGTTAAGACCGGGAACAGCATCCAGGGTCGCAGATATTGAGAATATCAAATGGACAGATACAGAGTGGATGACACGTAGAAAGACCTGGAATCATAAGCACGAGCCAATGTCTGTCTATGAGGCACATATTGGTTCCTGGATGCGTCACCCGGGAAGGGAAGATGAAGGATTCTATACATATAGAGAATTTGCCAGGGCAATTACCAAATACATAAAAGAAATGGGTTACACACATGTGGAACTGATGGGAATTGCCGAGCATCCGTTTGACGGATCTTGGGGATATCAGGTGACCGGATACTATGCACCGACATCCAGATATGGGTCGCCGGAAGATTTTGCATGGATGATCAATTATCTGCATAGAAATAAAATCGGTATCATTCTCGACTGGGTACCGGCACATTTCCCGAAGGATGCACACGGACTGGCAGATTTTGACGGAACACCGACGTACGAATATGCAGATCCAAGATTGGGAGAACATCCGGACTGGGGAACGAAAGTATTTGATTTTGGAAAGAATGAAGTAAGGAACTTCCTGATTTCAAATGCGTTATTCTGGGTTGAGAAGTTCCATATAGACGGATTGCGTGTGGATGCGGTTGCTTCGATGCTGTATCTGGATTACGGACGGAAGGACGGAGAATGGGTTGCAAACAAATATGGCGAGAATAAGAATCTGGAGGCGATCGATTTCTTCAGACATCTGAATTCTGTTGTACTTGGAAGAAACCCGGGAGCACTTATGATCGCAGAAGAATCTACGGCATGGCCGCAGGTTACCGGAGATGTAGAAGAAGGTGGATTGGGATTCAGTCTGAAGTGGAATATGGGATGGATGCATGACTTCACAGAATATATGAAACTGGATCCATATTTCCGAAAGGATAACCATCATCTGATGACATTTGCCATGAGTTATGCATACAGTGAGAATTATATTCTGGTATTGTCGCATGATGAGGTGGTACATCTCAAGTGTTCGATGTTGAATAAGATGCCGGGACTTGGATTTGATAAATATGCGAATCTGAAAGCCGGATATGCATTTATGATGGGACACGCAGGAAAGAAACTTCTGTTTATGGGACAGGAATTTGCACAGCTTCGTGAATGGAGTGAAGAACGGGAACTGGACTGGTTCCTGCTGGCCGAACCGGAACATCAGCAGATGAAGATGTGGGTAAAAGACCTTTTACACCTGTATAAGAGGCATAAGGCAATGTATGAGATGGATCAGAGCTGGGAAGGATTCGAATGGATCAATGCGGATGACGGATACAGAAGTATCTACAGCTTTATGAGACATTCGAAAGGTGCAAAGAAGAATCTGTTGTTCGTCTGCAACTTTACGCCGATGGCAAGAGATGATTACAGAGTCGGAGTGCCGAGAAAGAAACAGTATAAACTGATCCTGAACAGTGATGAGGAGAAATACGGCGGAACCGGAGCAGATCGTAAGAAGATATACAAAGCGGAGAAGAAAGAATGTGATGGAAGACCGTATTCATTCGCATACAAATTGCCGCCTTACGGAGTTGCTGTATTCGAGTTTTAATTATATGAAGTCAGTGGCAAAAAACTTTGATGCCTGCGGATAAAAATGCCGGGAAGTGTTGAAACTTCCCGGCATTTTTCGTTTTACTAGACATCTTTATTAATGACTGTATTTAGTTGGAAGAACTGTCGGCTGAGGAATCAGAAGTATCGGAACCAGAGGCATCGGATTCACTGCTGTTTTGTGTGTTGCTCTGGTTATCAGACTGGTTATCTGTACTGTCATTCGATGAAGAATCATCAGCAGAGTTGTCTGTTGTGCCATCATCTGAAGAATCAGCATCGTTGTTCAGAGAATCGTTCTGTGTGTCGCCAGACGGCTCATCAGTGTTATCAGAGTTATCTTCTGTAATGGCATCATCGTTACTCTTGTCTGTGTCGTCTTTCTTAGAATTGCTTCCACCGAACAGATCTTTGAAGAACTTCTTGATCTTGCCCCAGAATCCGCTGTCATCACTGTTGTCATCCGAAGTATCATCCGAAGCGGCATCTGAACTGTCTGTGCTGTTGGAAGAATTGTCGGAAGAATCCAGTGTACTGTTAGTTACGACATCATCACCGAGTGCGCTGTCATCCGTGCCGTTAATGATTCCGCCATCGGAACTGTCATCGCCGCCGAAGATACCTTTGATAGAACTCCAGAGGTTGGAGAAGAATCCGCCACTCTTTCCGTCAATGTTATCTAATGTATTCTTCAGAGCTTTGACATCATAGTCATACTGGGAAATGTTTTTCATCAGATCGGAGATCTTGTCGATCTGTTCCTGTGTCAGCGTGACGTTGTTATCCTTGGCAGCGTTTTCAACTGCATTCTGAATGTCATCTGCATCCGTTAATCCGCCCTCGATCACATCTTTTTTTACATCGTTCATGACACTTTCCGCTTTGTCCTGGCCGATGTTATTGGCCAGATCTCCTGTGGTGACAAGTTCATCGGTCGCAGCTGCTTTCTGATCGTCATTCAGAGTTGTTCCGGTGGCTTTCTCATAAGCCATCATGATACCTGTCAGTGCACCGGTTCCGGATACTTCGATCGGAGAAGCGGCAACGACATTACAGTTTTCAACACCGGATGTCAGAAGCGTACTGGAGATCATAGAGCTTGTAACATAAGTTAAGTTGGAAACCTTTACCTGGATTCCGCCGCTTGTGGTCGGTTCTACATAAGAACAGCTGTAGGTACGGGTACCGATTTGTTCGTCGGGAGCGACTCCTTCCAGATATTTTCTTTCATCTGCATTGGTAACTTCGATGACTTCTGCTTTGTCAGATGAAGTTCCGAAATACTCATACATAGAATTCTTCTGTGAATCAGTCAGATTGGCGCCAAGTGTTACGACTTTGGATGAATCTGCTCTTACAACCAGTGGTGCCGCAGTAGATCCAAGTACGATTGCCATGGCAACTGGTAATGCTCTTTTAAATTTTTTCATAATGCGTGGTGTGTTCACCATGCCCCCTTTTTATTAAATATTTTTATCCCTGTTACTTTTTTAATATAACATAAAACAGTGTGTTTTCCTAGAAAATATAAATTAACTATTTCTAAAGATTTTCTGTAGATTGCGTCCGCATCTGCACAGTCAACAACTTCTGCAGGCGTGAGTCCAGCTCCTTTTGCGGTATCATTCCCTGCATGGTGGCAATCAGTTCTCGGTCTTTGAAAATGAGAAATGACGGAAGAAGATCGGTCTGATATTGCGCAGCAAGAAGTGCGGATTCAGAGGTCTCTACTTCAAAAAAGCAGATGCTGCCGAAATATTTCTTCTGATATTTCTTTTCCAGATCTTCTATGACAGGGCGCATCATTGCACATTTTCCACACCAGACAGCGTAGAACATGACTACAGCCAGTGTGGGATGCTCCGGTCCAGCCTTTGCCGGTGTATCGGAAGAAAACTGCCAGTGGTTCATCCGGCAGATATCAAAGTTCTGTGTCGTCAGATGTAACATAAGCTTCCACCCTTTCCCATAAGAAACAGGAGCATAAGATATGCTTTCTATTAATATATGAAAGGAAAGGGAAGAAGTGCAGGCAGACAGGATTGGTATATAAGTCCGGATATTGCAGCATGTTATCTGCGCTTTGCGATCAGTTTACAGATCGGATTGCCCATAGAAGAGAACTTGGCTTCATATTCAGTCATAATATTGCCCTGATTCATCGTACTGTCGTTATGAAGATCATAGGATAGCTGATCCAGAACGAAAAGTTCGGAAGTTTCAAGTTCTTCTACTGAAAAGTCAAAGAGCGGCCGGTTGTCGGTCTTGAATTCTACCGTTCCATCTGCGGTCAGGACCTGGTCATAAAGCTTGAAGAATTCATTGGAAGTCAGTCTTCTTCTTGCATGGCGGGCTTTCGGCCACGGATCGGAGAAGTTCAGGTAGATACGTGATACTTCTGCCGGGGCGAATACGGTTGGCAGGTCATTTGCATCCATACAGATGAACCGGATGTTGGCAGGAGCTTTCCCCTCTGCTTCCAGTTCCTGGAATTTCTCAACGGCACGCAGCAGAACGCTGGAATAACGCTCAATGCCGATGTAGTTGATCTGTGGGTTTTTGGCTGCCAGGGTCAGAAGAAACTGACCTTTTCCCATGCCGATCTCGATATGCAGGGGCTGCTCTTTTTTAAACGTCTGGTTCCAGTCTCCGCGTAAGCTTTCCGGATCTTTCACAACTTCTTTGCAGGCTTCGAGAACGCTCTCTGCACGTGGTATATTTCTAAGACGCATACGTGTATTCCTCCTTATAATCACTGGATTTGCAAATCGTTCTTAGTTTAGCGTCTGTGCAGGAAAAAGTCAATGGAAGCAGAAATTGTCAGAAGAATTGAGAAGAAATAATACAATATATACAAAATAATTGTGGTAATTTTAAAAAATAGGTGTATTATTATAACATGGATAAAAAAATAACAATTATTTGTTGTGAAATGTGCGAAAAGGAGGGCGGCTTATGAACTCTGTAATTGAAAAATTGGCTGAAGTAGAGACGACGGCGGAGACGATCGTAGAGCATGCCAGACAGCAGAAGAGTGAAATTGAAAGACAGATACAGGAAGAAAGAGATCAATTTGACCGGGATCTGGAAGAAGAGACACAGAAAAAACTGGAGAAGATAAAAGAAAAGTCGCAGCAGGAAGTAGAGAAGGTCCTGGACCGGGAACGGAAGAAGAACCAGACTGCAATTGATGCGCTGAAGCAGGAATATGAAGAAAATCACGAGATTTATGCAGAGGAAATCGTAAGACATATGATCGAGGTGTAGTGTATGGGAAATGTGATGGCTTACAGTGGGATTACGACAAAGGTACGTGCAATGTCGGCAAAGCTTTTGACAGCGGAGGATTATGACATAATTGCCGGACTTGGGACAGTAACGGAAGCAATTGAATATCTGAAAGACAAGACGGCATATGCACCTTATGTGAACCGAATGGACATTTCGCTGTATCACAGGGGAAATGTGGAGAAGATCCTGTATCAGTCTCTGTTCGATGATTATTCGAGACTCTTCCGTTTTGCCGGAATGAAACAGAAGACATTCTTAAAATTATACTGGAAACGTTATGAGATTGATCTGATCAATTATTGTCTGAGAATTGTGTTCAATCATTATGACAAGCCGTTTGACCTGGAATATAAGAAAGAGTTTTTTGACAGATATTCACAGATTTCCATTGACCGGTTGATAACTTCGAAAAATATTGATGAGCTTGTGGATAACTTACGGGATACGGAGTATTATGATGCACTTGCCAGAATTAAAGATTCCGGAGCGGGAACGCTTTTTGATTATGATCTGGCACTGGATCTGTATTATTTTTCCACCATGTGGAAAAAGGGAAAAAGGGTTCTGAAAGGACATGAACAGAAGATATTTTTAAAAGATTACGGGACGAAGATCGACCTTCTGAATCTACAGTGGATCTACCGTGCGAAGAAGTATTATCATATGCTTCCGCCGGACATTTATTCGATGACGATCCCGATTCATTACCGGGTTCGTGTGGAAGAGTTCAAGAGCCTGGTAGAGACTCCGACACTGGAACAGTTCGAAACCGAAGTGGGAAAAACGTACTATGCGGGAAAGTATGATTATATGCAGGCAGATAAGACACTGGAACAGATGTACCGTGACTGTCTGCGGAAATTGTACCTGACCGATAAAAGGAATGATCCGTATTCGATCGCGATCGTCAATACGTATCTGTTCCTGAAAGAAGAAGAAATCTATAAACTAACGACAGCCCTTGAGTGTATCCGTTACGGTTTGACGAAGGGAGAGACATTAGGATACTTAGGAGGTGTGAATCAATGATTGTTAAGATGAAGTTCTTAAGCATCAGCGGACCGAAGAATGACATCGACCGTGTCTGCGAGGTGTATCTGTCGAAATACGAAATGCAGCTTGAGAATGCGGCGGCGGAGCTTAAGACGACCGACAACCTGCAGCCTTTTGTGGAAGTCAATCCATACAAAGAGCCGCTTGCGAAGGCAGAACAGTTCAGCGCACTGTTAGCGGATGAAGACCAGAGGATCGATGTATCGATGAATCAGGAGGATATGCTGAACCTGATCCGGGATGTCAATCATGACTATCTGGATCTGCTGGAGAAGAAAGAGTTAACGAAGAAGCAGGTAGATGAATACAAAGAAAAGCTTCTGATCATGGAGCCGTTCCGGACACTGGAATTGGATATGCAGAAATCATTAAAGTATAAATATATGAAAGTCCGGTTCGGACGGGTAGATGTGAATTATTACAAACGTCTGGAAAAATATTTGTTTGATGATTTGAATGCGGTATTTATCGAAGGCATAAGGAATGAAAATTATGTGTACGGATGTTATTTCGTATCGAATGCGGATTCCAGTAAGGTGGATTCGGTATTCAATTCCTTACATTTTGAAAGGATTGCAATTCCATCCGAATACATAGGAACGCCGGCGCAGGCCTGTGAAGAGCTTGAAAAAGAAATTGAAGAAAAACAGAAAGAGATTGCTGGGATTAAAAAACAGATCAGTGAACTGATGGCAAAGAATGCCGCAAAGCTCCGAGGTGCAAAGAAGCGTCTGGAAGAACTGGCTACGAACTTTGATGTCCGCAAGCTGGCGGCAAGGATCGAAGAGGGAGATAATAAAGAAGACTATTACATCCTGTGCGGATGGATGGGCGAAGATGATGTGAACAAATTCCTGGCGGAATCGAAGAATGATGATAAGGTATTCGTTGTTGTAGAAGAAGACAAGGAGAAATTCTTCGGAGAGCCGCCGACGAAGCTTAAGAATCCAAGGTTCTTCAAGCCGTTCGAGATGTTCATCCGGATGTACGGGCTTCCGGCAAATGATGAGATGGATCCGACGATGTTCGTGGCACTGACGTATACATTTATCTTTGGTGCGATGTTCGGGGATGTCGGCCAGGGCTTATGCCTGTTTGTATTCGGCGGGCTTTTGTATCTGATCAAGAAGATCAACCTGGCAGGGATCATATCCATTGCGGGACTGTTCTCGACATTTTTTGGATTCATGTTCGGAAGTATCTTCGGATTTGAAGATGTGATACAGGCACGCTGGTTAAGACCTGTGGATGCGATGACGAACCTGCCGTTTATCGGACAGCTCAATACGGTATTCGTGGTAGCTATTGCATTTGGTATGGGATTGAATATCCTGGTGATGATCTTTAACGTGATCAACGCAGTTAAGAGTCATGATCTGGAAAATATGTTATTTTCCCACAACGGAATCGCAGGACTGGTGTTCTATGGATTCCTGGTGCTGACGATCGTGCTTTATATGACGGGACATAAGGTTCCGGGTAATATCATGATGGTAATTTTCCTGGGGGTTCCGGTGCTCTTGTTCGTATTCAAGGAACCGTTGGGCAATCTGGTGACAAAGCAGCATAAGAAGATGGAAGAGGGAAAGGTGATGTTCTTCGTGCAGGCGTTCTTCGAACTGTTCGAGACGATGCTGAGTTATTTTTCCAATACCATTTCTTATGTGCGTATCGGTGCATTTGCCGTCAGTCATGCGGCGATGATGGAGGTTGTGCTGATGTTATCGGGCGCAAGTGCGGGGCATACGAACTGGATTGTGTTCGTGCTTGGAAATGTGCTGGTGTGCGGACTGGAAGGGCTGGTCGTCGGTATCCAGGTACTGCGTCTGGAATACTATGAGATGTTCAGCCGTTTCTATAAAGGAACCGGACGGGAATTTAAGCCGTTCCACAGTCAGAGTGACAGAAAGTAATAAAATTCAAAGATATATTTACAGGAGGACAAAAATATGAGCCTGACAGTTAGAGTATTATTCGTTGTAACATTGTTGCTGAGTATTGTAATTCCATTTGGATATTTTCTGATCGGACAGAGGACGAAGAAGCGTTATAAGAGGGCTATCGGCACAAATATATTCTTTTTCTTCAGTACTGTTCTGATCGCAGGGATCATGCTTTTTGCGGGAGATCCGGTACAGGCAGCGGAAGCAGCCGGCAATACGGCGTCGAACGCAACAGGATTCGGATACCTGGCAGCAGCACTTTCAACCGGTCTTTCCTGCGTCGGCGGTGGTATCGCCGTTGCAAGTGCAGCAAGTGCGGCTCTGGGTGCAATTAGTGAAGATTCCAGTGCACTTGGTAAGTCACTGATCTTCGTAGGTCTTGCAGAAGGTGTGTGTCTGTACGGACTGATCATCTCCTTCATGATCTTGGGTAAATTGTAAGATGAAGATGTATCTGATCAGTGATAATATCGATACTCTGACAGGAATGCGTCTCGCAGGGGTAGACGGAATCGTGGTACATGAAAGAGAAGAACTCCGGTGTGCGATCGAGAATGCCATGGAGGATAAAGATATAGGTGTGATTCTGTTGACGGAGAAATTCGGAAGAGAATTCCCGGACCTGATTGACGAGATCAAGCTGGAGCGGACAATGCCGCTTCTGATCGAGATTCCTGACAGACACGGGACCGGACGTAAGAAAGATTTTATCACGTCGTATGTAAATGAAGCGATAGGGTTGAAATTATAGACAGGAAGAAGGTGGCACATTTGACAAACGAAGAAAAGATCACGCATATCCGCACGGCAGCGATGGAAGAGGCAAGAGCGGAGGCGAATGCGATCATAAAGCAGCATGAGGATGCGCTGAGAAGTGTGTTCGAGCAGCACCAGATCGAAGCCAGACGGCAGTCGGAGACGAGAGTGCGTGCGGAGAGTGTGACTGCAAAACAGCAGCTGAATATGGCGATGTCAAAGGCGCAGCTTGAATTAAAACGTGAGATGGGTAAGATACAGACAGAACTTAAGACAGAACTGTTCGAAGAAGTACAGTTAAAGCTTCTGGCATTTATGAGAACAGAAGAGTATAAAGAGGTTCTGATCCGTTATATAGAGAAAGCAGCACAGTTTGCATCCGGGATGGCGATGACGATCTATATCAATCCGTCCGATGCAGATAAGAAGACATATCTGGAGGAGCGCACGGGAATGACGCTGACAATCAGCAAAGTGGATTTTATCGGCGGTGTGCGTGCGGTTGTGCCTGAGAAGAATGTTCTGGTGGATTATGCATTCAAAGGGGCACTGGAAAATGAATACCAGAAATTCCGGTTCCGGGGAGGTGTAAAGGGTGAGTAGCGGAAAGACAGAAAAGATATATGGCATCAACGGCCCGGTCATTTACCTGAAAGGGAAGACGGATTTTAAGATGTCGGAAATGGTCCATGTGGGAGAGGAAAAGCTGGTTGGCGAAGTTATTTCCCTGGATAAGAACCGGACGACGGTACAGGTGTATGAGGAGACTTCCGGACTGCATCCGGGAGAACTTGTGGAAGGTACGGGAGCGGCAGTGTCGGTTACGCTGGCACCCGGTATCCTGAATAATATCTTTGACGGTATTGAGAGACCGCTGGAGCGGATCGCTGACAAGGGCGGGGCATTTATCACCCGTGGTGTCAGTGTAGATGCACTGGACCGCCAGAAGCTCTGGGAGACGCATATCACAGTGGCGGAAGGCGATATGGTACAGGGTGGAACGATCATTGCGGAAGTGCCGGAGACGCGGGCTATCGTGCACAAATGTATGGTTCCTCCGGGAGTGGAAGGAACTGTTATATCTGTGGTTCCGGATGGTGAATATACGATTGATGAGACGCTGGTTACGATTGAACTGTTCAATGGAGAAAAACGAGAACTTTCGATGACACAGCACTGGCCGATCCGTGTACCGAGACCGGTGAGCCGGAGATTCCCGGCAAGTGTGCCGCTGGTAACAGGACAGCGAATTCTGGATACGATGTTCCCGATTGCAAAAGGTGGAACGGCTGCGATTCCGGGAGGATTCGGAACGGGTAAGACGATGACCCAGCATCAGATCGCAAAATGGTCGGATGCGGATATTATCATATATATTGGATGTGGCGAGCGTGGAAATGAGATGACGCAGGTTCTGGAAGAGTTTTCAGAACTAGTCGATCCGAAATCAGGAAATCCTTTGATGGACAGAACGACGCTGATCGCCAATACCTCGAACATGCCGGTGGCTGCCCGCGAGGCATCCATTTACACCGGACTTACACTGGCGGAATATTACCGTGACATGGGTTATGATGTGGCGATCATGGCGGACTCGACATCCCGATGGGCAGAGGCACTGCGTGAGCTGTCCGGACGACTGGAAGAGATGCCGGCGGAGGAAGGTTTCCCGGCATATCTGGCATCGAGACTGTCGGCATTCTATGAAAGAGCCGGCATGATGCAGACATTAAATGGTGCAACCGGATCTGTCTCTATCATCGGAGCGGTGTCTCCGCAGGGGGGAGATTTCTCCGAGCCGGTTACGCAGAATACGAAGCGTTTCGTGCGCTGCTTCTGGGGACTGGATAAGAGCCTTGCCTATGCAAGACATTTCCCGGCCA
>OGRJ01002305.1_pt1 | contig 14031 bp, 8 predicted proteins | sample 1553411 | NCBI WGS metagenome assembly OGRJ01 (sample SAMEA2580084, study PRJEB22360) | human gut metagenome | biome: human gut; feature: human-associated habitat; material: faeces | place: Denmark | collected 2008/2010
TGCATGATATTGCATTTCCGAGATGAGAAGCAGGTGTTATTGGGAGACAGATAGTTAACTCCTCCGAAATAGGTTGCTACCCAAAGGCCTCCTTCGTGATCGCGGTAAACATCGTATACGAAATTGTCCGAAAGGCTGCGTTCGATGTTTTGTTGATAAGAGTAAGTGTAGCATGCGCCAGTCTCAGGTTCGAAACTTGTCAGGCCTGCATCGGATCCGAGCATGAGCCGTCCGGGTTCGATTTCCCGGATGGAGTGGATTCTTCCTTTGAGATAAGGCTTGCCGTTTTTCATCAGGTAGTTGCGAAATTGTCCTGATTGCTTATTGTAGCAGAAGATTCCTGAATCCCATCCGGCGATCCAAAGGTTGCCCAGATGATCTTGACACATCGAGAATGCGTTCGATTCCACGATGTGCCGTTCATTGTCCCGGATGGGAATGCTCAGAAATTCGTTGCGCGCACGATCGTATTTATAAAGATTGCTGCCAGAAGTCAGGCACCAGACATTTGAAAAGTTGTCGGTGATAATCGCCGGCGCGTAATCGGAGCCCAGACTGTAGGGATTAGTCGCATCGTGTCGGTAATTCCATATCTCGCCAGTCGTTTTGTTGAAGCGGAAGACGCCGCTTCCGAGCGTTGCAAACCACAAAAAGGAGCTGTCTTCAGCTATGGAATTTACCAGAATTGGCGTATTGCTTTTAAGTGGTAGGGTTCGGAACGAGTCGGTTGCCGGATTGTAACTGTAAAGACCGATTTCGGTTCCGACCCATAGAGTTCCTTCTCGGTCTTCGTGAATGGAATAGATGCTGTTATTTCCGATCGATCCTTTATCATTGCTGTTATTTCGGTAAATTGTGAAATTATAGGAGTCATAGCGTGTCAGTCCGTCTCCTGTTCCGAACCACATATATCCGCGGCTATCTTGAAAAACACAGTTTACCATATTCGATGCCAAGCCGTTTTCGGTCTTGAAATAGCGGAATTTCATGTCTTGGATCGCATATGATGGGGTTATCCATAAAATATATGCGATGACAGTTAATAATGAGTAGAAATAGGTTGTTTTCATTCGGATTTTGTAGGATAGTGCTATACAAATATAATATTTTTCTGAAACGATCGAAATTCAGAATAATTCGATTTATATGTGTATGTGCTGATAATTAATGGCTTTTCATGGTTCCGGTTGCGGGTGCTTGTTTCAAACGGATAATTTTTGCATACAAACGATTCTTGCAGTTGATTCCCGGTGATTTTTCAATTTTTGCCTTGCATGTCCGGCTGTTAATTATGCCAGTCATTAACTTATTATTAACTTAAATGAAGTAACCTTATGAAAGCCTTTACAACATGCAGGAATTTTTTGTATGTGTTTTGCTTGATGCTTGGGGCTGCGGTTTACGGTCAAAACATTACTGTAACCGGAACGGTTGTCGACAAGGCGGGACAACCGCTGGTTGGTGCCGCTGTCACAGTCAAAAGCGATCAAAGCACGCGCGGCGTGTCAACGGACGGTAACGGACAATTTACGCTGTCTGTCCGTTCCAATGCGGTTCTGACTGTATCCTATATTGGATACAAGACAGAAACCGTGAGAGTTTCGGGTACGAAATCTCTGATGATTACTCTCCAAGACGATGCGACAGCTATGGAGGATGTTGTTGTCGTTGGTTTCGGAACTCAAAAGAAAGAATCGGTTGTCGGTGCCATTGGAACGATTAAGGCTGCCGAATTGAGTGTGCCGGTCCGTTCACTCAATAACTCCATTGGAGGCCGAGTCGCCGGCGTTATCGCCGTACAGCGTTCGGGAGAGCCGGGCAAGGACGACGCGCAGTTCTGGATTCGGGGTATCAGTACCTTTACCGGCAATCGCAACCCACTGATTTTGGTTGACGGTATCGAGCGGCCGATGAACAACGTCGATCCCCTTGAAATCGAATCGTTCAGTATTCTCAAAGACGCCAGTGCCACGGCAGTTTATGGAGTGCGCGGAGCCAACGGCGTCGTGCTCATCACCACGAAACGAGGCTTCGATGGTCCGGCCAAGGTCGACGTGCGTTACGAGCAGGGATTTTCCTTTGCCACGAAGCGTCCCTCCTATCTGAATGCTTACGAACGGTCCGTACTTTTTAACGAGGCTATTGATGCCAACCCGTCGGCATCTCAAGCGATGAAATTTACCGATGCTGAACTTACGGCGTTGCGCACGGGCAGCGATCCCGAACTGTACCCCGATGTCGATTGGCAGGATGTACTTATGCGCGACGTAACGTTGAATGAAAAACTCAGTGTCAATATTTCGGGAGGCGGTAAAGCTGTGCGCTATTTTACGGCTGTTTCTATTTATAATCAGGAGGGACAGTATGACATTCAGCCGGGAAACTACGACTGGGTTCCTTCCAGTATCGGACGATTCGGAAAGAACGTCAATTACACGCGCTATAATTTCCGTTCGAACGTAGATACGGATATTACGAAATATACGACAGTTTCGTTGGGACTTCAAGGCAACGTTGCTGTTAACACAGAGCCCTATGAAGGCTCGGATAACGTTTATATGTGGATCAATAACGTAGCACCGAATGCTTTTCCGGTCTTGTACAAGGATGGCAAATTCCCGGCTCGTGACGGCCTTTACAACCCGTATGTGCAGCTTACGCAAAGGGGGTACAAGCAGACCACTACCAACGAATTGCGTAGCAATCTGACCATCCGGCAGGATTTCTCGTTCCTGACCGAGGGTTTGAGTGCTACAGTACGTTACGCCTATGACGCCGTGAACTATAACGACGCCAAACGTTCGCGCGAGCTGACCTTCTATCAGGCCGAGCGGCGCGACGACGACGGCTCGCTCGTCTACAAGGTCATCGACGCCAACAAGCAGCAGGATTACCTCACGTATACTTCCAGCGCTTGGGGCAACAAGACCCAGTATTTCGAGGCGTCGTTCAACTACGACCGGACATTCGGAAAGCATGAGGTGGGAGCGCTGGCGCTTTTCTATCTGAAAGATTACAAGACGAATACGGCGGATACTTATATTAATAGCCTTCCCAACCGTTCGCTGGGATTCGCTGCGCGTGCAACGTACGGGTTCGATAAAAAATATCTGCTGGAGGTGAACTTGGGTTACAATGGCTCGGAGAACTTCCCGAAAAATAACCGTATGGGATTTTTCCCTGCAGTGGCCGCAGGATGGGTTATCAGCAGCGAGAATTTCTTGAAGGACAACAAAACCATTACCTGGCTGAAACTCCGCGGTTCAGTCGGACAGGTCGGTTCCGACCAGATTGGTTCGGCGCGTTTTGCATATCTTTCCACATTGATTGACGCCGGAGGTTACAATAATTTCGGTATCAAGTTCGATCAGGGGATGGGAGGATTGCAGGAAGACCAGCTCGCCTCTGAAGATATCACGTGGGAGGTTGCTACCAAATACAACCTTGGTTTGGAAGTGGGCTTATTCAATTCTTTGCGGGCAACGGCCGAAGTGTTCTATGAGAAACGTGAGAACATCTTCCTTCAGCCCCAGGTCAGCGAGGTGATGGGACTTCAGAAAACCATGTATGCCAACATGGGAAAGATGGATAACCGCGGCTTCGAGGTGACGTTGGAATATAACAAGATGTTTGACAGCGGCCTGATGTTTACGGCGCGCGGCAATTATACTTTCGCACGCAACAAATATATCGAGGACGGAAAATATTACAAAAATCCATGGCAGGACATTCGTGGTACGCGTTATGGGGAGCGGCTGATGTACGATGCCATGCATCTTTTCTCTCAGGAAGAGATCGACGCTTTGCCCGATTATTATCGACAGTTCTCTCTGACTAAGTCGCAGTTGCGTCCGGGTGACATTCGTTATCGAGATGTCAACGATGACGGCGTGATTTCGGAGGATGATATGATCTGGGGGTCGAATCCGGCTACTCCCGAATCCATGTTCGGTTTCGGCGCATCGCTGGCCTACAAGGGGTTCGACTTCTCGTTCCTGATGCAGGGCGCGCTGGGAGGTACGTCCTATCTCTCGGCCGGATGGTATTTCCAGCCGTTCCAGGCGGAGCGTGAGCCTAAATTCATGGGCAATCTCATTACGAAGTTTCTTGACCGCTGGACGGAGGATAATCCGGATCCATATGCTTTTTCTCCGCGCTTATACATGGGACAGAATGTCAATAATTACAAGACTTCGACATGGTGGGTGCGCAACAGCGATTATCTGCGCTTGAAAAATGTCGAAATCGGTTATACGCTTCCCAGACATCTTTCGGCGAAGGCCCGGATCGACAATGCCCGCATCTATCTTTCTGCGGTCAATCTCTATACGTTCAGCAAATTTGGCAAGGAGTTCTGGGACCCGGAGGTAGGAGCTGATTCCTACCCGATTCAGGCGACTGTATTCGTAGGCCTTAACTTAACATTCTAATACCGTTCTCACTATGAAAAAATATAATATATTGATTCTCGTCCTCTTCTCTTGGTGTTTGGTTGGATGTTCCGACTATCTCGATCAGGACCCCGAAGAGTTGAACACGCTTGAAAAGGTGTTCTCAAGTACACAGGATACCCGCAAGTGGTTTGCGCGTATTTATAGTGATGACTACTATCCGAAGGATCTTTACGGGTCGGCTTATTACAATCATTATATGTTTGGGACCGACGATGCCAATAATGAATTGGACTGGCATATCCCCGTTGTGGTTTCGGGGCAGCTCAGCCCGGAGCAGCCTACGGGAGCATGGACCGATGTCTATTATTTCGAGAAATATTATCAGGCGATTCGACATTGTAATATTTTCTTGGAAAATGTGGATAAATGCATCGACCTTCCGATTGTAGAAAAGAAATATAAGACGGCCGAAGCGCGGTTCATGCGGGCCATGTATCATTTCTGGATTCTGCGTGAATACGGCCCCATTCCGATCGTCGACCATTCGATTAAATCTGAGGAGCTTTCTACGAAATTTGCACGTAACAGCATGGATGAATGTGTTGAATGGATTTGCAACGAGATCGACGCCGCTGTTCCCGACATGCTTGAAACGCGTGTCGACGACGATTACGGATTCCCGACTCAGGCTGCTGCTATAGCTATGAAGTCTCGTCTTCTGCTGATGAATGCAAGCCCGTTGTATAATGGCAATACGACCTATTCCAACTGGCGTAACAAGGACGGCAAACAGCTGATCAATCAGATCTATGATCCGGATAAATGGCGAATCGCAGCCGATGCGGCCAAGGCCGTACTGGATCTTCCCCAACACCGGCTACTCAAACCGGAGGCTGAAGAGGGCGGGGAGCTGACTTTCGACGATTATGTCGACAATTACCGCCGCATCACGACTACAATCAACGACGAGATTATTTGGGCTTGTCCGCAGGCTACGAGTTGGTGGAGTATGCAGTGTTGGCCTGCTGTTTTCCACAGTTGGAATGCCCGTGACGCTGTAACGCTCAATCTTGTCAATGATTATTTCATGGCTGACGGTACTGTCGCTCGTCCTATCGAAGAGTGGTTCGAAAATAAACAATGGTCTTCAGAGGATGGCAACGGTACGATAGCCAATACGTTCTGGGTGTTCTGTGACAGGGAGCCGCGTTTCTATGCTTCGACCCATTTCCCCAATCAGCGTGTGTCTTATGCTACGAAAGAGAATCCTGATGTATGGCAGACGATTGAATTCTGGTATGAGGGAAATTCGGGACTTTCCAAGAGTTCGGGTGATCGTAACAGTACGGGGCTTTCACCCCGTAAGAACATTCCGATGGATGCCACTACGGATAAAAGCCAGGCTACGTGCACGAGTAATGCAATTCCCTTTCCGACCATTCGTTTGGGGGAGATCTATCTCAACTACATTGAGGCCGTGCTCGAATGCAAACGTAATAACGTAACGGGCGATAACGTCGATTTGGACAAAGCCTTATCGCTGTGGGATGAATTGCGTGCCAGAGTGAATCTCGGCTCCATTACAGAAATCTGTTCAAGCTCCGATTATGATGCTCTGATTGAACTGCTTCGGCAGGAGCGTCGCGTTGAATTGGCATGGGAAATTCATCGTTATTTCGACGTACGCCGTTGGTTTATTGCTCATGGAGAACAAGGCGTGTTGAATACGCCGTGTTATGGACTGGATGTTACACGCGGAAAGAATGCTACCGATCCTGATTTCTTTACCCAGACAGAGTGCAGTTTGCAGCGTGTATTCCGGTTGGAGCACTATTTCGCGCCGATTCGATCCAGCGAGTGTGCCTATAACACCGAGTTGGTACAAGCACCATTCTATTGATGGATCGATTTGCGACAAACATGTTTAATTTACAAAAATCGAATCGATGAAAAAGAAAATATTAACGGGTCTGTGGTTCCCGGTTTTGGCGTTGCTGGCCTCCTGCGAGTTCGATCATCCCGAGGCTGTCATTTATCCCGATCCGGTGTTCGGGCAGTCTGGGTTGCAGCAGTTTGCCACGAATGCCATTTATGAAGATTATATCGTTGAAGTGCCTATTACGCGCACTTGCGGGCTTTCGCAGGAAGTGACGTTGAACCTTTCGGTCGATGCCGCGGTGCTCGATGAATATAACGAACAGTACGGTGCGGCTTACACGCTGCTCGGCAGTGACTATTACACGTTACCTGCTTCGGTCACAATTCCGGCAACCGTAAAGGAAATTCTTGTTCCCGTCACGATACAACCCAGCGAGTTGGTCGATGCACTGGGGTTGGAAAAGGCAAACCGGACGATTTTGCCCGTCCGTATTTCGGGATCGTCTGTTCTGACCGAAGAGAGCGGAACCTTGGGCCGCGTGTTGCTGGCTCCGGTGGTCAGTAAACCGGAGATTGATGCGGTGGTCCCGGCAACGACACCCGAACTTTCGTTCATTTCGACTATTCCATTGACACAAGACATCGTGTTGACAACTCTTGCTAACTTCACGACGTTGGATGTCTCGAAAGTATCCTATGCACCTGTAATGGATAAGGTCCAGGAATACAATACGGCAAATCAAACTAATTATTTGCCGTTACCTGAAAATACCTTTACGATCAAGGAGGATGTATTTGATTCCGAAACATTGGAGATGAAGAGTACGATTACGTTCGATTGTGCGAAGTTAGGCGGTATTAATGACTATTTGTTGCCTGTCGAACTTACTCAGAAGGGAACGGAGTATAATATCGGCCAGTCCGGTCCGATCTATATTATTGTCCGGTTGACAGAACTGAAAGTCAAGGCGAATGATGGCGGTAAGGTGGTGACAACGGCTACCGGAAAAGGAGAGTTGATGGTCAACATCAATACGCCGATCCCCAATGAAATGTCTGTCAATATGACGTACGATGCATCGCAGATTGCAATCTATAACGAGAATAACGGTACTACATACAAGGAACTCGATGCTTCTAAGATTAAGGTTACGCCGTCAGTAATTTCCGCTGGTAGTATGAGTGGCTCCGTTACCTACGAGATTGATATCCTTGATCTCCCGTACGATGCCGATAAATACCTTGTGCCGTTGAAGATAGATACTTCAGCATTGGCGGATGGTACGGCTGTCGAAGAGCCGTCTACGGTTTATGTCGAGGTAAACAAGTCGCTTGTGGGCAACTATTTCCTGGAACCATGGACATCGGCACTCAAAGGCACGACGGATAAGTCGAGTCAAATGAACTCGCTGATCTTCCTTTGCAGCGAACAAGGCAAGAATCCGAGCGGCGGACAGAAATATTATTTCAACTACAATAGTGGTTGGGCAGACGGAATCATCTATTTCGACATCTCCAACGAGGAGATGCCGGGACATGAAAATTGCGTAAGACTTATCAATTTCCAGGACCGCGATCCGGCAAGCGACCCGATTCCAGCCAACGAATCTTACCTGAATCTGGTTACCGGCGATATCGTCATCGATTTTATCATCGAATCCTTCTGGGCTCCCGCTCCGACGGAGGAGGGTCAGATCAAGGGTGAATTACGCTGCGTCAAACTCTCTCGCTGATATTAATTTCCAATATGGAGGCCGGAATTTTGGACCCCGGCCTCCGTATTGGTATCTATAAATTGGAAAATCATGAAACGAAAACTATTGTACTGGCTTTGTTCTTTTGGACTTATTGCAGGCTGGTCTTGTTCGAAATCCGATGATAGCAACCAGATCGTTGAACCGGATAAACCGACTGTTGATGAACCCTCCACCGCAACACAACTCGTCGCTAACTGGAATTTGGAGGAAGATATAGACCTGTCCAAAGTCGAAAAGGCCGAAGCGGGCAAGTGGCGTTATCTGGGCGGTTGGAATGAATCGAACGCCGCTGTCACTCAGGAGTCATTGAGGGGTGTCAATGGATCCCGTTGTTTGGCCATTATCGCCGAGTCGGAGGATGTGGATGTGATGTTTGGTCAGAAGATCACGGGACTTGATCCGGCGAAACCTTATAAGGCTACCGCGCGCATCAAAACCGAAGGTATCGCGCAAGGCAAAGGAGGGAACATCTGTCTGGATTATCTTTGGGCTCCTGCTTCCGAGGGTGTGACAGGTACGAAAGATTGGACCTCGGTGACATTGGAAATAGATGAAATTCCCGCTGACAGCACCATCACGCTGTGTCTGCGCTTGGGCAGTACGGCGAATTCTTCGCAGGGTGTTGCCTATTTCGACAACATCAGTCTCAAAGAAAATACCGATCTTTACATTCGGGAGAGCGAGCACATTCGTCTGATGGTGGATAAGAAATACGTTTCCATCTCCGATGCTCAGATCGACACATGGCTCGGCAACTTGGACAAGGTTTACGAAGCCTATGTGGAACTTTTCTCGGGACGCAAGCCTTTCGAGGGAAAGGTCATCACGCTGCGTTCGGCGGTTATCGGAGCTTGGGCTTATGCGGGTAATCCGGTGCAATGGAATCAGGACTATATAAGTTCGGCGTTGCTTGCTGTAGGAAAGGGGGATTGGTGTTTTGGCATCATGCACGAACTGGGACACGATTTTGCCCCTTATATATCCAATGCTACTTATGCCTTCGACTGGAATGAGGAACTGTTCGCCAATTTCCGCATGTACTATGCGTTGGAGAAACTGAATGCGACTGTGATTACAGACGCCAATATCTTGTTGCCGGACGGCTCGACGAAGACCGAGACCAAAACCTATGTCGGTGCTGAGTTGAAACAACTCTACAAGTCGGAGACGACGAATTGTTATGATCGTACGATCGGGGCAAATAAAGCCGTCGAGATGGGTAATGCTTTGTGTTATAAGCTGATACAGATTAAGGAGAAGTATGGCTGGGAGTTATATATTAAAGCTTTCGATGAGTTGTACAAAGTTCCTCGCAATGAAACGGAAGAGAGTGGCATGACGCAGTGGGACAAGTTCGACTATTTCATGTCGGTCCTGACCAAACAGGCCGGAGAGGATATCTATGCAAACAATTTCACTTCCGCTGAGCTTGGAACGATCCGGACCTATCTCCAAACTCAGCAATAGTTGATTTACACGTGTCAGTTCATGAAAAAAGCGTTATTCATATTCTTCGTGTCTGCTCTATACGGAGTTTGTCAGGGCAGCGAAAAGGTCTTCGTCGAGAATTTCGACCGTGCCAGGCGTTTCAGCCGGCATTGGACCACAGATGCGGCGTCCGGAAGTGGTCGGATCGAACGATTGCCTGACGGAGGGATCGACGACAGCGGATGCGTACGGATTACGAGTTCGGAACGCACGTCGCTGGCTGTGAAATGTCAGCTGACGGGACTCGAACAGGGCCGGCTTTACCGGGTGAGTGCGCGTCTGAAATGCGAAGATGTCCGCGACGGACGCGGAGCCGTGCTTTTCCTGGACCCGGAAGGGCTCGACCAGTCGTGGAACGCGTCGGAGTTTGTTTATGGAACAAGCGATTGGCGGGAGGTTTACATGGATTTCGTTCCAGATACTTTGGGTGAGGCGACGATCTGCTGTGGGCTCGGCTTTCCATGGGGTACCTACAACGGGGGTAAGGCTTCGGGTACCGTGTGGTGGGACGACGTACGGGTCGAGCCGGCTTCGGATGAATCTGTCTATACCCGTGAAAGTGAGCATATCGTGTTGAAATTGGATCGTTCCAAGGTGACTATTTCCGATGCAGATATCGACGCATGGCTTTCGAATCTCGACCGCGTTTACGATGCTTATGGGGATTTGGTCGGTGAAGTGCCCTATGAAGGACGCAAGATATTGATTTTGAACACACCCGGCATTGAGCCTGGTTATTGGGCATTGGCTGGAAATCCGATTCTGTGGAACAGTCATGTCGCTGTTTCTCCGTTGCTTGAACGTACTGTCGAATTCGACGATTGGGGCTTCGGTATTCTGCATGAGATCGGTCATGTGTTCTCTCAAAGCAATATTAAAAATTCTGGCAGATGGAACTGGAACGATGAGATTTTCGCTAATTTCCGAATGTCGTATGCACTTGAAAAGTGCGGCGGAACCGTCTCGCAACGCGATGTTTGCTATCGTGGAGCCGATATTATAAATTATTATAAGATTTTCTATGACGAAACCATCGGCGCGGGAATCGCAAAAAACAACGGCGATGCGTTGCATTATACATTTCTGCGCATCAAGGAACGTTATGGCTGGAAAGTTTTCGAACAGGCATTCCGTATGTTATATGCGCTTGATGATACTCAGATGCCAGAACTTCAGAACGATTATGACAAATTCCTCTATTTTCTTTCCCATGTGTCTGCGGCAGCCGACGAAGATGTCGTCCGGACGACCTATATGCCTGAAGAGCTGGCGCTGATCAAAAAATCACTTGAAAACCGAAACCACTTATGAAAATATTGCGAATTCTTCTATTGGCAGTGGTCATTGCCTCTGAGGACCGAGCCATATCCCAACCGGTTCATACTTTCCGGGTGAAAATCGGCATTGATCGCGAGTCGGTCGATTCATTGGGCGGGCGAGAACGGGTTATACGACATATCGAGGAGATGTTTCGCCGCGTCAACCGGGCTTTTAACTACGATGCGCGTTTCCAGGCCATTTATGATTTCGTCGTGGATTGGAATGCTTTCTATATTTACGATGGTGTTTCTGCCGAAGAGGTGATGAAACCGCATCCCGATCACGATTATCTGGTGGTGATGGACGGCTACAAATCCGATCCCCGGGAGGTAGGTGGAGGCTGGTACGGCGATACGATTCAGACTGTTTACCATTCACGGACACACAACGATCGCTTTAACAGCCCCTTTGAACCCGGAGCCGTGGATGGAATCATTCACGAGTTCGGCCATGCACGCGGTATTCCCGACATCTATGCGATGAAGGTCGATGCGGACAAAAATCCAGTCAACGGCAGGGCTTTCCACGCCGTGCGCTGCATTATGGACTATCCCTATGGCGAGGTTCATTGGAGCGACTATGCCGTACATATGATCAATATGGCCGGAGGCCGGAATGTCAATATCGACGACTTGGTGGCCGGTGCGCTGCCCGAATACATTCGAGTTAAAGTTGCCGACGACCGGAATGCACCGGTAAAGGATGCGGCAGTGCGCTTCTATCCCGTACGCTGGTACACCTATTCCGTCATTCCCGAGCCTTGTGTTGTCTCAGAAACCGACCGGAAGGGACGTTGCACGCTCCCTGTGTCGCAGGTTTTTCAACCTGAACAAGAATTTGGTCTCCGTTATTGCAACTGTCTGATCGAGGTAGAATCCGAAGGTGTGAAAACGTATGGTTGGCTGCCGCTCTATGAATTGCAAAACACCCGCTTCGATGGGAAGAAATGCCATATACTGCAGTTGACGCTGAAACGAAGCCGAGCTTTGGTTCGTAAATTCGATCCAAACTGTTAACGAAAGACCGACCCGAAACTATGATCCGAAGAACCTTTTTCATTTGGTTATTTCTGCTCGCCGTCGCCCCCGCATGGGGCCAGCGGTGGAAAATCGTTCCCGACGCGGGTATTGCCTGGAAACCCGGCAATGACATTCCGCACGAAGACCATATTGAGATGAGCGGCGAACGGATGGCTTTCGTACTACGGTGGGAAGTCGATGCACAGGGGGCTTTCCGGGAAGAACGCTCACTTGTTTTTCCCCTGCTGCGCACCGTGCCCAACGATACGCATGCCAGTCTGATGTACCGTATGGCGACTGACATCCCCTCGCTTCTGGGGGTGAACGGACTGTCTCTTTGCCGTGAACGGGTCGAAAGCGTATCCATCGACGGCGCGATGACGGTCCGCAGTCTTTGGAGCGTCGGCAAGGCCAATACCGGTTCGGGCCGCAATACCGAACCGGTTCCGGCCGTGGCGATGACACGGCGGATTTTTCCATCGCGAATGTTGCCGCTGATGTGCGAGCGTTACGTGTTGCACAACATCGGGACGAAGAAGCTCGAAATCGCAGTTCCCGAATTCATGCAAACGATTGCCACCGATCCTGAAAAAGGCGTGGAGGGCAGTTACCGTATCCGCGCCGAACTGCTTGGCAGCGGTGTCTTTGCTCTCGCGCCGTCTGACTCGCTTGTTTTCGATGCCGTATTTCAGGCATACCGGGAAGACGAAAAACCGCTGCGTCCCGACATTGCGGCAGAGTTGGCAGCCCGGCGGGATTTTGTGCGCCGCCAGATCGACGCAAAGCTGATTCTCGAAACGCCTGATCCGATAATTGACACCGAATTTCGGTTCGCCAAACTGCGTGCGGCTGAAAGTATCATCAGGACACGGGGCGGCTACATGCACGCTCCGGGCGGTGAATCCTATTATGCGGCTATCTGGGCCAACGACCAAGCCGAGTATGTCAATCCGTTCTTCCCGTTTCTGGGATACGGCGTAGGAAACGCATCGGCGCTTAACTCATTCCGGCATTTTGCCCGTTTCATGAATTCCGATTATCGCCCGCTCCCCAGCTCGATCATTGCCGAAGGCTCCGACATCTGGAACGGCGCGGGTGACCGCGGCGATGCTGCAATGATCGCTTGCGGCGCGGCGCGTTATGCGCTTGCCCGTGGGGATCGGGCCGAAGCGGAAGAGTTATGGCCGCTCATCGAATGGTGCTTGGAATACTGCCGACGTCGGTTGACGTCGGCCGGAGTCGTCGCTTCGGACACCGACGAACTGGAAGGTCGTTTCCCGGCCGGAGATGCCAATCTTTGCACCTCGACGCTTTATTACGATGCATTGCTTTCTGCCGTCCACCTGGGACGGGAATTGGGGCTGAAAACCGCACAGACGAAACGTTATGTCCGGGAAGCGCAAGCACTGGCGACTGCTATCGAATGTCATTTCGGCGCAGATATAGGCGGTTATCGTACTTATCGTTACTATGCAGGGAACACAACGCTGCGCTCATGGATCTGTATGCCGCTAATCGCAGGACTTACTGAACGTCGCGCGGGAACCGTATCCGCACTGCTGGATCCCGAACTGCTGACCGAAGACGGCCTGTTGACAGAACAAGGAAGCACGACCTTCTGGGACCGTTCGACACTTTACGCTCTGCGAGGCATCTACAATGCCGGAGAGGCTGATCAGGCCACCGATCTGTTGCATCGTTATTCGCAGCGGCGTTTGCTGGGAGACCATGTCCCTTATCCTATCGAAGCATGGCCCGAAGGATCGCAGCGCCATCTTTCGGCCGAAAGCGGCCTGTACTGCCGTGCCGTGACCGAAGGGCTGTTCGGCATTCGTCCGACGGGATTGAAATCGTTTGACCTGACCCCCTCGATGCCCACAGCTTGGGAGTGTATGGCCTTGCGGCGGATACAGGCTTTCGGGGACGATTTCGATATTAGCGTACGGCGTATGTCCGCCAGTCGGCTGCGTATTGACGTGACACCGCGCAAAGGAACCCCGCTTTCGTTTTTCATACGTCCTGGCACAACGGTTCGTGTGGCATTGCCCACCCATTAGCCGATTATCCCTTACAACGGAGAAATTGTAATTTAACAAATCCTTTTTCATGAAATGCTTTCGTATTTTTATTTTAGCGGTTACTGTCGTTTTGGCGGCAGGATGCTTCGGCGATAGG
>OGRJ01002328.1_pt1 | contig 13927 bp, 7 predicted proteins | sample 1553411 | NCBI WGS metagenome assembly OGRJ01 (sample SAMEA2580084, study PRJEB22360) | human gut metagenome | biome: human gut; feature: human-associated habitat; material: faeces | place: Denmark | collected 2008/2010
CGACTCCCCGGGGCCGTTTCTCCCCCCGCCTTCCGCCGATGTGGCCGATCAGGAAGGATTCCCGGTGATCGCCGCCGTTTTCCGCTCAATCGCCACCGTCGAAGCCGAGCACGAAAAACGCTACCGCGCGCTGTTGGCCCGCGTCGAAGCCGACAAAGTTTTCGAACGCGACGAAGAGATCGAATGGCAGTGCCGCAACTGCGGTTACATCCACAAAGGCAAGAAAGCGCCCGCAAGCTGCCCTTCCTGCGCTCACCCGCAAGCCTACTTCGAACCGAAAAAGAACAATTATTAATCGACGGTTCGTACGAATCTCGTACAAAACGGCGGAGAATCCGAGGATTCTCCGCCGTTTTTATTCTTTTTCCCGAAGCATCCGTCACCGCGCTTCCAGCAACCCGACGATCCCGGCCGAACTGGTGAACAGGCAACGGTTCCGATCGAGCGGCACGACCGTACTGATCAGCGAGTTATCGCCCTTAGGCCGCCACAGCACGCTGCCGTCCGACGCGTCGAGCGCATAGACCTCCCCGTTCATCGTGCTTCCGAAGACGACCCCGTCTTTTTCCTGCGGCATCGACGGCGCGATTTCATAACCGAAACCCACGTACGACGCCCACCGTTTTTCAGGCCGGTCGCCGCGTGTGGAAAAGCATACGACGCTGTCCCGCATCGTTTTGCTGTACACTTTCGACGAATCTTCGGAGAGCCCTACGGTTTCGCGCACGGTCGATTCGGCGGGACGCCACAGCGTCCGGCCGGTCGAAGCGTCGATCGCCGACAACACCCGGTCGGGAGCCGCTATGAAAATCCGTCCGGCGGTTGCCACCGGCCAGACCGCGGCGGGCGAATAGTGCATACCACGACGCCCGTCGCTCCATGACCACAGTAAGCGTCCGTCGGAACGGTCCAACGCATACAGGCGGTCGTCCCAGGCTCCGAAAATCACTTTGCCGTCGTAAACCAACGGACGCGTTTCGACGTATCCGTTCGTCCCGGTAAACGTCCATACCTCCCGGCCCGTACGCACGTCGATCGCCCGGAACGTCCGGTCGCTGCAACCGATGTAGGCTACTCCGCCGTCGATCGTCACGGCGCCGAGCACCGCTTCCGAAGTTTCGACCTTCCAGCGCAATTTCCCCTTTTTCGCGTCTATTCCGTAAATATTGCCGTCGGCAGACCCGAACACGACCGTTCCGTCGGCTGCGGCCGGCGTTCCGATGATCCGATTTTTCGCGGCGAACCGCCACAGCAGCCTGCCATCCGCGGCATCGAGGCAATTCAACAGTCCGAGGTCGTCTCCCACGTACACCCGCCCGTCGCAAAGCACCGGCGACGAATAGATCGCATTGCCGATCGGGGTCATCCACGTCTCTTTCACTCTGCCGTACCGCGCGTTGATCGAAAAGTCGGGGCGCACATATCCGGCGGTATCTGCGGTAAAATAGGTATCTTTCAACGAATACGCGCCCCATCGCTGGGGTCCGGCCCCGATCTTCCGCTCGTAAACGATCACCGAATCGGCCGTCACTTCGAATTCCGAATATCCGCCGAACGGCTCGCCGCCCCGTAGCGTCGAACGGCAGATGAAAGCCGGAATACCGTCGTAATCGGCCAGCCGGTTGGTATGGTAATGCCCGCCGATAAACGCCCGGATATCGTATTTGCGGACGGCATCGGTCACCGTGTACCAATTATCGACGTCGCCCTTCATCATCGGGTAATGCGTAACCAGAAAAACCGGCCGTTCGGTTCCGTAGTCCGCAAGCTCCTTTTCGAGCCAGCTAACGTCCTGCGGCGCGACGTGCCCTTCGGCCATCCGGATCACCGGCCCCGTATTGAATCCAAGAAACAGGTAATTCCCGTACTCGAACCGGAAACGGTCGGAACCGAAAATGCGCCCGAAAGCGGTCGCTCCGGACTCGCTCCACTTGGTTTCGTGATTCCCGGAAGTAACGTAATATTTCAGTTTCAGCCCGTCGAGGATCGCTTTGGCTTTCCGCAGCGAGGCATCGTCTCCGTAATCGGTGAAATCGCCCGAAACGATTACGAAGCTCAGTCCCGGCGTCGCATTGATCTGATCGACGGCATGTCGCAAGTCGTTGGCGGCCAGCGAATCGGCCGTGACGTGCAGATCGCTCATCAGCGCAAAACGGAATCCTTCCGCACGGGCCGACACAACGGCCAGCAACAAAACGGCAAACAACATTCTTTTCATAACCCGCAATATTTTAAACCTTCTACAAAGGTAACGGATTCCGGGCATTTTCGCCGGAGAAACGAACGAAAAAATACGGGATTCGCCGAATTAGGCTCATTCAGGCGCAAAAACACCGGAATACGATTCTTGGCATCTGCTTTGTACCTGTCTGTCAACAAATACAATCGAACCAAACTAAATCTGTTTCTATGAAAGTATTCGACTTTTTAAAACCGGTTAGGCTGATCGTGCTGTCAGCCCTAATTTTTTGCTGTTCCCTGGCGGCGTATGCGCAGGGCGACGCAAAACTGTTGACCGGCCGCGTAACGGATACCCAGGGGCAACCCCTGATCGGGGCCAGCGTTCTGATCAAGGGCGACATCAACCGGGGCACGTACGCCGGCGCGGACGGAACCTTCTCCCTCGACGTAAAACCGGGCGACGTCCTGGTATTTTCGTACATCGGGTACAAAGAGCAAGAAATCCCTTACACGGGACAAGCCTCGCTCAACGTGACACTCCAGGACAGCGCCACCGACCTGGACGCCGTGGTAGTCGTAGGATACGGCGTACAGCGCAAGCGAGACGTGACGGGTTCCATCGCGTCGATCAAAGGAAGCGAACTGGCGACGACCGTTGCGGCGGCCAACCCGCTGCAAGGCCTGCAGGGCAAGGTGGCCGGCGTCGAAGTGGTGCAGAACAGCGCGCCGGGCGGCGCGCCGCAAATCCGCGTGCGCGGCGTCAGTTCGTTCACCAACTCCGATCCGTGCTACGTCGTGGACGGTCTGATCATGGACAATATCTCGTTCCTCAACCCGAACGAGGTCGAGTCGATGGAGGTGCTCAAAGACGCTTCGGCAACGGCGATCTACGGTTCGCGCGGCGCCAACGGCGTGATCATCATCACCACCAAACAGGGCCGCAAGAACCAACCCGTGCAACTGACCGTGGACGCCAACGTCAGCGTATCGCAGATGGAACGCTACCTCGACTACGCCGACGCAGGGCAATACCTCTACCTGCAGAACCGCAGGGTGATGGCGCAGAACGCCGCCGACGGGACTTCGATCTCCCTGCCCTACACGCAGCAGCAAATCGACGCGGCCGGACGCGGAACGGACTGGCAGCGCGAAATCACGCAACTGGCCGTAACGCAGAACTACAACGTCAACTTGGTGGGCGGCGGCGAAAAAACGACCTACGGCCTCTCTTCGGGTTATTTCAATCAGGAAGGCGTGATGAAAAGCTCCGGGTACGAACGGGCCAACGTCAAGCTGTCGAACACTTACGACCTGACCAAATGGGCGACCATCGGAAGCAATATCTCCTACATCTACGAACGGCGCAACAGCCAGGGATCGAATCTCGCGAGCGCGCTGCGCGCCCTGCCGACGGCTCCGGTGATGGACCCGGACGACCCGTCGAAATTCTTCGGCCCGGTCGACGAGATCGGAAAATCGGGCAATCCGGTAGCCAACCTGTACTACAACAGCGACAACTATACGAACTATTACAAGACGATCGCCAACTTTTTCGTCAAGCTGGAACCGGTCAAGAACCTCGTTTTCCAATCCTCTTATACGCTGAACAATTCCAACTCCGAGGGCAAAAGCTTCCTGCCGAAATACGAAGTCAACGTCGACCAACGGCGTACCGACAACGAACTGAGCGTCAACCAGAGCCGCACGTTCAACTGGTTGAACGAAAATACGCTCTCCTACTCGTTCGAAAAGAACAAACATGCGTTCAGCGCGCTGGTCGGCATCACCTTCCAGAAAACCACCTCGCAAGATCAGAGTCAGAAGATTCTGGGCATGCCCGACGTGGCATGGAAAAACCGCGACCTGTGGTACACCGGGCTCGGACAAGCCTCTACGCTGACCGGAACCACCGGCGGCGCGGTTTTCACCTACCTTTCGTATCTGGCTCGCGTCAATTACAACTATGACAACAAATACCTGATAACCGCCACGGTGCGTACCGACGGATCGTCGCGCTTTCCGGTCAACGGTCGCTACGGAACGTTCCCGGCCGTCGGCGTCGGCTGGGCGATGCACGAAGAGAACTGGCTGAAAAACGTCGGCTGGCTGAACCAGTTGAAACTGCGCTCCAGCTACGGCGTGGTAGGCTCCGACGCCGGTATCCCGAACAATATTCAGACGGCTTACGTGAACCGGGTCAACGGCGTATTCGGCCGCGATCCCGCGAGCGTGACCACTTCGGAAGTGCTCGATATGGTGATCGACTACGGCCTGCACTGGGAAGAGGCGCGGCAGTTCGACCTCGGGCTCGATTTCCGCGCGCTGAACAACCGCCTGACGCTGGAATTCGACTATTATATCAAAACGACGGCCAATATCCTGACCAACATCACGCTGCCGGGCATCAGCGGTTCGACCTACTCGCCGCTGTCGAACATCGCCAAGGCGCGTAACACCGGCGTCGAATTCAACATCGGATGGCGCGAAAACCGGGGCGACTTCTCGTACGACCTGTCGCTGATCGGGACGACGCTGAAAAACAAGGTCGTTTCGGTGAACCAGAACCTGCCGCCGCTCGAAAACGGCGCGAACGTCACGAAGGTCGGCTACCCGATCGGCGGTTTCTGGGGCTACGAGGTGCTCGGCATCTACCAGAACAAGCAGATCATCGAAGAGACCGCGTCGATCGACGGCGCGACGCCCGGCGACCTGTGGTACAAGGATCAAAACGGCGACGGCGTGATCGACAAGGACGACCGTATCTACATGGGCAGCTACCTGCCGAAAGTGACTCTCGGGCTGAACATGCGCTTCGCCTACAAGGGCGTCGACCTCGAAATGGATCTCTATTCGAGCCTCGGGAACAAAATTTACAGCACCCGCCGTCAGACGCTCGGCGTCTCGCCGTACAACGTGACGACCGACTACCTGCACTCGTGGGTCGGCGAAGGATCGACCAACAAGACCACGCGCGTACTGCTCGACGGCCCCGGGACGAACAACCAATACAGCCAGTATTACGTAGAAAACGGCAGCTATTTCAAGATCCGGAACCTGACCCTCGGTTACACGTTCCCGCAGCGGATCTCGTCCAAAATGAAGATGCGCAACCTAAGAGTCTACTTCTCAGTGCACAACCTGTGGACGGCGACCAATGCAACCTCGTACTCGCCTGAAATATCGGGTCCGCCCAACGGTGCCGGTATCGACAGTTTCGACGGCACTTATCCGCCTTCGCGCATGTATTCGTTCGGTATCAGCATCGGTATTTAACCTCTTAAAAACAGGAAACAATGAAAAGGATTACCATCTATTTATCCATACTGGCCGCAGGGCTGAGCCTGAGTTCCTGCGACGGCTTCCTCGACCAACCGGCGCAGGGGCAGATGACCGAAGGCGACTTTCTCGGCAACAGCAATTCCGCTGCGAGCCTGACCAACAGCATCTATGCGACCTACCGCGAAGGAAGCACCTACGAAACGACCGGTTCGTGGATCGGCGACCTGTGCTCGGACAACGCGCTGCGCGGCAGTTCGATGTCCGACGGCGGCGGCACGATCTACAACAACGGCACCAACCAGTTCCAGAACCTGTCTGGACTCACCGGAAGTTCCGCCTTTCTGAACTGGCTGTGGCTGAACGCCTATACCGGCATCGGCCGGGCCAACACCGCGCTGAGAACCATCGACACGTTCGAAGGGCTCGCCCCACGACAAAAAGAGATCCTGCAGGGCGAAGCCTGCTTCAATCGCGCATGGTTCTACTTCGTCGTGCTGAAACTATGGGGTAAAGGCCCGATCGTTCCGCTCGAAACGCTCTCCGGCGCCGAACAGGCCGCTCTGAAAATTTCCGACCGCACGGCGCTGTACGACACCATCGTAGCCGATCTGCAAATCGCGCTGAAAATGCCCGACAAAGCCGAATCCGCCAAATGGTATCCGACCTCGTGGTACGGCCGCGCCCACAAGGGCTCGGCTCAGGGACTGCTGGCCAAAGTGCTGCTGTACCGCGCCGCCGACGATCCGGCCAACGCCATGCAATATTATCAACAGATCGTACAGATAGTCAAAGACATGGAATCTTCGACCGACGGATACGACCTGATCGCCGTCGATAACATCTTTACGAAAGCGGGCGAATACAGCGTCGAATCGGTATTCGAAATCGGGGCGGCCAGCTTCACGACCTCCGACGGAGCATACCAGGGCTGGCAGTTGCTCGGCACCCGCGGCGAACCGAACTGGGGTTGGGGATACATCGCGCCGTCGCTGAACCTCGTACAATCGTACGAACCGGGCGACAAACGCAAAGACAACGACATCATCTATGGCAAAACGACCATATACAGCGGCATGGTACAGACCCAAAGCGTGATCGACGGCACGACAATCATCGGCGCCTACAGCGAAAGCGACCCGAACTCGGTCAGCAACGGCTACCCGAACCGCTTCTGCCGCAAAGGCTACCAGCCGCGGCCGGTCGTAGGGGGTAACGAAAACTACGGCGGCAACATCCGAATGATGCGCTGGGCCGAAGTGCTGCTGATCGGCGCCGAAGCGGCCGTCCGTACCGGCGACGCGAAAGCGTCGACCTGGTACAACGCCGTCCGCACCCGCGCGGGACTCGCCTCGAAAGAGCCGACGCTCGAAAACATTTGGGAAGAGAAGCGGATCGAACTGTCGATGGAACGCGACCGTTACTTCGACCTGGTACGGATCGACAAGATGCAACCGGGCTATTTCGCCGCGAAGGTATGGGCCAAAATCCAGTCCGAACAACAGGGCCTCGAAGAGATGAAAGCGCAAGGCTTGGCCCCGGCATCGACCACGCTGCCGCTGCCGCCGGCTTCGCCCGTAGTCGTTCCGAAAAATTACGTAATGCCGGTGCCGAACGAACAGATCCTGCTGATGAACAACCTCAAACAGAATGACGGCTATTAATCGGACATCGATGAAAAAAACGGGACTCCTGCTGTCGTTGCTGACGCTGCTGTGGTACTGCGGCGCGGCGCAGACTCCGGTGCAGACCGACCTGCGCAGTTTCCTTCCGGCCGTCGGCCGGATCGAGGCCGCGGGGTACGACTCGCACGTGGAACTGCGCTGGCCGGCGGTATCCGGCGCGGAAAGCTACGCGGTATACCTGCTGCGCGACGGCAAAAAGTCGCTGCGCGGAGAGACCCCGAACCTCTATTACCTCGACTTCGTCGCCGGACTCGGCCGCAACGCAGTCTATACGTACCGTGTGGCGGCGCTCGGCGCTGACGGAAAACAGCTTTCGGAAACCCCGCAGATTTCAGCCGCGATCTCGGACTTTTCGGACGAACAGCTCCAACAAATGGTGCAGCGTTACACGTTCCGCTATTTCTGGGATTTCGCCGATCCGCTGACCGGCCTCGCCTACGAACGTTCGAACGACAAACGGGCGGACTGCATCACCACCGGCGGCTCCGGTTTCGGCGTCATGGGGATCGTAGCGGGCGTACGCAACGGGTTCGTAACACGTCCGGAGGCAGTCGCACGGCTTACGAAAATCGTCGGGGCGCTCGAAAAACTGCCGCGTTTCCACGGCGCATGGGCGCACTGGTATAACACACGCACCGGACAGCCGTACCATTTCAGCGAAAAGGACAACGGCGGCGACCTGGTCGAAACGGCGTTTCTCGTACAGGGATTGCTGGCCGCACAAGGCTATTTCGACGGCAACGACGCCGCAGAGAAAGCGTTGCGCGACCGGATCGAACAACTGTGGCGCGAGGTGGAATGGAGCCATTATACGCAGGGACAGAACGCCCTGTACTGGCATTGGTCGCCGGACTACGGCTTCGCAATGAACCATCCGATCAAAGGGTACGACGAAACGTTCGTCACCTACATCCTTGCAGCCGCATCGCCGACCTTTCCGATCGACAAGAAGGTCTACGACGACTGCTGGGTCAACCGCAAGGAGGGCGAGTTCTTCTGCGCGACCGATTTCTACGGCATCATGCTGCCGCTCGGCAAACGGGCGCAGATGGGCGGGCCGCTGTTCTGGGTGCACTACTCGTACACGGGACTCGACCCGCGCGGGCTGGCCGACCGGTTTGCAAACTACTGGGAACAGAACCGCCGCTATACGCTGGTCGACCGCGCCTACTGCATCGACAACCCGTACCGTTGGGTGGGATACGGCCCCGATTTCTGGGGCCTGACCGCATGCGACGCGCTGCCGGAAGGCTACCGGGCGCACACGCCCGGCGTCGGCGAGGACTTCGGGACGATCGCACCTACCGCCGCCTTGTCGTCGATGCCGTACACGCCCGAAGAGTCGATGGCCGTCCTCAAAAACCTCTACCGCAACCTCGGGTCCGTCGCGTTCGGAATCATGGGATTCTACGACGCGGTGAATCTGAGCCTCGGCGAACCCCGTTCGACGGAAAGCTATATCGCCATCGACCAGGGTCCGATCCTGGTGATGATCGAAAACCACCGCAACGCGACCGTTTGGAACGCCTTTATGAAAAAGAACGACATCCGGCGCGGACTCGACCGGCTCGGCTTTACGATCAACCACAAAACCATCGAATACACAAAATGAAACTTATGACCAACCTGAAAAATATCCTGTTTACCGCCTGCGCGGCGCTGCTGACGCAGGGCTGTCACATGACTGCCGATCGCGGCATATCGACCGACGGAGCGCGGCATTTCTTCGCCGACCGGCAGATCGACCGCCGGGTCGATTCGGTGATGCGCCTGATGACGCTCGACGAGAAGATCGGTCAGCTCGTACTCTATTCGAGCCATTTCACCACGACCGGCCCGACACTGCCCAAGAACGTCGAAGAGGCGATCCGCAACGGCACCTGCGGCAATATTTTCAACGCGCACGTTCCCGAATACAACCGAGAACTGCAACGGGTTGCCGTCGAGGAAACGCGGATGCACATTCCGCTGCTGTTCGGCTACGACGTGATCCACGGCATGAAGACGATCTTCCCGATCAACCTCGGCATGTCGTGCTCGTGGGATCTGCAAGGTATCGAAAACTCGGCCCGCGTAGCGGCGCGCGAGGCGATCGCATCGGGGCTGAACTGGACGTTCTCGCCGATGGTGGACATCACCCGCGATCCGCGCTGGGGACGCGTTTCGGAAGGGTCGGGCGAAGACACCTACCTCGGATCGTTGATCGCGATCGCGATGGTACAGGGCTACCAGGGAACGACTCCCGAGGCGCTCGCCTCCGACACGACGATCCTGGCCTGCGTAAAACATTTCGCCGCCTACGGAGCTCCGGAAGCAGGGCGCGATTACAATACGGTGGATCTCACCGACCGCACGCTGCGCGAAACCTACCTGCCTCCGTATAAGGCGGCCGTAGACGCAGGCGTAGGAACGGTGATGGCCGCATTCAACGATATCGACGCCGTGCCGGCCCACGCCAGCCAATACCTGATGCAGCAGATCCTGCGCAAAGAGTGGGGATTCAACGGTTTCGTGGTGTCGGACTTCACCGGGATCAACGAACTGGTTCCGCACGGCGTTGCGGCCGACAGCTCGCTGGCCGGACAACTGGCGATCGAGGCCGGAATCAACATGGACCTGCAGGGCGACGTTTACCACCGTTTCCTGAAATGGCTCGTCGAAACGGGCATGGTTCCGCAGAAACAGGTCGACATCATGTGCGCCGAAGTGCTACGCGTGAAATTCGCGCTCGGTCTTTTCGACGATCCGTACAAATACCACGACCTGCAAGCAGCCGAAAAAGAATTTTACAAACCGGCGAACCTCGCAGCGGCCCGCGACATGGCCTGCAAGTCGATGGTGCTGCTGAAGAACGACAAGGAAGCGCTGCCGATCGCCGCAGGGAAAAAGATCGCGTTGATCGGACCGTTCGCCGACGCCCGGCTCGACCTGCTCGGATCGTGGTACGGACAGGGACAAGCCGACAAGGTCGTTTCGATTCTCACCGGACTTAAAGAGCGTTTCGGGGCCGATAAGGTGATCTATGCGAAAGGTTCCGAACCCGACAAGGACGACCGCAACGGATTCGCCGCCGCGCTCAATGCCGCCCGTTCGGCCGATAAGGTCGTAATGGCGGTGGGGCATCCGGGTTTCTGGAGCGGCGAGGCGACAAGCCTGACTTCCATTCGGATTCCGGCTATCCAGCAGGAACTGATCCGAGAAGTCGCCCAAAGCGGCAAACCGCTGATCCTCGTCCTGCTGAATGGCCGTCCGCTCGACCTGTCGTGGGAGAGCACCGTAGCCGACGCGATCGTCGAAGCGTGGTATCCGGGTACCGAAGGGGGACATGCCGTAGCCGACGTGCTGTCGGGCGACTTCAATCCCTGCGGCAAACTGACGATGACCTTCCCGCGCAACCTCGGTCAGGTGCCGATCCATTACGACGCGAAAAATACCGGACGCCCGTACACGCCGGGACAGGGCGAACAACACTACGTTTCGCGCTACCTGAACGAACCGACCATCACGCCGCTGTATCCGTTCGGCTACGGCCTCAGCTACACGACGTTCGGATACTCCGACCTGAAGGTCGCTCCGGAAAAGACCGACATGAAACAGCCCGTCGCCGTAACCGTTACGGTCAAGAACACCGGCAAGGTACGCGGCACGGAGGTCGTACAACTCTACGTGCGCGACCTGGTAGCCAGCGTAACCCGTCCGACGCGGCAGTTGAAAGGGTTCGAACGGGTAACGCTGGAGCCGGGCGAAAGCCGCGAAGTCTGCTTCACGATCACGTCCGACGCGGTCGGCTTTTACCGGCAGGACATGAGCTTCGGCTACGAGCCCGGCGACTTCAAAGTATGGGCCGGCGGCAGCTCGGACGCCGCGCTCGAGGGTTCCTTCGAAATCACGAAATAAGCAAACAATCCACTCCTATTTAAAATGAATATTATGAAAACATTCAGACTACTTGCGATCTGCACGCTGGTTCTGGCGGCCGGCTGCGGCAAAGACCCCAAAATAGACAAGGTTTACAATACGGTCTATATCAACTCGGCCGCAAGCTCGTTCCAGGGCAGCTTGACACAAGGTCAGGCGGTCGCACAGGGCACCAAAATCACGCTGGCCTATACCAACGGTCTCGGTAAGAGCGCCCAAGTGCTGCTGCCGGAGGTCAACGGACTGTACTGCGATCCGATCGACGTGCGGCTGGCTTCGCCGACCTCTTCGGACAACGGGAACGGAACCGTCGAGATCCCCGTCTCGGGAACCCCGACTGCATCGGGCAGCATGAACCTGCGGCCGGTGATCCGCGTCGGCGAATACGAAGTGTTCATCTCGATCCCCGCGACCGTAACGCCGGCCATTGCGCTCGACGCCGCGGCAAGCGTCGTTACCGGCACGTTCCGCATCGGACAGGCCATCGCCAACGGCAACATCGCGCTGCACTATACGTCGTATGCGAACCAGGAAGTAACCGTTTCGGCAGACGAGGTATCCGGTATTTCAATCGCGGAGTTCACCGCATCGCTACCGGCTGCGCCTTCGGGCGGCACGCTCGACGTCCCGGTAACAGGAACGCCGTCCGACTACGGAACGAAGACCCTGAAAATAACTATGACGCAGGGAGATAACACCTATACGGCGGACATTCCGGTCGAAATCGCGGGCGATATCGCACTCGACGCCGCCGGCAGTACCGTAACCGGCACCCTGTCGAAAGGCGTCGAACTCTCCGACGTCAAAATCGCGCTGCATTACACGGCCGCCGAAGAGCAGCAGGCGACGATCAGCATCGACCTGACCAACGGCATCAGTTGCAGCGCATTCGACGCGACGCTGCCGGCTGCCGAAGACGGAACGGTGGACGTGCCGTTGTCCGGAACTCCGGTTTCGGACGGTGTAACGAACCTCGTGGTCATCGTTAAGATCGGCTCGACGAATTACACCGCGACCATTCCGGTCACCGTTCTGTCCGATGTTCCGGGCATTCCGTTCGAACCGGAGACCTTCACTTACCAGGGACTCGAATACACCACCATCTTCATCGACGTCAACGGTAACGGCTACGTCGATCCGGGCGACGTCTGGCTCGACCGCAACATCGGAGCCGCTTCGGCCGATCCGGGCGCTTACGGCGCCGACGGCATCAACGCCGCTTCGATCGGCCAGATGTTGCAATACGGCAAGCCGTACGGAGCCACCGCATTCGACGCTTCCTACCAGATCGATTACGACGCTATCGGCGAATGGACGGTCTGCCCGGAAGGGTACGCCGTACCGACACTGGATCAGTTCAACGCCGCCATCGCGAAAGTAACCGGAGGAACGATCAGCGGCAACGGGGTTTCGGGCAACGCAGGCATCACGCTGACGCTGATGAACTCCGTGATGAAGCTGCCGATTGGCGGGTGGCTGACCCACGGCGGCACCCAGCCGCCAAAATATTCATCTGGCCGTTGACCAACGGCGACACGCAGCCGCAGGCTTACGGCGAAGCGGCCGCTTACTGGACGTCGAGCAAGGGCAGCAACACCGCCCCGTGGAAAGTCGATATCAACAACAGTTCGGCGTCGAATACCGGAGCCAACTGGGCCGATGCGGCCTGGCAATTGCCGGTACGCTGCATCAAGAAATAAGCCTTACCGGAAAAATACAGCGAAGAGGGATGGCCCGCAAGGATCGTCTCTCTTCGTTTCAACCGCTAAAAAACACTGAAAAATGAATATTTTGCAAAAAACGGGGGTCGTCCTGTCGCTGCTGCTGGCCGCAGCCTGCTCGAAAGACGATTCGGAAGGATTTATCCCGCCCCCCACTCCGCCCGACATGGACGAAACGCTGCTGAACGATCTCCAGCGCACGCATTTCAACTTCTTCTGGAAACTGACCAACACGGCGAACGGACTGGTTCCCGACCGGGCCAGCGCGACGAACAACGAAGCGATGAGCAGCATCGCCGCCACCGGATTCGGCCTGACGGCCTACATCGTCGGCGTCGAACGCGGCTTCGTCACGCGCGACGAAGCGGCCCAACGGACGGTCGTCACGCTACGGACGTTCAACGATGCGCCGAAAGGCACCGACCCGGTATTTTCGGCCGGATACAAGGGATTCTTCTATCATTTTCTGAACCGGAACACCAGTCTCCGGGAAGGACAGAACGAACTCTCGACGATCGACACCGGACTGCTGATGGCCGGTATCCTGTCCGCCCAGACCTATTACGACCGGGACAATGCCGTAGAAAACGAAATCCGGCGGTTGGCCGACGAACTGTACCGCGCAGTGGACTGGAAATGGGCGATGAACGAGGGCGAACTGATGAGTCTCGGCTGGACTCCCGAATCCGGCTTCCAACCGTACACCTGGCAGGGTTACAACGAAGCCATGATCCTCTACATCCTCGCAATCGGCTCGCCCGAGACCGACAAAAAACTCGACGGCAGCGTATGGAACCGCTGGACGGCTACCTACAATTACAGCAGTTTCCAGAACTACGAGATGGTGAACTTCTCGCCGCTGTTCGGGCACCAGTATTCGCACATGTGGATCGATTTCGCAGGGATCAAGGACGCCTTCATGCGCTCCAAACCGGGTCTCGATTATTTCGAAAATTCCCGGCGGGCCACGCTGGCCAACCGTAGCTACTGCATCGAAAATCCGAGTAAATACGTCGGATACGGCGCCGATATCTGGGGACTCACCGCCTGCGACGGGCCGGGAGCCGGCACCTACGGCAAATGGGCGTACCACGCCCGCGGAGCTTCGGCCGCCGGCATCGCCGACGGCGGCACGACAGTTTCCAG